>ENA-OPCP01000384-OPCP01000384.1-human-gut-metagenome-genome-assembly--contig:-NODE-384-length-39589-cov-5.089341_pt1 | contig 39589 bp, 39 predicted proteins | sample MGYA00241563_ERZ501477 | MGnify/ENA primary metagenome ERZ501477 (study PRJEB25962, sample SAMEA2042572) | human gut metagenome | biome: human gut; feature: human-associated habitat; material: faeces... | reverse complement strand
GGGTAGCCAAGTGCGGATCGGATAAACGCTGAAGGCATCTAAGCGTGAAGCCGACCTCAAGATAAGATCTCCCATCCGAAAGGAGTAAGACCCCATGAAGACCACATGGTTGATAGGCCGGAGGTGGAAGTGCAGTAATGTACGGAGCTGACCGGTACTAATAGGTCGAGGGCTTGATCGAAGCGAATTGAAAAGCAATGCAGTTTTCAAGGTGCGTTGAAAACACACCATAACCATTCCGGTGGTTAAGCCAAGGGGTTCCACCTGTTCCCATCCCGAACACAGAAGTTAAGCCCTTGTACGCCGACAATACTTGGCTGGCGACGGCCCGGGAAGATAGGTAGCTGCCGGATACCACAAAAGTAAGCAGCACGCAAAAGCGTGCTGTTTGTTTTTGTGTTATTTGATATTTACTTCTCTTCCCTAGCCACGAGTCTCCAAGTTGGCTGGCGACGGGGCAGCAGCTGAGCGCCCGCTGCGCGGGATGAAGCGAAGCGGATGCCCAGTGAACAAAGGAGCATTGCAAGCGGCAGCGCCGCAAGGCGACTATTGTGAACTGAGGACCTACTGGATACTTGCTCGTATATCAGTGGCTCAGTGCGAACGATACGGTAGGATCAGCTGTAGGTAGCTGCCGGATACCAAAGAAAAGAACAGTCCAAACGGACTGTTCTTTTTCTTTGCCATTCTGTTGTTCTCTATCTTCCCGGGCCTGTCTTGCCCCGCCAAGTTGGCCGGCGACATTGCGCAGTTGAGCGCGTCCGGTGGACGATGCAGCGAAACGGAGCAACTCAAGCACAGGGAGTTGAAGGCAGGCGCCCCTGCGCCAATGCGCAACGACCTTGTGCGCAGAGCCGGGATCGATTCCTAACTTTTTGCCTCCTATGCTTATATGGTTGGCTGGCGATGGGGCAGCAGCTGAGCGCCCGCTGCGCGGGATGCAGCGAAGCGGATGCCCAGTGAACAAAGGAATAGCGCATAATTGACATTTTTGTATTTATATGTTACAGTTGTTACCAAACAAAATAACAAAGTTGGAATTATAGGAGGTCTTTGCATGAAGAAAGTATTCGTGTGGCGGAGTAGAGCCACATTACTTGGATTTTTACAGCACGTTTGGCGGACTTAATAATTCGCTTGGAACAGCAAGTACCTTTGTGTTAGAAGTTGACCCTGAAGACACGGAAATCTAATTTAGTCGTCCAAATGGTGGATATGAACTTGTTCTAATTAAAGCAGATAGTACAGGCGAATGGGTTAGGCCAAATAAATAAATTCCGGCTTAACAAAGGCAAAATGAAAAGGGACATGAACGATTTCCGATCCGCCATGTCTCTTTTTGTTTGCATCTTTCACCTTTTTTACTATAAATGAGTCTGAAGTTCGTTGTACGTCAGGAAGTTGAGAAAACTGTAATAAACGATCCTTACTTCATATTATCAATAAGCTGAAGTATAAGCTCTTTTTGCTCTGCCGTAAGGAAGCGCCATTTTGAAAACAATTCCTGCTGATCTTTTGAAAGTTCCACTTCCGTTCCTTCTGAGAAGAACTGTGCAAGGCTTATTCCGAATGAGTCGCAGATGACCTGCAATGTGCTGATACTCGGAAGCGTATTGCGGTTGAACATATTTGAAATGGTGGATATGGAAAGCCCCGACTCTTTCGCAAGACGGTATTCGCTCCATCCATGGCGTTGCATCAATTCTGTTATGCGCTGTTTTACGTCCACCAAATTCACCTCTTAATAATATTATATATCTCAACTGAGAAGAAAATAGTTGCTAAAAGTATTGTATTTATGTCGCAAATGGGATATATTGATAGTACCAAAGCGAAGGAGGGTGTTTTATGATATCACATTGTGCGAAGAAACTGCGTATTGGGAAGATGGTGCAGCATAAGTGTAGGGCAGACTGCGTTCGGAGAAACTGGCCCGCTTGATTCAAACCGGCCGTATTCATCCCGAAAAGCTCATTACACATAAATTTCACGGGCTGGAAAATGTGGAGCCGGCGCTCATGCTGATGAAAGACAAGCCGGCAGACCTGATTAAACCATTGGTTTTGCTGTGATGCCTGTTGAAAAAATATGAACGGCAGAAGGAAGCTTACGCCTGCTATAAGGGTTTGATTGTTGTGATGCGGGCTGTTCTCGCGGTATATTTTGCGTATGCCTTGCGGATTGCCATTGCTTCGGTGAACAATCCTCCATTGCAGAACACATGCCGTGCTAAATCCAATCTACGGTTTTTAATCTGACAAAACCTCAAAAGTAAGGCGGGACTGGCTTTAGCCGTCCCGCCGTCAATGCTTCGATCGGACTGAAAATCAGTTTGTATCATTATTAAAGTCAGCGTCAAACTTGATGCAGTCCTTTATCATGCTTTTGGGAACCGCGACCGTGATAAGACGATAGCTATCTGCGCCGTCGGTTGTGGATTTAGAGCCGTTGCGGGGCATTATATGTATGCAGAATGTGTTCCCGTCACAAAAAATGCTGCTCACTTCCAAATCACTTGCCTTGTTGCTGACATCAACATAGACGAGCATTAAGCTGTTTTCTTCAAAAAATGCCTCATCGCGGCCGGAAGTTGCTTCATTGAAGGACAAAGCGCCGTCATATTTACCATCCATACCGAGCGAGTCCCCAAATGCGGCCTTGAATTGCTCCAATTCTTCCAATGAATCGAATTTGTATATGGGAAGATGCATAACGCTGCTGAACATCATGGTTTCCTCATTCAATGCGCCTGAGTAAATCGCCCCAAAATCCGCCCGCGACGCATGGGATATAACAATATCAAAAACCTCGTCTGCGGGCATGTCGCCCGGCGTGGTTAAATTGACATCGGGAGTTTCCGCAAATGGCATATCGTCCGATAGATTTTTTGTTTCCTTATTTGGGCTGCACCCGGCCAAAGCCAAGGCGCAAGCCAATGTCAAAATGAATATGGCCGGTTTGTTCATGCAGAGGCCCTCCTTTCAAACAAACGGTAAACGCCCTCAACCCTTCCGCTTTTTACGCGCAATAGCCTCAACGCCTATGCCTATGCACATGATAACCAAGTATACGGTTAGGAATATTATCCACATGCTGCTCAGGGTCATTGCGCCCGTAGGGTCGGCGTAATCTTGGCGAAAAATCAACCCTGCGGCAAATGAAACGGGGTAACCAAGGGATGCGAAAAGCGGGAAGCGGCTGCACCCGAAAAGCATGGAAATGCCTATAAACAAGCCGCCCGCAATCAGCAGCACGAGGGGAAATTGCTTCATTTTGTGCATATCAAACAGAGCAAATCTGCAAATCAGAAAGCTTGTAATCAGAATGGCCATGGACAAAAGGCCGATTCCGCATTTTTTCATACTTATTACCTCCTTGCATGAGTATTTGTATTATTATACCATGGCATTACCGGGCGCTACAATGCTTTTTGCATTTTTGAGGGGGGATTTATTATGCATTCCGCCGATTAAGCCCGCAAGGGGCAGATGGAGCGGGTGGAAAGGGAGCGCGGAAAAATATACAATCAAAAATTGGAATACGTTGGATTTTTTTACTATACCATGATATAATACTTGGGCTAAGCTGAAGAAATGGCGGCATAATCAATGCTTTGAGCCAAAACGTCAGCAAGGGGAGGAAATGAGGAAAATGAAAAACAGAAAATGGGGGATGGCACTCATAGCTGCGCTTTTGTGCCTGTGCATGGCGCTGAGCGCGTGCTCTAACGATGCGGACAACGACCCTAACGAGGTTGTGGGTCAGGATTGGCGCACATGGGGCCTAGTGGTGGACAGCGGGACAATAACCCGCAACGGGGAAGACACCGCCGTGCTTGTATGCGTGGAGGACGACGGGGCGTATTTTTATCATGACGACGAGAATCAGGTGCTTTTCGATTTTGTTGAGTTCCCTGAAGAATACGGCCTTACGAGCGGCAACTACAACGCCATAGCGTTCGAGGACGGCAATGGCGACGGCAATACGGACGTTGCTATTCAGTTCAATATGGATGACGATAATCAGCTTATGCTGGTATGGATGTATGACGAAACATCAAACGGTTACTATTTCTATGATGAAATAGTTGATGACAACAGCGAACCGGATACGCCGGACGAAACTCCAGAGCAGGTGATAACCAACAGCGATTGGGAGCACGACACCATAATAGAGGACGCGGGCGACGAAATGTACGTTGCCGATGCAACCGTGGGCGTGCAGACGTACTATCCGTATGGCTACGTCGTTATGGAAGTTATAAGCGACGCGCTGGTGATATACGACAACAATTTCAATTATGCCGTTGCCCGCTGCGTGAACGATATCTATGCGGACTATAACGGTTCCGTTGAGGAATTCGCAATAGATTATGCCAACAGCTATATCTATAATGACTTTGGCCCGCTTTACAGCATGTTCAGCCCTATAGTGGATATGGATATAAAGGATCCGGATAACCCCAACGACCTTGCGCAGATGGACGGCTATGTTTACGACGATACCGAATCCGCCTACGTTCGCCTGTATATCTATACCGATGCGGAGGGCAACGTGATGGCAAAGTCGTTCTATGTTACCGATGACGATGCGCTTACCGTTATGGACGAAATATGCAGCGGTGTGAACCATACCGCATGGTATGGCATAGAAGGGTAGGGATCGAACTTATGCCTTTGTGGGGTGCGGTAGTTGCGCTTGTTGCGGCCATTGCGGCAATAGTGCTGGACGTTCGTAAGATAGAAAACAAAAAGGCCAGAACTGCGGGCATAATAATCGCGTCCATAATCGGCGCGGTCAGCCTTGTGTATATTGCGCTCACGCTTATACTCGTAAGCGCCGTGGACTGAGCAAAAAGAACATATGTTAATGTGCGGTTCCGTTAAGCTTATGCTTTTCGGAACCGCTTACTATATGTTATAATCCATATATGATAGTTATGGACTTGGAATGGAACAGCGGCGTTGGCGACGGCAAATCGCTCGCTGAAATACTGCAGATAGGCGCGGTGAAGTACGATAGATCTGCCCACAAAATAGTGGACACGTTCAGTGTATTCATTCACCCCTGTGTGCACAGCGAATTCAGCGTGGGCGCAAAGGCGCTGCCGCAGCTCTGGCGTTCGCTTGAAAGCAGGCTTACGTTTGAGCAGGCGTATACCGCTTTCCTTGACTGGGTCGGCGAGGAAACCATGTTCGCCGCGTGGGGCGGCGGGGATTGGCATGTGCTCAACGACAACGCCAAGTATTATTCCCTGCCCATAAAGCAGGATGTTCAAATGCTGGATGTTCAGTCCGCATTCAGCCTTACGATGGGCGTGGGCAGCGTGCTTGCGCTTTATAAGGCGGTGGAATTTTGCCATATACCGGATTGCTTTGACTATCATGATGCGCTGGCTGATGCGATGTATACCGCGCTTGTAAGCGAATGGATGGATGAAGAAACGCTTGAGCTCAGCCGCGGAAAAATCGTGCCGCGCAGCATGGAAATGGCAGGCAAAACGTTTGAAACACCGCCCGCCAAGTATTCGGAATACTTCACCAACCGCCACGATGTTATGAATTGCGACGATATGCGCATAGTCAATTGCCCCATATGCGGCGCGAAGCACAGCATAGGCGAATGGTTCAGCAACGACCGGCGCCGTTATTATGCCGCGTTTCGCTGCCATGGGCACGGCCGCTTCATCTGCCGCATGACGATAGTGAAAAAGGATGATCTTATCCGCGGGCGGCTGGCAATTCCGCAGATGACGCCAAAGGAACTGCATAGCTTTCAGGTGGCCAAGAATGCCAAGCATTATCTTTGCAGCGCAACGCTTGGCCTTATAGCGCAAAAGCGCAAAAATAAACGAAAAAAACAGACCGCTCAGGCGGCTGCCACTCCCGCGCAGTAATCAGGCGCGGGAATTTTTTTAGCCGCTCGACTTTTTGAAACCGAAGGAGTATAATACTGCTTGCTTTGCGCTGCGGCGCAGGGCGTATTTTATTGAAGAAAGCGACGGTTTGATATATATGGAATTGGTAATAAGCAATGCGCGGGGCTTTGCGAGGAAAAATGCGGTTATGCTCATTGCGTTTGCGGCGGCGCTGATAACAAGCCTGTTTGTGCCCGTGGATAAGGAATACATAGGCTACTTTGACTTCAAAACGCTAAGCTGCCTTTTCTGCGTGCTGGCGGTGGTCTGCGCGCTCAAGGACATAAACTTCTTTTTTGTTATAGCGCGCAAAATAGTGCACTTTTTCAAAACGGCGCGCATGAGCATACTTGCGCTTGTGTATATAACGTTCATAGGCTCCATGCTCATTGCCAACGACATGGCGCTGCTCACGTTTCTGCCGCTGGGCTTCCTTGTGCTGAGCAGCACGGGAAAACAGAAATATATGGCGTTTACGTTTATTATGCAAAATATTGCCGCCAACCTCGGCGGCATGCTTACGCCTTTCGGCAATCCGCAGAACCTTTATCTTTACACTAAGTTTAATATTCCCAACGGCGAATTTATGGGCATAATGGCCCCGCCGTTCATATTGTCCGTTGTGCTCATCACGCTGTGCTGCATCATATTCGTAAAAAACGAGCCGCTTATGATAAGCAATGAAAAGATAGAGCTTAACGGCAAACGCACTGCGCTGTATCTTGCACTGTTTGCGCTGGCGATAGCGATTGTTTTTCGCGGCATACCGTATTGGATAGGGCTTATAATAATTCCAGCGGTGCTGTTCTTTGCCGACCGCCACGCGCTTGAATCGGTGGACTATCCGCTGCTTTTCACGTTCGTGTTCTTTTTCATATTCGCGGGCAATATGGCGCGCATGGATGCGGTAAGGAGTTTCTTTTCCGCCCTGCTTTCAAAGAACACTTTGCTTTTCAGCGCGCTTTCCTGCCAATGCATAAGCAACGTACCTTCGGCGATACTGCTTTCGCAGTTCACCGGCAACTATGCGGAGCTGCTTATAGGCGTGAACGTGGGCGGGGTAGGCACGCTTATTGCCTCGCTTGCCAGCCTTATCACCTTCCGCGAATACGTTAAGCACGACCCCAGAAGTACCCGTCGCTACATTGCGGAATTTTCCGCCTTCAACTTCGGCTTTCTTATAATACTCATTGCCTTTGAGCAGTTTGTGATGAAGGTATAAATATCCCCTTGCTATAAAGCGCGGGTATGGTATAATCAATTTGTCGATAATATTCCACAAAACGCGACATTGCCGTTATACCCTACGGAGGACAGTATGCGTACCCACATTGCCCTGCTCCTGTGCATTATGTTATGCTTATGCGCCGCGCCGCCGTCAAAGGCGCTTGACGGGGTATTTATGGCCAACGCAAACGAAGCGGAATGGAACGCGGAGAACGCCTGCTGGGTTGAACGGCATTATATTGCCGCGGCGGACGAATTTTCCGCGTTTGTTTATGCCCCTCGTGCGGAGGAATACGAGCGCGACGGCGTGCGCGCGCCGCTTGTGTGCGAAGCGTATATCGGCTCAGCCGAGTCCGAACGCCTTACGCTTACGCTGGACGGGGAGTGGCATATCGGCATACAGACGGCTGTGTACTTAGTCAATACGGAACTTATAATAGGCGAAAGCGCCGCGGCAGTGAATTATGGCAGCATATATATCGAATCCGGCAGCATGCTTACCATCAACGGCGTGCTTGAGAACGAGGCTGTTGAATATGCGTCCGGCGAACTTAGGCTGAAGTGCGGCATATACATACGCGACGGCGGCACGCTTAACGCCCTGAACGGCAAATATACTGGCGGCGGCAAGCTATACAAAAGCGCAAACGGAGCCGCGCTCGGCACGGAACAGGGCGATGTCCTGCGCTTTTCAAACGGGCATGAACTTTCGGCGCTGCTTGCCCAATGCGGTGAATATGCTGCGCTTTATGCCCGCGGCGCGGTGACGCTTGACTCGGCATTTGCTTTGCCGTATGGTGCGGGAATGGTGATAGACGGCGGCAATTCGCTTACCCTTGCGCCGGGCGCGTCGCTTGCGTGTATGGGGAACATATGGGTCAACGGCGGCGCGCTTACCGTAAGCGACGGCGCTAATATCACATTCGGCAATGAGAATGCGCGTATATGGGCAAACGCGGAAGATGGCTCATCTGTGACGGGGCAGGGGCTTGACAGTATAACGGTGCGGTATACCAAAAGGGAGGTAAACTCGCAGGCGGACATGGATGCGGCTTTTGGCGGCGCGTATTCGGACGAAATTATACACATTATTGATGTAAATACGCCTGTTAGTATAAACCAAGCATGGAACGTAGGCGAAAATATGCTTATTCGCGTTAACGGCGGCGCAAGGCTTACGCTTAATGCGGTAGTCACTCTCAGCGGTGCGCTGCAGGTTTATAACGGCGCGGAGCTGAACATATGTGCCGCGCTTACGAATGAAGCATATGGCAACGTGGCCGGAGTTGAGCGCGGGCTGTGCGTATTTGCGGGCGGCACGGCAATGCTTGCATCCGGCGGCAAATATGCGGGCGATGGCACGCGGCGCGTGTACGGCAGCATGGACGGCTTCTGCCATGCGGAAACGGAAGCGGAGCTGAACGCGGCGCTTTCATCCGGCGCGAATACGGTGCATGTAAGTCAGGATGCTATTGTTGCGGTAAACGGCGCGGTGAGCATACAGCGCGGAGTCACGCTTAAACTGCTTTCGGGTGCGCGGTTGAGCATTGCGGACGGCGCGCTGCTGATAAACATGGGCGCAATAGAGTTGAACGAAACCGCCGCGCTGCACATATCAAACGGTGCGCAATATATTCGCGGCGGTGAAGAAAAGTTTCGCGGCACTGTAACGGGGCTTGACGCGCAGCCGCGGCTTTTCAATACCACGACCGCGCGGACGGTGGGCCTGTTCACTGATGAAAGCGCGGAGTATGCCCCGCTTTGTACGGATGCGGTGCGGATATTTGAAGATATGCGGCTATGCTATGCGCTCGGCATCGGCAAAGGCATAGCCGGCATGGATATATTGCTTGAAGATGGCAGCGGGCTGAGCGCGCAGTGGAGCACGGCGGACGGCGGCGCGGCAATAACGCTGCTCGGCTGCGGGAGTGAAACCGAGGAAACAGTATGCCTAAATATAGCCTTCGCAGACGGCACGGCGGAGAGCTATTGCTTTATCGTTCGCATGGGCGCAACCGAAGGCGCGTACAGATTGGGGGACATTGACCGAAGCGGCCGCATAGACGTGCGCGACGCGGTGCTGCTCTGCATAAAAATAGCTAAGGGCGATGCCGATGCGGACATAAACGGCGACGGCAGGCTGAACGTTGCCGACGCTGCCGCGCTGTGCAGAATTATTTTCCGGAGCTGAGCGCGGTTGCAAAGGCGCGAAGCGTACTATATAATAAGCATATCTGTACGAACGGAGGGGAGAAGAATGAGCAGAGCGAAAAGAATACTTGCCGCACTTGTTGCCGCGGCGGTGCTTTTGATGGGCACGGCGGCGCTTGCGGAGGATACTAAGATAAACATAAGCGCGGGCGAGGCCGGTGCGGACGGCACAATAACCGTTACCATAAGCCTAAGCGGTGATACAAGCGTTGCCGGTGCGCAGTTTGCGCTTGATTATGATGAAACAATGCTGGAACTTGTTAAGGTGAAAAACGGGGCCATAGTTTCCGGCGGCATAAGCGCCACCAATGACGAAGAACCCGGCAGCGTTATATTCATATGGAGCACGCTTATGGGCAGCAAACAGCCGGGCGAACTGCTCAAACTCACGTTCCGCCCCAAGGACGGCGCGCACGGCAGCACGGAGATAAAGCTGGACAATGCGCTGACGGAAACCATGATAATAGATGAAGAACTCAACGAACTTGCATACACCGAGGGCAGCGTTACGCTGGAGCTTGCATCTGCGCAAAATGCTCCCGCGCCAACTGCTGCGCCGGAGCAGAGCGCGCAGCCCACGCAGGCACCTGCCGCTACCGCCAACCCCGATGCAGACGTTACAATGGACATAGGCCAGAACACCACCATTTCCGGCGGCAGCGGCACAATATGGTCCAGCAGCAACGAACGCGTGGCTACCGTTGACCAAAGCGGCAGCGTGACAGCCCATGCGGAGGGCGAAGCCGTAATTTATGCCATAAGCGAGGACGGAGCAAGCGTTACCGAAACCGTTGTGTCCGTGGGCAGTCAGCAGGCGGCTGAATCCCCGGCACCGCAGACAGACGCTCCCGTGCAGACGGACGCGGCGCAGACGGATGCCGCGCAGGTGACCGTTGCCGAAACGGAGGACGACGGGCCTTCGGTTTGGATGTGGCTGCTTTTCGCGGCGGCTGTGATAACGGGGATAGCCTCTATTTATCTGGCCATCCGCGCCATGCGCCGCAGGTAATTGGCAGGAAATAACAAGTAAATCAACAGTTTGTGAATAATACCCGCAAAGGAACAGAATAACCTTGCTTATATTGCTTTTTGCGGGTATAATACTATATAACTATAGGTGGTGGAGGTATGCCCATCGCCTGCTCCGGTCCAAATACATAAGGAGTTTAAAGGCATTACATGAAACGACAGAGAATCGTAGCAGCTTGGCTCGCGTGCATAATGGCGGCGTTTGTGCTGCCGTTCGCTGCGCTTGCCGAGGGGGGAGATATCGCCATAAGCCTTAGCGGCGGCAACGCTGCGCTTGCGGTGGGCGATTATCTTAGCGTCAATGTTAAGTTTGATGCGGCTGTTGCAAGCTTTGGCGGCGCGGAGTTCAATGTTGAGTACGACAGTGCCAAGCTTGAATTCGTATCGTACACGCCGCTTATCGGCAGCGCGGATGAAACGGGAAATGGCGCGCTCAACTATCACAAAAAGATTAGGGACGGCAATATTAAAATACTGCTTCTCAACGCTGCCAACATAATCAACAAGAATAGTACGGGCATTGCAAACGGAACCGCGATAGGCAATCTTGTTTTCAAGGTAACGGGTGCGAATGCGGACACGGCAAGCGTAAAGATAGCCCAAGAAGGCTTTGCGGCATGTATGCCCGGGGATAATACCACAGCCCCCGCGCTGACCCCTGCTAACAGCACGTTTACGCCAACCACTGTGACCGTGAGCGACAGCGTGACCTATCCCACGGAGAACGCGCCCACGGTATACTGCATCACAAGCGAAGCAAACGGCGCTGTTACGCTTTCGCTCAAGGCAAGCATTGCCGATTTGCAGCGGCTGGACATGCAGCTTACGCTTAACGGGTATACTGATATTGCAGCGGCAAGCGACTGTCCGTTTACGGTTAGCATAGACGGCGGCAGCGTAACTATAAGCCGCAATGCCGCACCCAATACCGACGGCGTGGACATGCGCAGCGGCGTGGCGGTGCTGACGATGAAAAAATCGGGCGCAAGCCAAAGCATTATCTCAGAGCCCAAGGCCATAGCCACAAAGGACGCCAACGGCGCCCTCAGCCCAATAACAAAGCCCACCGTAACCGATGACCCATATGGGGGGTATGCATTGGGCGATGTTAATGGGGATGGGAAGATAAATACGCTGGATGCAATGATGACATTGAGAGCGGCAGTGGGCATTGAAAGTTTGGATGCAATACAAACGATTCGTGCAGATATAGATGCAAATGGTAAAATAAATACCATGGACGCGATGATGATTCTCCGAAGGGCAGTAGGATTGCTTGACGAGAATTATAAAAATATATATTAAGTGAAGGCAGAAGGCTGGATTTCGAAAGGAGATAGAAAATGACAAAAAAAAGAGTGCTGGCATTGATATCATCTCTTGTTATGCTTATCAATATGATTCTTCCTTCGTTTACGTTGGCTGAGGAAAATCCGACGCTGATTGTGGACTTGAGTTCTAACTCGTTGAGCGTTGGCGAAGAATTTACTGCAAGCGTAAAGTTTGGCGATTTGAGTAAGTCTGGAATTGACCTTAATACTGTTGGTTCAATTCAAGTCGAACTTTCATATCCAAGCGACTATATAGAGTTTGTTTCATGCAACGAGGACGATATGTTCTGGCCTTCAAAGGCAATTGTAGAAATAAACTATAAGGAAACTGGTAAAGTAAAATATGGCTTAATAGCCTCGAAGGGAATAACCTTGAGTGATGACGATGTAATGTTTACTGTTACACTTAAGGCAAAAGCTGTTGTTGCAAATGTAAACATAAGCGCGATGTGTGAATCGTTAGCGGATGTAAAGCCGACCTCTGCGAATGTTTCAGAAGGCTCCGCCACCCTCACCATCGTCAACCCCTGCACGGGCATAACGCTGGACAAGGACACGCTGACCATAGCCCGCGGCGAAACGGCTACGCTTACCGCAACCGTTGAACCCGCCGATACTACCGATAAGGTAGTTTGGAGCAGCGAGAACGATAGCATTGCCACCGTTGAGAACGGCGTTGTGACTGCCGTTGGACAGGGCGAAACCACCATAACCGCAACGTGCGGCAACCAAACCGCAAGCTGCAAGGTTATCGTTAACAAGGCTTTCTTGACCGGCAAGGTCACCATTACCGGAGATGCCGTTTACGGCGTAACTCTTACCGCGGCATATGAAGAAGGCAATGCCCAAAAGGTAGAGTACGTTTGGTATCGTGAAGGCGGAACTGAGCCTGTCGGTACAACAAATAAATATACTATTACCGAGGACGATATAGGCAAGGTACTCACTGTTTGGGTTAGCGACACGGAAAACTTCATGGGCAGCGTGAAAGCAACGACTGCGAAGGTCGAAAAAGCTACGAAGGATGCCCCCGCCGCTTTCAAGATAAAGTACGAGGATAACAAGATAAAAGTTATTAATCCTGACAAGAATGCGCAGTACAAACTTAACAACGGCGCGTTCGGCACGGCTACCGAGTTCGATGCGGAGTACAACACGGAGTACACCGTATCCGCGTACTATCCCGAAACCAATACCCATAAGGCGAGCGCAATTGTAACAAGCAACACCGTCATCACCCCCAAGGCCCCGTGCAATCTGACCGTTACCGTAGAAGGCAACGGCAAGGTTGAGGGCGCGCCCAAGAATCCGCGCGAAGGCGACGAGGTCACCCTTACCGCCAAACCAGGTGACTTTGACCACAAGTTCGACAAGTGGGAAGTTACCGGTATAACCCTGACGGAAGAAGCAGCGAAGGCTAACCCGATAATCTTCACCATGGGCAGCACGGACGTGACGGTAAAGGCTGTGTTTGAGAAGAAGGAAGCCGTTATTATAAACTTCAACGTCCTCAACTTCACCTATGACGGCACACAAAAGACGCCTGAAATCGGCCCTGAAGAAGTTGTAGGCATGGATCGGACTATTGAATATTTCGACAGCCTGAATAACAAGCTTAAATCTGCTCCTACCGAAGCAGGTACATATAAAGTTAAGGTAACGTTTACCTCCAGCGAAACCTCTGCCAACCGCAAGACCGAGGCTGAGAAAACATTCACCATAGCTAAGGCCACCAAGGAAAAGCCTGCCGCGCCTGTTCTCACGAATGCAACCACAAATAGCTTCGATGTAACCTTTGTTGACGGGCAGGAGTATGCCATCAACACTACGGGCAAAGAACCCGCCGACACTGAGTGGGCGGCGACCATTACCACCACCGGCCTTAACCCCGCGACTGATTATTATGTATTCACCCGCGTTAAGGGCAATAACAACTATAACCCCTCTCCGGCAGTCTACGCAACGGTAACGACTGCGCATACCTATGCGTGGGAAGTTGTAGGTTCCGGCGTTGTTGGCGAGAATGTGCGCGTTGGCGGAACGTTGCCCGAAAGCCTGACAGGTACAATAAAGAATGAAGGTACTGGTACTATTACCAACATTAAGGCTGCCCTGAGCGGCGAAAATGTCGATAATTTTAAGCTTGATGCAGTGTCCACAGAACTTGCGAGCAACGGTACACTTAACATAATCGTAAAGCCGCAAGGAATCACGACCGATAATAAGGGAAGTTACAACGTAGATGTAAAAGTAACGGCGGACGAAGTAGAATATAAAATTATCTCCTTCGTTATAAGTGTTGTCGAGAAGGATCCTGTTATCATCACGGGCATAGATGACAAGACCGTTACCTTCAACGGAAAAACGCAGGGAATAGACCTGAGCAAGGCTAACATCAGTGGCGATGCCGTTGATGTTAGCAAGCTGACCGTGACTTACACCAAAGATGGTAAAACCGTTGCTGAACCGCGCGATGCCGGCACGTATGACGTGGCGATAAGCTACGAGGATACGAACTACATCGGCAGCACAACCGCGAAGCTTATAATAAATAAGAAGGAAGTTTCCGTAAAGGGCTTCGAGGCACAGTCCAAGGTGTATGACGGCAAAGCCGATGCCGCGGTTGACAGCACCAACGCCAAGCTTGACGGCATGATAGAAGGTACGGATGTTGGCTTCGATAAGACCGGCCTCAAATTCACGTTTGATAATAAGAAGGTCGGCACGAACAAGACCGTTAAGAATACCACTACCACGCCCATAACCCTCATCGGTACGGACAAGGACAACTACAACCTGAAAAAAACCACTGTTGAGCTTACGGCCGACATTACCGCAAAGCCCGTGACCGTAACGGCTGCCGTTGCCGACAAGACCTACAATGGTCGTACCGACGACGCGAAGGTCACCATGAGCGCGTCCGGCATTATCGCAGGCGACGATGTGCAGCTTGTTGCCACGAAGGGCGTTTATGCCACCGCCGATGCGGGCGACAACGTGGAAGTAACCGTGACTTACACCATTTCCGGCGTAGACAAGGATAACTACAGCTACAGTATCGCCGACAAGGCTTACGGTAAGGTGAATAAGGCCGAGCTGAAAGTCACCCTTACCGCGCCCGCTGCCGTTACCTACGATGGCAAGACGCATGAAGTAAGCAGCGTTACCGACGACCGCGTTGCGGCTGATAACGGCAAAACGCTCTATACCCTTACCTATAATAATAAGGATGCGCTTCCCGTTGACGCGGATACTTATGAAGTGACCGCCAAGCTGACCGACGAAGGCAGCAAGAACTATAACCTGAAGGTCGAACCCGTTAACGTGGAGATAAACAAGGCCGACATGAGCGCGATCGATAAGGAATACACCGTTGCGTTCATGCTTGCGGGCGCGCAGACCCGAAAGCTGAGCGAATTGCAGCTAACTCCCACCGACGTAAGCGGTAAGTGGAGCGTTGTAACCGGATCGAACGAAATTCTTGACGGCGATGCCAAGATAGACGGCGCGAACCTCGTGTTCACCATCAGGTCCGGCCTTACCACTGCGGACATCGGCAAAAAGGTTGAGTTGACGCTCACCTTCACGCCCGACAAGAACTATAACCCCGTCACCGCCACCGTTACCGTGACCCTGGCGCAGGATACTTACACCAACAGCATCGTTGGCACCCTGCCCACTCAGGTGAAGCTGGGCGAAGCGCTTGACCTAAGCGGCGTAAAGCTCGTTACCAAGTTCGGCAGCGGCGCACCGGACCAGACGCTTGACGTTAACGATTCCACCAAGGTTGAAGTGACCACAACTTACGACCACACCGCCAAGGAAATAGGCGTAAAGACCGTAACCTTTACCGATAAGGCGAACGGCGGCATAACCTATACCCACACCTTCACCGTTGTGGACGTGCTTGAAGGCGTTAATCTTGAAGCCGACCCGACAGAATACAATTACAAGCTGAAGGAAGCAAGCTCCATAGGCTTTGACGACAAGGTGCGCGCCGTGTATAAGTCCGGCGCAAAGAAGGCGCTGAATCATGCGGACGTTGTACTTACCATGAGCGACGGCACGGTAGTTGACAGCGCGAAGGAAGCGCGCCTGCTGAACACCCTTGGCACCGCTACTATAACGATTACCTATACCGAAAAGTATCTTGACGGTACAAGCGATAAGCAAAGCGTTGCTATAACCGTTTCCGTAACAGCAGACCCCGTTAAGCCGGATGGCACGCCCAACGCCGAGGGCTTCGCGGTTACGCCGATACCCGATGCGGGCAAGGAAATGGAATATAAGGACGACGCAGGGAACAAGGTGGAGCCTGAAAATGTGCAGGGCAAGCTTGCCGATGCCGCACCGGGCGCGCTTGAAGAGGAAGTGAAGAAGAACCCCGCGTTCAACAATGTCGGCAACGGCGATGTTGTGTATGAAAACATCAGCTTTAAGGATAACACAGGCAAGCCTGTAACGTTTGCAAACGGCAAGATGCAGGTGACCGTGCCCTATCCTGCCGATTCCGATAAGGGTGACGAATTTGTGATGCTGATACCCGACGGCGAGGGCAAGATGAAAGCCATAGTGCCGCAAAAGACCGCGGGCGGCTTGCAGTTCGAAATAGAAAACAGCAACGTGACATTTGCCATAGGCTGGTACACTCCCGCGCCTTCACCCGTACTGCCTACCGAGCCTGAAAGGGATCCTGAGGATAACTTCTGGAACGAGGTTTACTGGACGCTCCTTCGCAGCGGACAGGGCAGCGTTATAACCGCCAATGCCGGCTATTACGACAGGGTGCCGCAGGGCGTGCTCCGCGCGGTGGACATAAGCGGCAATACGCTTATAATCAACTCCGCATTCGGTGTGCAGGTTGTTGTGAACCCCGGTGCGCTTGAAAAGCTGGGCATGTACCGCTTCTATTATCCCATCAGCTATCTGAAGGAAATGCTCAAGGGCAGCAGCGTTATAAGCGGCAGCGGCACAACGGGCATTACCGTGGGCGTGCTTATGCCTACAACGGGCGACGCAACCGTGGTTGAGCATCCCTATACCATGACTCCTGCCACCGCGGGCATTATCCCCGGCCTTGAGAGCGCGGCCAATGCCCGCCCCGTGATAGACAATGCGGACGGCGTAAGCGTGCTGGATGGCGCGCAGCGCAACGAAGGCGCGGTCATAGGCGGCGGAATGCTTATCGGCCTTGGCCTGCTGGCGCTGCTCGGCGCGGCATATGTGACCATGCGCAAGCGCGGCAACTGATATTAACTGAACATACCCGAACCTTGGGGCCAAGCGTAACAAACTTGGCCCCGAATAATATTCGGATCAGGAGGGGGAAACACATATGAAAAAGAAACTGCTTTGCCTTATGCTTGCCGCGCTTATGCTAACCAGCGTGTGCGCATTTGCGGAAGGCGAGACAACCGAACCTGAACAGACAATAGAGCCCGAACAGATCATTGAACCAGAGCAGACCGCCGAACCCGAACCGGATGCGGAGGATGCCCCGCTGATAGACGTGGACGCAACGCCCGCGCCGAGCGGGAACGAAACTATTGAAATCCCCGCCGAGCTGGACGGCGTGTTCCAGTTTGGCGATTTATACGGCGAGCAGCTAAGCATTGACTTTGAGCAGAACATGCCCGCCATGATAGCAACCTTTGCCGACGAAACCGACGACGGCAGCTTTACCACCGCCAAGCGCGCTACCTTTGCCGCCCGTTTGCGCGATGCCATACTCGACCTTACCCCCAGCATAGATCTGAGCGATCTTAATATAAACTATGATGGGGATAAACCGGAAGGGCAGCGCACTAACTATACTGGACTCAACAGCACAATATCCGCCGTGCTGAACAGCGTGCCGCAGTCTTTCGTCTGCGCAAGCGATGGTATGAAATACTCCATCTCCGGCGGCAGGTTCACTATGCTCAGCCTTAATCTTAAAGCAAATGCGGCTTCCATGCGCGCCGATTACGACAGCGAAAAGCAGACCGTGCTGAATAGTCTGTTTCCCAACGGCACTTCCGGCATGAACAAAACCGAAATTGCCTTGGCGATACATGATTATATTGCCCTGCATACGCGCTATGATTACACCTTCACCAACAGCAATATGCATAATTCCTATGGCGCGCTGGTCAACGGCATTGCCGTGTGTCAGGGTTATGCGCTGGCGTATATAGATCTGCTCAGGGAAGTGGGCGTGGAAAGCTACTTTGTATCCTCAAGCAATCTTAATCACGGCTGGAATGTGATAAATACCGAATCCGGTTGGTATTACAGCGACGTTACTTGGGACGACCCAAGGCCCAACATAGGGGAATATACCAACGATGGCGACTATATGGGCTATTGCCAGCATGATTATTTCATGAATACAAAGGCGCAGATAGAGCAAAACCACTTCGCCGTGAACAATACAACAGACGATGCTGCAAAGAGCGTTATATTCGGCACAACGCCTATTGTTGCAGCGGAGGCTCATCCCGACTCCGCTTTCTGGAGCGGCATAAAGTGCGGCATGGTGCGCATAAACGGCACTTGGTATTATAACGACAGCGCGTTTTGGGGCATGCCCAGCGGTTCAACCTATTTGCCGTATATGAAGGGCAACATTTGCTCCACGCCCTACGGCACGGAGCGTCAGGCAAATATTATAGTCACCGATGCAACGCCCTTTGCCGCTGTGAACGGCAGCCTTGTGTACGCCCGCTTCAGCGCGGCTTACGTTACCGATGCCATAATGTGCTACAATACCGCCACCGGCGCGGTAAGGAAGCTTGCCGACGTTGAGGGCGGCACCATGGTAACTGAAATAGCCGCGGGCAGGCTCAGCATTGGTGACAAGCTTTACGACCGCGGTACGGTGGTGTATACGGACGTGAACTCCAACCTGTATACCGTTAAGCCGAATCAATCGCTTGATCTGGGCGATGTGAACACGGACGGCAGGCTTACCATTGCGGACGTTACGCTCATCTGCCGCCACATAATGGGTCAAACGCAGCTGAGCGGCGCGGCATTGGCAGCGGCGGATATAAATTCGGATGGCAGCGTGGGCGTGGCGGATGCGGTGCTCCTTTGCCAAATGATATCGGAAGGAAATGAATGATGAAGCTTAAAAGAACCATTGCGGCGCTTGTCGCGCTTGCCGTAATAGCCGCGTGCGCAGCGTCGCTTGCCCTGACCGGCGATGTTGATGGGGATGGCGCAATAGGCGTGAAGGACGCCGTGCTTTTGTGCCGGGCCATTGCGGATGGCGGCGCGGGCGCGAACGACATGCTCAGCATGGATGTTGATGCTGATGGGCGGCTCACCGTGGCAGATCTTGCCTATATCTGCCGCGCCATAATGGACAACAGCGTGGTTTTCCCGCGCGATGCGCAGAACGCCGCATACAGCAAGGATGTTAAATAGAAACTAAGCATATAAAAAGCCCGCCTTGACACAGGCGGGCTTTTAGTTGTTTGCTCAGTAGCCCATTTCGGAAAGCATCATGTCCGCAACGGTGGCTATTGCGCTGTTCGCGCTCAACGTGGCCACGGCGTAATGCAGCGTGCCTATGTCGGCTGTGTGCTTTGCATATGCGCGGCCCTCGCCGTATTTGTTCAGCATCAGCTCGTTTATGGCAATCGCGTCCACTTGGCCCTTGTCCAGCGCGTCAAAAAGGTCTGTATACGATGCATAGCCGGTTATGTTTGCCGTGTTGTAGCCGGAATCCTTATAGTCGCTGTAATAGCTGAAAAGCAGGTTTCTCGTCGCGCCGGACGGCACATATAAGTTTGAACTGCTTGCAGACTGTATGCAGCCCACCTTCAGCTTGCTCATGTCCGCGTTCTCGTTGCCGGGCTTAACCAGTATGTAGCACGGGTCGTCATAATAAGCGCGGGAGTAGGCGTATGCGGCGTTCGCGCCGCGCGGCATAAGGCATATTGCTGCGTCTATGCTGCCGTCCCTCAGCTTTGCGCCAACGCTCATGCTTGTCACCTCAACTGCCTCAAGCGCGGGAATATCCCCCGTGTAATCATCGGAGTTGGACATTATGCGTTCCGCCAGCGCCTGAGCTATTTCCAATTCAAGCCCCGTCCCGTCCTCCGCAAGGCGGGGCACATCGTTGCGCAGGCCAACGCGCAGCACGCCGTTGTTCCAAACGTTGGCAATCTCCGCGCTGTTCATCAGCACGGGCTCGGGCCTGAGCAGCAGCGCCAAGAGTATAACCGCAACCGCTGCACCGGCTATTATCAGCGCGCGGCGCAGCTTTTTTCCCTGCTCGCCCTTCAGCATTATGACCGGGCGGGTATGCTTTTTTCTTATGCGGCGGTTTCTGCCGCTAAAAAACGAACGTATCTTCATATATAAATTATACAGCCTGCGCCCCACGTTGACAAGGCGGCTGTGTGTGGGATATAATTCATTATTGGGCCAAAACTGTAAACATTTAAGGAGATATACGATACATATGAAGAACCTTACTTCCGATCAGCTCAGGTCGCTGTACCTGAAATTCTTTGAAGAACGGGGCCATAAGGTCATTCCTTCCGCCTCGCTCATTCCCGAAAACGATCCTTCCGTTCTGTTCACCACGGCCGGTATGCATCCCCTTGTGCCCTATCTTATGGGGCAGGAGCATCCCGCGGGCAAGCGCCTTACGGACGTGCAGAAGTGCCTGCGCACGGGCGATATTGACGAGGTGGGCGACGCGAGCCACTGCACCTTTTTTGAAATGCTTGGCAACTGGAGCCTTGGCGATTATTTTAAGCATGAATCAATAGCGTGGAGCTATGAACTGCTCACCAGCGAAGAATGGCTGGGCATAGATAAGGACAGGCTGTATTTCACCTGCTTCGAGGGCGACGAAAATGCCCCGCGCGATACCGAATCGCACGATCGTTGGGTGGAAATGGGCGTTGACCCCAGCCATATATTCTATCTTGGCGCAAAGCATAACTGGTGGATACCCGGCAACTCCGGCCCCTGCGGCCCGGATACGGAGATTTTCTTCGATACCGGCAAGCCCAAGTGCTGCCCTGAGTGCAACCCTTCCTGCGACTGTGGCAAGTACCTTGAAATATGGAACAACGTTTTCATGCAGTATTATAAGGACGCCGAAGGCAACGTGACCCCGCTTGCCAAGCGCAACGTGGATACCGGCATGGGCCTCGACAGAACCATCGCAACCCTCCAGGGCGCGGAAAGCGTATACGATACCGATGGTTTCGCCCCCATAATTGCCCGCATTGCGGAGCTGAGCGGCAAGAACTATCATGACGATGAAGCCACCAAGAAGGCCTTCCGTATAATTGCGGATCATATAAGGAGCGCAACCTTTATACTGGGCGACCCAAGGGGCGTTACCCCGTCCAACGTGGACCAGGGCTATATTCTGCGCCGCCTTATCCGCCGCGCGATACGCTTCGCCATGCAGATAGGCATACCGGAAAACAGCCTTTCCAAGGTTGCCGAGGCCGTTATAGAAAGATATTGCCATGTGTATCCCGAACTCAAGGAAAATCAGGAAAAGATAACCACAGAGCTTGCGAAGGAAGAAGCCCGCTTCCAGCATACCCTAAAGAAGGGCATGAAGGAGTTCGAGCGCATGAAGGGCAGCTTTGCGGACGGCAAAATAGACGGCGTTACCGCGTTCCATCTTTATGATACGTTTGGCTTCCCGATAGAGTTTACAGAGGAAATGGCCCGCGAAAACGGCCTTACCGTAGACCGTGCGGGCTTTGAGGCCGCGTTCAGTGAGCATCAGAACAAGAGTAAGCAGGGCGCGGAGCAGCGCTTCAAGGGCGGCCTTGCCGAAGCAAACGAGGTTACCGCGCGGCTGCATACCGCAACGCATCTGCTTCAGGCGGCGCTGCGCAAGGTGCTGGGCGACGGCGTTGCGCAGAAGGGCAGCAACATAACAACCGAAAGGCTCAGGTTCGATTTCAGCTTTGAGCGCAAGATGACTCCCGAAGAGGTCAAGGAAGTTGAAAAGCTGGTCAACGAAGCCATTCAGGCGGACGTACCCATAACCTGCGAGGAAATGACTGTTGACGAAGCCCGTGCGCAGGGCGCAATAGGCCTTTTCGGCGATAAGTACGGCGAAAAGGTAAAGGTGTATACCATGGGCAAATATTCAAAGGAGATCTGTGGCGGCCCGCATGCCAGCCATACCGGCGAGCTGGGTACGTTCAAGATAAAGAAGGAGGAGGCCTCCAGTGCCGGCGTGCGCAGGATAAAGGCCGTGCTGCAATAAGGCGATGAAGGATAATTCCGCGCAATGGTTTGAATACGATTGGCCGCTTGACGGGGCGATGGCGCGCTTCGGCGCGGACATGGCGCTGATAGATGCCGACAGGGCGGCGCGCCCGCTGCTGATGTATGTAAGCTGCCAAAGCCGCAGCGAAAAGCGGGAAACGCTCAGCGCGATAGAGCGCAGCATAGCATCGGGCGTTAGGGATAAGCTGATAAAAAAGCTTGGCGCACTGTATGCGGGGTATATAGAAATAGACGCGCAGATACAGTATTATTTCTATATTCACGATGCTGAGGAATTCGAGCGGGGCGAAACCATTGCCGAAAAAACGCCGCTTATGGACTGCACCGCGGGGCTTGCGGACGAACCGGATTGGCTCACGTATAAAACCCTGCTTTATCCGGATGCCGCAAAGCTGCAAACGGAGCTTAACCGCGACCATATTGCGCTTATGAAAAAACACGGCGACTGCATAAGTGCAGTCCGCCGCGTTACCTTCACGGTGTATTTCCCGACCGAAAGCATAATGCTCAATTTTGCGGAGGCTGCACGCAAGGCGGGTTTTGCCTATGCCGGGCCTAACTATTCGCCGGAGCGTGAATTGGCCTACGGGGCGGATATTGTGCGCCTGAGCTCGCTTAAAAAGGCGGATGTGGATGCGCTCACGACGCGGGTGATAAACCTTGCCGCGCAATACGGCGGGGAGCTTGGCGAATGGAGCGCGCCCATAGTTGACCGCGGCGGCCCGCTGAACGCAATATAATGGAGAGTTGATGATAAGGCTTACGGATGTTGACGAATCGAACTGGCTTGAGATTGCGCGGCTCAGCGTGAGCGAAGCGCAGCGGCGCTTCCTTGCGCCGCCGATCGGTATAATCGCGCGGGGATATGTTTACCGCGATTGCAATGCGCGCGTGATAGGCATTTGTAATGATGCGGAGATGGTCGGCGTTGCACTTGTGCGGGACTTTATCGATGAACCCGTTGGCTATGACCTTCAGCAGTTCATGATAGACGAGCGGTTCCAGAACAGGGGCTACGGCACGGCCGCGCTGGAGCTGATACTTGCTCAGTTGAAGGCAGAAGCGCGCTTTGACCATGTTGAGGTATGCGTGAAGAAGGATGATGCCGCCGCGCTGCATGTTTATGAAAAAACAGGTTTTGCCGACAGCGGCTACGTGGACGAATCCCTGCCCGATTGCGTGAATCTTATATGCTATTTAAGGTGAAATGATGTTTTACCGCCGTACACCACGAATGATGTACGGCGGTTTTGTATTGCTTATAAGCCTGCGACTATTTCCGCTATCTGTACGGCGTTGGTTGCGGCGCCCTTGCGCAGCTGATCCCCGCAGCACCAAAGGTTAAGCCCGCGCTCGTCCGTCAGGTCGTCGCGTATGCGGCCGACGTAGACCAGATCCTGATCGGACGTGTCGAGCGGCATGGGGTAAACGCGGTTCGCAATGTCGTCCGTAAGGCGGCAGCCCGCTGCGGCGGCTATCAGCTCCCGCGCACGCGCTACGCTTATTTTCTCCTTGGTGCGTATCAATAAGGACACGCTGTGGCTGCGGAATACAGGCACGCGCACGCATGTGCAGCTTACCTTCAGCTCGGGGCTGTGCAGTATCTTCCGCCCCTCGTTTTGCAGCTTCATCTCCTCGCTCGTGTAGCCCATGAAGGCCTCGGAGCCTATCTGCGGTATCACGTTGTATGCTATCTGGTACGGGAAAACGCTTGGCTTCACGGCCGCGCCCGCGGCTATTGCCGCCGTTTCCTCGCTCAGTTCGCTTATGCCCTGCGCGCCCGCGCCGCTCACAGCCTGATAGGACGATGCTATTATGCTCTCTATCGAGCTTTCTTTGTTCAGCGCGTTCAGCGCAACCAGCGATATTATCGTTGTGCAGTTGGGGTTGGCTATTATGCCGCGGTGCTTACGCACGTCCTCGGGGTTTATCTCGCTTACCACCAGCGGCACGTCCTCATACAAGCGAAACGCGCTTGAATTGTCCACGAATACCGCGCCCGCCTTAACTATTGCCGGGGCGAAGCGCATGGCAACGTCGTTTTCCGCCGCGCCAAGCACTATGTCAAGCCCCTCGAACGCATCCTCGCTCGCCTGAATAACCGTGTGCTCCTTGCCCATAAAGCTTATGCGCTTGCCCGCGCTGCCTGCGCCCGCAAGCAGCCTAAGCTCGCTTATGGGGAACTTACGCTCCTCCAGCACCTTCATCATCTCGCGCCCAACCGCGCCCGTTGCGCCCAGTATGCCTATTCTGTATTGCCTCATGCTATGCTCCTTATCCTATCGTGGCAAAGCTGCTGTACAGCACCCGTATTGCCTGCTCAAAATCCTTTTCCTCAACGCCTACTATAATGTTCAGTTCTTCCGGGCCCTGCGTTATCATGCGAATGTTCACGCCGTTTTCGCCCAGCGCCGCGAATATTTTCCCCGATATGCCGGGGCGGAAGGCCATCCTGCGGCCGACTGCCGCAACAACGGCCAAATCTGATTCCGTCTTTATATGGTCCGGCTTTATGCTCCGCTCAAGCTCGCCAAGCAGCGAATACAGGCAGTCCGCCACGCTCGCGCTGGACACTACCAGCGACAGGCTGTCTATGCCCGAAGGAACGTATTCAACGTTCACGTTGGCTTTTTCAAATATTTCAAGTATCCGCCTCAGCACACCCGGCGTTGAGGACATGCCCGTTTTTGAAAGGGTTATCACCGTGTATCCCTTCCTGCCGGCTATGCCCGTTATAAAGCTGCGGTTCTGCTCCGTGCTGTCGTCAATGTCGCGCATTATCATTGTACCGGGGTGGTCAGGCTCGTTAGTATTGCGTATGTTGAGGGGGATGTTTTTCTCCCGCACGGGGAAAACCGCCCGCTCGTGCAGCACCTGCGCGCCTATGTAGCTAAGCTCCCTTAGTTCGCTGTATGTAAGCCTGTCTATATGCTCCGGATTTTCAACTATGCGCGGATCCGCCATAAGTATGCCCGAAACATCAGTCCAGTTTTCGTATACGTCCGCGTCAAGCGCCGCCGCCGCCAGCGCGCCTGTCACGTCGCTGCCGCCGCGCGTGAGCGTAAGTATGCGCCCGCCGGGGGCAATGCCGTAAAAGCCCGGGATTACCGCCCGCCTGTTGGCGGCAATGCGCCTGAGCGCGGAGTAGCTTGCTTCCTCATCTATGCTGCCGTCCAGCGCGAATGTGAGCCACAGCTTTGCGTCAATAAAGTCATAGCCCAGCGCGTCCGCCAGCAGCCTTGCGGAAAAGTATTCGCCGCGGCTTACAAGTTCATCCTCGCCTATGCCGTGCTGCATGCGCTTCCACAGCGCGTCAAATTCGGCCTCAAGCGGGGTATTAAGCCCAAGCTCGTCCCGAATGTCCAAATACCGCTGCTTCACCTGCTCAAATACTTCTTTGCAGGATACACCGTATTTGATGTGAGCATAGCAAAGGTATAAAAGGTCGGTTATCTTGTGGTCATCCTTGCTCCGCTTGCCCGCGGCGGAGACCACGATTATCTTCCTTGCTTCGTCGGCCCGTATTATGGCGCATACCTTGCGTATCTGCGCGGCGTCCGCCATTGATGAACCGCCGAATTTGGCTACTTTAAGCATTGTTTATATATCTCCCCAAAAATTGAAAACAAATCATTCGGCAATGGCCGCCATGAAGCCGCAGACGCCTTCCTCACGGCACATTACGTGCGCCTGCTCAACCGAAAGCGGGGCGGTGATAACGGGCGCACAGCCCTGCTTACGGACATAATACCGCTGGTACGCGCGGGAATTATCCACTTGCGCACGGGTGAACGAATCCGTATAGAAGGCCGAGCAGCCTTCGGCTATTGCGCGGCAGTCCGCAAGCACGTTGCTACCCGTTGGGTATGCGCCCGCGCCCGCGCCGAGGAAGCTTTGCCTGCCCATATGCGCGGCGAAAAGGCTCATCATATTGCCGCATTCATATACGCGCGCTTCGCCCGCATCCGCGCCGAAGAGCATGGGCTCCACCGCGGCGCTTATTGTGCCGAAGTGCCTTTCCGCATGGCCTATCAGGCGGCAGGCAAGGCCGTTTTCTTCAAAGAAGCGCATATCCTCCGCCGTAATATTGGCTATGCCGAAGCACGGCACGTCGCTTTCGCTTATCGATACGCCGTAGGCTATGTTTGCGCTGAGCACCAGCTTGCGCCGCGTATCCAGCCCGCATACATCGGCGGTTGGATCGGCCTCCGCGTAGCCAAGGCGCTGCGCATCGATCAGCGCCGCAGCGTAATCCATACTGCGGCGGCTCATCGCGTCCAGTATATAATTCGATGTGCCGTTCATTATGCCGCTTACGGATATTATAGCGTCCACGCTTGCCGCGCGGGCAAGGGAGCTGAGCCACGGTATGCCGCCGCCCGCCGCCGCAGTACAGCGCAAGGACACGCCGTTTTCGCGCGCAAGTGCGGTAAGCTCATCATAATATGCGCACATAAGCTGCTTGTTGGCTGTAACGACGTGCTTTTTAGCCCTAAGCGCAGCGCATATGTATTCATGCGCGGGTTCAAGCCCGCCCATGGCTTCAACTATTATGTCTGCGTCTGCTTCGTTAAGTATCTTATAAAAATCGCTTGTGACCATGCAGTTAAGCCCCTCAAGCGGCCTGCGCGCAAGCACGGCGCAAATGTTCAGCGAAAGCGGCCGCTCCGTAAGCAGCTCATAAAATCCGCGGCCGACAGTTCCGAATCCCAGCAAAGCAATGTTCATATATCCAAACTCCTTCCGTGCGGTACATTTACTGTTGAATGTACGCATATCAGATACATATGTTTTTATAATGGAGACAAATATACCACTGCTTGCCGGAAAACGCAATAGGCAGAATAAGTTTTTTCTGTGCTGCTGCATCGCATTACCTGATGCCGCAAATAATATATTATAAAAATGCAACCACTTCCGCCCGAAAACCGTTTATAATAGCGTATATGCCTTTTTACAAGGCACGAAAGGAGACATATGTTTATGAAAAAGACCATTGCGGCCGTATTGGCCATTATATTCGCGCTTGGCATGGTTGGCTGCGCCGCGAACGGAAGCGGACAGGGCACGGCAGAAGCCGCGGGAAACCCGCTGGATGTGCTCAATAAAGTGTGGGACAGCTATACCGATGATGAAAAATTCCCCGCCGCAGGCGGCGACATGAGCGAAGCGAACATGAAGGACGATGCACCGGGCAACGTTGCGCTGGATGATGCGGACACGGTTGCATACCTCACCTCCTTCCCGGCGGACATGGTGGACAAGCTTGACGCCGCCGCCAGCCTTATGCACATGATGAACGCCAACACGTTCACCTGCGGAGCGTTTCGCCTGAAGGACGCCGCCGATGCGGACGCCGTGTGCGCCGCCATACACGACGGGCTTAATTCCAAGCAATGGATGTGCGGCTTTCCGGACAAGATGGTGATTGCCAAGGTTAGCGGCTGCATAGTATCCGTATACGGCGCAGAGGATTTGGTGAACACCTTCCGCGATAAGCTGACCGCCGCCTATGAAAACGCGGAGATAGTTTACGACGAGGCGATAGCGTTCTAAGCGCAAACGAAGGGAGGGAGCAGTTCATGCTGTTTTCAAGCGCGGCATTTTTATATAGCTTTCTGCCGCTGACAATAGCGGTGTATTTCCTTATGCCGCGGCGGCTTAAAAACGCGGCGCTGCTCCTGATGAGCCTTATATTCTATGCCTGGGGAGAGCCGCGCTATGTGGTGCTTATGGTGTTGTCCATAACCCAAGGCTATATATTCGCGCGGCTTATAGGCAAAAGCCGCGGAACGAAAAAAGCAAAGGCATATCTTATAATAAGCCTTGTGCTGAGCCTTGGCATGCTTGGCGTGTTCAAATACGCCAACTTTTTTGCGGAAAGCTTCGCCGCGGTATTCGGCCTCAAAATAGCCGCGCTTAACATTGCCCTGCCCATAGGCATAAGCTTTTATACGTTCCAGCTTATAAGCTACGTTATAGACGTTTACCGTGCGGACGTTGAGCCGCAGCGGGATTACGTTGCGTTTGCGGCGTACATATCCATGTTCCCCCAGCTTATAGCGGGGCCGATAGTGAGATACAGCGATATTGAAGCGGAGCTTACCGCGCGCGCATACGGCGCGGACAAGGCCGCGTACGGCGCAAGGCGGTTTATACTGGGCCTTGGTAAAAAGGTGCTTATTGCAAACGTGCTTGCGGAGCTTGTGAACGCATTCAAGGCAAGCGGCGAAAAATCCACGCTGTTTTATTGGATATACGCTGCGGCATACATGCTGCATGTGTATTTCGATTTTTCCGGATACAGCGACATGGCGATTGGCCTTGGCTCGATATTCGGCTTCACGTTCCCCGAAAACTTCAATTATCCCTATATTGCCGCAAGCATAACCGAATTCTGGCGCAGATGGCATATGTCGCTGAGTTCGTGGTTCAGGGATTATGTGTATATCCCCCTTGGCGGCAGCCGCGTGAAAAAGCCGCGCGCGCTTTTGAACATTGCAACAGTATGGATGCTTACGGGCCTTTGGCACGGGGCGGACTGGAACTTCGTCATGTGGGGGATAATGTTCGCGGCGCTGCTGATCGCGGAAAAAACGCTGCTTTTAGGCTTTATCAAAAAGCACAGAGCAATAGGGCATGCGTATACGCTGCTTGTTGTTATGCTGTGCTTCATAATGTTTGATGCTTCAAGCGTGGGCGAAGGCTTTGCGGCAATAGCCGCGCTGTTCGGCGCAAACGCGGCGGATAATACGGAGGCTTTATATTACCTTAAAAGCTACGCCGTGCCGCTTACCGTTGCCGCGTTTGGCGCAACGCCGTTACCTAAGCGCATAAAGGCGAAGCTTGAAGCCACGCGCATCGGCGGGGCGATAATGGCGATAGCGGAGCCTGTGGCGCTTGCGGCGCTGCTTTGCCTATGCACGGCGTATTTGATAGACGGGTCATTCAACCCGTTCCTGTATTTCAGATTTTAGCGGAGGGGAGAGCATATGCGTACCAAGCTTAAAAGCATACTTACCGTTGCGCTTGCGGCGGCAATAATATTCGGCTTTGCAATATGGGGAACGCTTAAAAAGGACGACGCGCAATCCCTCAGCGAAAGGCGCGCGCTGGTGACGATGCCAAAGCTCAGCATAGACAGCGTGCTTTCCGGCAAGTTTATGAGCGAATACGAACAGTATAAGCTGGATCAGTTCCCGCTTAGGGACGCCTTCCGCACGCTTAAGGCCGTGAATACATATTATGTATTTTCCCAGCGGGACAACAACGGCATATATATAGTCGACGGCATAGCGAGCAAGCTTGACTATCCGTTAAATGAAAGCAGCGTTGCCCATGCGGCGGAGCGGTTCGGCTACGTTTACGATAATTATCTTGAGCCGAACGGTATTAAGGCGTATTTAAGCCTGGTGCCGGACAAAAACTATTTCTTAGCCGATGCGAACGGCTACCTGAGCATAGATTACGACAAGCTGAAGGATATGCTTACATCAAATATGATGTACGCCGAATATATAGACATTGCCGGCACGCTCGGCATAGACGATTACTACAAGACGGATCTTCACTGGCGGCAGGAGAGGATACTTGACACGGCAAAGAAGCTTGCCGAGGGCATGGGCGCGGAAGCTTCGGCGGAATACACCGCGGTGGATGCGGATACGGATTTCTACGGCATATATTATGCCCAAAGCGCGCTGCCGTTGAAGCCTGACAAATTGTATTACATGCAGGGCGGAAGCATTGCGGATTATAGGGTATATGATTACGAGAGCGGAAAATACGTTGGCGTATACGATATGGACGCGCTCAGCGGGCGCGACCCGTACGAAATGTTCCTGCATGGGTCAAAGTCCGTGCTGACGATTGAAAACCCGAACAGCAGGAGCGGACGGTCGCTTATAATGTTCAGGGATTCGTTCGCTTCAAGCATTGCGCCGCTGCTTGCGGAAGGGTTCGACAGGGTAACGCTTGTGGATATTCGCTACGTTGCCCCCGAGCTGCTGGGGCGGATGGTGGATTTCACCCAATATACCGATGCGCTGTTTCTATACGGCACGGGGGTTATAAACAACAGCGAAACAATAAAGTGAAGCTTACAGGGGGCCGCGTGCGATAACGCGGCCTTTATGCTATAATATGAAAAAATCTGGTAACAGCGGAGGATACGGCTATGGATATACACGCGCTGGTGGAGTCGCAGCATAGATATTACCAGTCCGGAGCGACAAGGCCGGTGGAGTTTAGGATAGAGGCGCTAAGAAAGCTTCAGCGGGCAATACGCGCGAACGAGAAGCTGCTTGCCGATGCGTTGAAGCAGGATTTGAACAAATCCGAAACAGAAAGCTACATGTGCGAAACGGGCATGGTACTGGAGGAACTGAGCTACCATATAAAGCACGTTGCCAAGTGGGCCAAGGAAAGGCGGGTCAAAACGCCGCTTGCTCAGTTTCCGGCAAAAAGCTTCATCTCGCCCGAGCCTTACGGCGTGGCGCTCATTGTTTCGCCGTGGAATTACCCCGTGCAGCTTTGCCTGAATCCGCTTATAGGCGCCATATCCGCGGGCAACTGCGCAGTGGTAAAGCCGTCCGCCTATGCCGCGGCTACAAGCACCGCCATAGCCAAGCTGATAGGCGACACATTCCCACCGGAATACATTGCCGCCGTTGAGGGCGGCAGGGCGGAAAATCAGGCGCTGTTTGAAGAAAAGTTCGATTACATATTCTTTACCGGCAGCGTGGAGGTGGGCAAAACCGTTATGCAGGCGGCGGCGAAGCATCTTACGCCGGTTACGCTGGAGCTGGGCGGCAAAAGCCCCGCAATAGTGGATGAAACGGCGGACATAAAGCTGGCTGCGCGCAGGATAGCCTTCGGCAAGGTGCTCAACGCCGGGCAGACGTGCGTTGAGCCGGACTATATTTTGATACACCGCAGCGTTAAGGATGCGTTCATCAGCGCATATCGGGACGCGCTGGAGCAGTTTTTCCCCAACGGTGACATGCGGGACATGGTGAACATAATAAGCGAAAAGCATTACAACCGCGTAAAGGGGCTTATTCAGGGCGAAAGCATAGCCTTGGGCGGCACGTTTGACGACGAGCGTCGCTTCATAGCGCCCACGTTGCTTGATGATGTTTCGCCCGATGCGCCAATCATGCAGCAGGAGATATTTGGTCCCGTGCTGCCCATGCTGTGCTTTGATACGCTGAGTGAAGTTATATCCTTTGTCAACAGCCGTCCCAAGCCCCTTGCGTTTTATATATTCACGGCGGACAAGGCCGCCGAGCGCAGACTGCTGGACAGCTGCTCCTTCGGCGGGGGCTGCGTGAACGATACGATAATTCACCTTGCCTCCTCCGCGCTGCCTTTCGGCGGGGTAGGGGAAAGCGGCATGGGCAGCTACCACGGCAAAAAAAGCTTCGATACCTTCACGCACGAGCGTAGCATAGTCAATAAATCAACCAAGATAGACCTCCCCATGCGCTACTTCCCGTACAGCAAACGGAAGCTTAGAATAATAAAGATGTTTATGAAGTGAGAACAAAGCCCGGGCGATTGCCCGGGCTTTTCAGTGCTTTGAAGGGTTACCTTTCCTCCGCTGCCGTTTCATCAAGATTATCCAAAGCGTATTGCAGACATTGTATTATAACGGCATTGAGCGAAAGGTTGTTTTTATATGCAAGCTGTTCCAAACGCTCGCTCATGTCAACGGGTATGCGGAAGGTTTTTGTTATTGTTTCGCTGCCCGGTTTCAGCTTAAACACGGTTTATTCCTCCTTTGCGGTGCAATGTGCGGTACATATATTTTGCACGATTGACGAAAGAAAATTTGCACCATGTTTGCAATAAAATATACTTGCAAAAAGTTTGCAAAAGAATTATAATCAAATTACGACAGAATACGCAAAAATTGGGATTGGGGGCAACGGTTATATGGGACATTGCAGGTCATGCAAGTATTATGAGTTCAGCGGAGAAAACAGCAAGGGACTTTGTTCATGGTACAATGCATATTATTACGCTGATGACAGCTGTAAACATTATGAGGAAGGCTCGAGTTCAAGTTCGGGAGGATGTTTCCTGACAACCGCTTGCTGCAAGTATAAAGGGTTGCCTGATGACTGTGCGGAGCTTGAAACGCTGCGCCGATTCCGCGACACTTACCTTAAAGAAACCGAATACGGCTCGGAACTGATACGAACCTATTATGAAAGCGCGCCTGCTCTTGTTGAACGCATTGAAGCTTCAAAGGAACGGGATGCTATTTATGACCATATTTACGAAGCGGTTACAAAAATAATACTCCGCATTGAACATGGTGAGAATGAACGCGCTGTAATAGATTATTTATCGCTTGCGTTCTGGGTTGCAAGGGCGGTGTGCTGAAAGATAATCAGAATACTAAAGGCATATAAGGGGAGAGAAGATGGAAGAAAACGCTCTACAACTATACAGGGATGGATTGCGTGAGATAGACTTTGGAAATAGAGAAAACGGACGCGCGCTTTTGAAACAAAGTGCTGATGCAGGCTGCAAGAGAGCTATGTATAAGTACGCAGAAACATGTGAAGATGAACAGCAAAAAATTGAGCTATACAAAATAGCATCAGATAATGGATGCGGTAAGGCGGCATATATACTCGGGGGACATTATGCGTTCGACTATGATACTGATAAGCATACACTTATTGCGGGAAAGTACCTTCTGAAAGCTTATTCTTGCGGCGTTAAGCCAAACAATAAGTATTACGGAGATGATACAGACTCTTGTATTGTGGCATCAGATTTAAAGGGGATCATTGAGTATATTGTAGACCAACATGTATATCTTGAGGATCCTTATGACGTCCTTCCCATTGCGATGGACGCACACCGATTTGGCGTAATCTCAGAACGTGAATTACAAGAAGTAGAAGAATGGGCTGAGAGGCTTGCTGGTCATAAACGACGCGACAGAATAGCTCGTACATGCCCTAAATGCGGTGCGTATTATGCGAGAGTTGAGAAACGGAAGCAACCCATTGGCAAACGGGCGGCAGTTGGCGGGGCTATAGGCTTACTCGGCGGGCCGGTCGGAATACTTATCGGTGCAGGGGTTGGTGCATTAACAAGTAAAGAAAAGAAATACTGTGTATGCCCGGGCTGCGGGCATATGTGGGAATATAAGCTTCCGCAGTAAAACCAAACAACCGAATAAAGGCCGTCTTGCGACGGCCTTTTGCTATGCTTGGGATTAGAACTTCAATCCGTTGATTATGTTTGCATCGGCGACCACCTTGGCCTTGATAAGGGGCTTCTGGGAGGCCATTATTACTGTAACTCCGGGGCCATGGCCGGCAAGCATGCAGTCCGAATGGATTATTACACCTATGGCTACCGCGCCCGTGAGGAAGCCGCGGCCATACATATTGTCGCAATCCTGAAGCATTACTATGTCGCCGAAGCGGAGCTTGTCAAGCCCCAGCTCCTTCACCTTGGCGGGATCGTGCGTCATAATGTCGTAATCGCCGCGGAAGGGCAGATTGGAGCCTATGCCGGAGCCCATAAGATAGGGCGGTATCACAGCCGCTACGGGTACGGTAAGCGTGCCGTCGCCGTTTTCCTCTATGCCAAGCTTTTCAAACAGCTCGGGGTCTATGTTCATGGCGCTTATTTCGGGATAGTCGATAAGCTTGAGCCCCTGGCCGTGCGCGCGGATGAGCACCTTATCCTCGGGGCAGAGCAGGTCAAGCGTTTCATCCTCAAAGTAGACCATAACGTCCTCCGCGCCGCCGTGCTTGCCGGTGACGAAGCCGCGCTTGCCCTTGCCTTCACCGCTCATAACAACGGCCTCGTTGCCTATGCAGGAAAGTATGTTCAGATATTCGCTGAAATCCTTGTTGTCATGATAAAGCGATACGCCGGGTTCAATATGGTCGCCCGCAAGGCCGAAGGCACAGTCGCCCAGCTTTACATTATAATTGATGCCGCCTATGCCTGGGGTAAGGAAGGGCTTGCCGTCCTGCGCAACGCGCCAGCCGCGGCAGACATTGGGCCGTATTTTGCCCACGACGGAGCCTTTTACTACCTTTTCTTTGTTGGTTTTAAGCATTGGGAGTCTCCTTTCGCATTTGCCGTATTGACATATTTATATAGGATATGATACCTTAAACTGGCAAAAAAGCAAGAGCAAAAAGCGGCGAACGAGGCATAGAAACACCCGGATGCGTGTTTGCGAAAAAAGTTTGGTTTTTTTATAAAAAAAGCTTGATATTTCCATGAATATCGTGTAGAATATGAGCGTTGTGCGAATGGACGCAGTTTTTTCGCGCGGCGATAACGTGAAAGACTCAGCGGGAGGTTGCCGGTATGCCATCCGGGTAATTTCCGCCGAGGGCCCACGATACGGGCAACGGGCAAGTGCCCGGCCGAGGTATTTTAGAAACGAAACACTCGGCTGCGTGTACGGCCCCGATACTAAAAGGAGGAAGAAATAATATGGCAAATCAGAAGATCCGCATTAAGCTCAAGGCCTACGAGTGCAACCTTATCGACCAGAGCGCGGAAAAGATCGTGGATACGGCAAAGCGCACGGGCGCTCGCGTAAGCGGCCCCATACCCCTGCCGACGGAGAAGGAAATAGTTACCATCCTCCGTTCGCCCCACAAGTATAAGGACAGCAGAGAGCAGTTTGAGATGCGCACCCATAAGCGCCTGATCGATATCCTGCAGCCCTCCGCCAAGACGGTGGACGCGCTGATGAAGCTCGATCTCCCCGCGGGTGTTGATATCGAGATCAAGCTGTAAGCACGGAGGTGGATTTACAATGAAGAAAGCGATTTTGGGCACCAAGGTCGGCATGACCCAGATGTTCAGAGAAGACGGAACCATGATCCCCGTCACCGTAGTGCTTGCGGGCCCCTGCCCCGTGGTTCAGATTAAGACCACCGGCAAAGACGGCTACGAAGCCGTGCAGGTAGCCTTTGGCCCCGTCAGGGAAAAGCTCATCACAAAGCCTGAGCTCGGTCACCTGAAGAAGGCCGGCGTTGCCGCTCACCGCTATGTACGCGAATTCAAGCTGGATGATACCGCGACTTACGAAGTCGGTCAGGTCATTAAGGCTGACGTATTCGCCAACGGCGATAAGGTAGACGTTACCGGCAAGAGCAAGGGCAAGGGCTTCCAGGGCAACATCAAGCGTTGGAATCAGGCCCGCGGCCGCAAGACCCACGGTTCCCACTCCTACCGCGTAGCCGGTTCAATGGGCGCCTGCACCTACCCCGGCGAGGTATTCAAGACCAAGCGTCTGCCCGGTCATATGGGCTGCGAGCGCATCACGGTTCAGAACCTTGAGGTCGCCAGAGTGGACGCCGAAAGGAATCTGCTGCTCATAAAGGGCGCAATCCCCGGCGCCAAGGGTTCCCTGGTAATGGTTAGGGAAACCGTTAAGTAAGGGAAAGGAGAAGTAGAAAATGCCTAACGTAGCATTGCACAATATCGCCGGCGAAAACATCGGCGAGATCGCCCTGAGCGAGAATGTGTTTGGCGCTGAAGTAAATCAGTACGCCGTGCACGAAGTTGTTAAGGCTTATCTGGCCAATCAGCGCCAGGGCACGCAGAGCGCCCTGACCCGCGCCGAAGTACGCGGCGGCGGCATCAAGATCTACCGCCAGAAGGGTACCGGCCGCGCCCGCCACAGCAGCAACCGCGCGCCTATATTCACCCACGGCGGCGTAGTGTTCGCTCCCAAGCCGCGCGACTATCGCCTCAGCGTTAACAAGAAGGTCAAGCGCATCGCCATGAAGAGCGCACTGACCAGCAAGGTGAACGATAACGATATTATCGTTTACGATAAGCTTGACATAGAGAACCCCAAGACCAAGGAAATGGTGAAGGTGCTCAACGCCATGAACGTCGGCAAGGCGCTCATAGTGCTCAGCGACAAGGACGAGATAGTAGAGCGCGCCGCCAGGAACATCCCCGGCGTAAAGACCACTCTGGTCAGCACTCTGAACGTGTACGAGATTCTCAAGTACAACACTCTCATCCTCACCAAGGATTCCGCGGCAAAGATAGAGGAGGTGTACGCATAATGAAGTCTCCCCATGATATAATCATCCGCCCCGTACTCACCGAGAAGAGCTACGACCACTTTGCAGACAAGACCTACACTTTCGTGGTCGATAAGAGGGCAAACAAGACCGAGATCCGCCAGGCTATCGAAGCCGTGTTCGGCGTAAAGGTCGATTCCGTACACACCGTGAACCACATGGGCAAGATGAAGAGGCAGGGCCTGCACGAAGGCCGCCGTCCTTCCATCAAGAAGGCCTATGTGAAGCTGAAGAAGGATTCCAAGGGTATTGAATTCTTCGACAGCATCGCCCAGTAAGGAGGCACACAATGGCTATAAGGAAGATCAAACCCACCACTCCCGGCCAGCGCTTCATGACCGTCTCCGCTTTCGAGGAGATCACCTGCACCACGCCGGAAAAATCCCTTTTGGAAGACCTTCGCTCCTCCGGCGGCCGCAATAACCATGGCCGCATCACCGTTCGCCATCGCGGCGGCGGCGCGAGGCGCAAGTACAGGATCATCGACTTCAAGCGCAACAAGGACGGCGTGCCCGCCAAGGTTGCCACCATCGAATACGATCCTAACCGCAGCGCGAACATTGCCCTGCTGAACTATGCAGACGGCGAAAAGCGCTACATCATCGCTCCCCTTGGCCTGAAGGTCGGCGACACGCTGCTTTCCGGCGAAGGCGCGGACATCAAGGTCGGCAACGCGATGCAGATCCGTCAGATACCCGTCGGCACCATGATACACTGCATCGAGATCAAGCCCGGCAAGGGCGCGCAGATAGCCCGCAGCGCCGGCAACGCGGCCCAGCTGATGGCTAAGGAAGGCGCTTACGCGCAGGTCCGTCTGCCCAGCGGCGAAGTTCGCCTGATCCCCATGAACGCCAAGGCCACCATCGGCCAGGTTGGCAACGTGGATCACGAGAACATTAAGCTTGGTAAGGCCGGCCGCACCCGTCATAAGGGCTTCAGGCCCACCGTGCGCGGTTCAGTCATGAACCCCTGCGACCATCCGCACGGCGGCGGCGAAGGCAAGTCGCCTATCGGCCGTCCCGGCCCGGTCACTCCGTGGGGCAAGCCCGCGCTTGGTTATAAGACCCGCAAGACCAAGAACGTCAACGATAAGTTCATCGTGCGCCGCAGGAACGGCAAGTAAGAGGCGAAAGGAGTCAACAATGAGCAGATCAGTTAAGAAGGGGCCTTTTGTTCAGGAACGCTTGCTCGCTCGCATTCACGCGATGAACGAAAGCGGCAAGAAGACCGTGGTTAAAACATGGTCCAGGGCTTCCACGATATTCCCCGAGATGGTGGGACACACCATCGCCGTGCATGACGGCAGGAAGCACGTTCCCGTGTACGTGACCGAGGAAATGGTAGGTCACAAGCTGGGCGAGTTTGCGCCCACCCGTACTTTCAGAGGACACAGGGGTTCCGAAAAGACCTCTGGTCAGAGATAAGGAGGAGCGAAACATGGCAACAAGGTCAAGAGAAAAGAGCGCAGCGCGCAAGGCCAACGCCGACAAGCGTCCCCGCGCGATAGCCAAGTATGTCCGCATCTCCTCCCGCAAGGTCAAGGTCGTCATCGACCTGATCCGGGGCAAGTCTGTGGCAGAAGCCAAGGCCATACTGGCCTTCACTCCCAAGGCTGCCAGCGAGCCGGTGCTTAAGGTCCTCAATTCCGCCGTTGCTAACGCGGAAAACAATCTGGACATGAGCGCGGATCAGCTCTTCGTAGCCGAGGTGTTTGCTAATCAGGGACCCACCCTTAAGCGTTTCCGCCCCCGTGCCCAGGGCCGTGCGAGCAGGATCCGCAAGCGCACCAGCCACATAACCGTTATCCTGGACAAGGTAAACTAAGGAGGAGACAATGGGACAGAAAGTTAATCCGAACGGATTCCGCGTAGGCGTCATCAGGGATTGGAACACCCGCTGGTACGCTTCCAAGAAGGAATTCTCCGATTTCCTCATCGAGGATAAGAAGATCCGCGATCATATCAAAGAGGTACACTACGCCGCCGGTATCGCCCGCATAGACATTATGCGCGCCGCAGGCAAGGTGACCGTGAGCATCTACACCGGCCGTCCCGGCATGCTGATCGGCAAAGGCGGCGTTGGCGTAGACGCGATAAAGGCCGACGTAAGCGCGCTGATCGGTAAGCCCGTCAACGTGAACATAATGGAGATAAAGAACCCCGATGCAAACGCTCAGCTCGTAGCCGAGAACATCGCGGCCCAGCTTGAAAAGCGTATCTCCTTCCGCCGCGCCATGAAGCAGAGCATGATGAGGGCCACCAAGGCCGGCGCCAAGGGCATAAAGATTTCCTGCGGCGGCCGTCTTGGCGGAGCGGAAATAGCCCGCAGCGAAGGTTACCATGAAGGTTCTATTCCCCTTCAGACCATTCGTGCGGACATAGAGTACGGCTTTGCAGAAGCCCGCACCGCATACGGCCGCATAGGCGTTAAGGTGTGGATCTACAAGGGCGAAGTGCTCAACCGTGTGAAGAAAGCGTAAGGAGGGCAAATAACCATGTTGATGCCTAAGAGAGTTAAGCGCAGGAGAGTGCACCGCGGCCGCATGACCGGCAAAGCATTGCGCGGTAACACCGTGACTTACGGCGATTGGGGCCTGATGGCCACGGAGCCCGCCTGGGTCACCAGCCAGCAGATAGAGGCCGCCCGTGTAGCGATGACCCGTTACATCAAGCGCGGCGGTAAAGTTTGGATAAAGATATTCCCCGACAAGCCCGTTACCGAAAAGCCGGCAGAAACCCGAATGGGTTCCGGTAAAGGTTCACCCGAATATTGGGTAGCGGTTGTCAAGCCCGGCAGAGTGATGTTCGAAATCGCCGGCGTGGACGATGCGACTGCTAAAGAGGCGCTCAGGCTTGCAATGCACAAGCTGCCCCTCAAGTGCAAGTTCGTACAGAAAGAGACTGTGGCAGGAGGCGAAAGCAATGAAGGCTAATGAACTGAGGAAGCTCTCTACCGAGGAGCTTGTCGCCAAGGAAAAGGAGCTCAAGGAAGAACTGTTCAATCTGCGCTTCCAGCTTGCTACCGGCCAGCTCAGCAATCCCCAGCGCATAGGCGAGTGCAAGAAGGACGTGGCTAGGGTCAAGACCCTGCTGTGCGAGCGCGAGCTCAAGGCTGCCGAGTAAGGGTGAAAGGAGATTAAACCAATGGAACAGATATCAAGAGGTTATCGCAAGACCCGCATCGGCGAAGTCGTAAGCGACAAGATGGATAAGACCATCGTCGTGGCCATAAAGACCAAGGTACGCCATCCCCTTTACGGCAAGATGGTAAACCGTACCCGCAAGTTTAAGGCCCATGACGAGAATAACGAGTGCGGCATAGGCGACACCGTTAAGATCATGGAGACCCGCCCCCTGAGCAAGGATAAGCGCTGGAGACTGGTCGAGATAGTTGAAAAGGCCAAGTAAGCCGGAAAGGAGCAAAAAATGATTCAACCGCAGACAAGGCTTAAAGTAGCAGATAACAGCGGCGCCAAGGAAATCATGTGCATCCGCTGCCTGGGCGGCTCCTTCCGCAAGAGC
>ENA-OPCP01000356-OPCP01000356.1-human-gut-metagenome-genome-assembly--contig:-NODE-356-length-40802-cov-21.832822_pt1 | contig 40802 bp, 50 predicted proteins | sample MGYA00241563_ERZ501477 | MGnify/ENA primary metagenome ERZ501477 (study PRJEB25962, sample SAMEA2042572) | human gut metagenome | biome: human gut; feature: human-associated habitat; material: faeces... | reverse complement strand
AATGTCAGTTGATTATATTTCACTTGAGCCTTTACCCAAGGTCCGTATTCTTCAAAATTTGTGCATTTCTTATAAATTCTACTATTAACCCATCTAGCAAAATGTTTAAGTCTTAAATCAGGTATTTGATTATAAATCATTACAAATGGGTCTACCTTTAAGGAAGTTAATGTTTTAAATCTGTACATATCTTCTTCAAAAGTAGTGTTATAACCAACTAACATAAAGCACATATGTTTATATTTCTTTACATACTTGCTAAGTGTTTCAATACCTTCTAAGACCTTTCTTTCGTGTCCCATCAAATCCCAAGCATAGTGTAAACTTCTTAAATGTTTTACTTGTCCTAACCAGTAAGCCTTTTCATCTGTCATAAGCCTTACATCGCACCCTTGATTTATATCGACTACAAGTTTACGTTCTTTTATTTCTTTTAGCTTGTCTATACAATACGGATCAGCAGTAAGATTATTATCATGTAAAATTAATACATTACTTTTAGGATTAAGTAAATCACTTATTTCAGCTACATCATGAAACTCACCTTCTTTTTCTGGTACAAAGCAAAATCCACAATTTCTTACACAACCTCTAGATGTATATCCCATACCAGCCTCTACAATTTCTTTGGCTTTTTTTCTTTTGTGTTCCTTTGTTCCAATACCTTTCATTCTACTAGCTATTTCTTCTATGCTATATAGCTCATAATCAGGTCTAAGTTTTTCAATTTCATCAGGCAAAGTCTTTTTTATATCCCAGCCTGTTCCACCGATTTCTATTTTATCTTCGTATTTCTTTACTAGATCTTCACAAACCGATTTACTTCTAGTAAAGATTGAACTAGCAAATATTTTTTCATATTCTTTTCCTTCTTGCACAAATTCGACTGTTTCTCCGATTGACTTGTAATAAGTTGAAAGTTTCATAAGTGCAAGATTAGGAATTTTACTATCTACATCTATTAATCCAATCATTTTATTCACCTTGTTTATCTTCCAATTCTTTTGCTAATCTAAACATTGAAAATATCTTGCTTGATTTTGGTATGTATTTATATCCATCTATTTCGCAAGTATTACCATTTACACATTTCATTCCTTTTGCAACTCCGAATAACTTGCAAATAACTGGTCTAACTTTGTATATCAAACATTTTTTATTTTCTTCATCTCTAAAATAACAAGTGTTATCTAAACGAAAAAATGGTTTTATATTATTCTTTATGCAATAATCCTTGATAGTTTTATATTCTCTTTCTCCCATTAAAACTGGACCACAACATTTGCCACAATTAGTGCAATTAGTGTGTTTCGGTATATACTCAACATTCTTTATATTATTCATTTTATTTCCCCCTATTTCAAGCTTAGTTCAAATAAAAATGTATCATAATTGTCTAGTTCATCATCTGCCATGTTGTCTAAATCTCTGTGTTCTATTTGAAATTCATCCTCTAGCATTTCAATCCATTCTCTAAAAGTTAAATCATGATTTGCTTCTATTTCGTAATCTTTTATTTTTTTATCTAGTATTTCTTTTGTTATTTTCATGTTTTTTGTTATTTTCATGTTTTTACTCCTTAATTTGTATTTTATTTTAATTTAATTCAGCCCACTATTCCTGATGTCCTAAGCCCCTATATATTTAGATATTTTTTTATTACCTGTATTGCTTCTTCACACGAGTAGCACACTTTAACCTCATAACCTTGCTCTAATAGGTTTCTAATCCATTTCTTTTGATTGTCGGTACATTTGTTACGCCCAACCTTCATTTCGATGAATAGACCGTATTTTTGACTTCTAGGAACTGGTAAAAATAAATCTGGTACTCCTGATTTTGTCCCTGTAGCTTTTAGTTTTCTAGCTTCTCCTTTATTTCTATATCCCCCATTAGGAATAGCAAATATCATTTTTAGTTCTGAATATTTACAAGATTGTAAGTTACACCATTGAATTAGAGTTGCTTGTTCTAAATCTTCACCTTTCATGTTTAATCCTCCACATATCCCCATTTTAATTTTTCACCTGTTACTGGGTGTTTCCCAGCTGACTTCTTTTTCCCTCTGCAACATTTAGAAATATCTGATTGACAAATTCCTGTTAATCTTTCTGCTTCTCTAGTAGACCCATATTTTTTACCAGTATCTATACATATAACTTTTCTAGACAAACTATTATCTTTACCTTTTTTAGCTTTTTGTAATCCTGTTCTGTATGCGTGCTTCATATTTTCTTCTTGAGTGCACCATTCTAAGTTTGATACTGTATTATTTTGTTTATTACCATCTATGTGATTTACTTGCGGTTTGTTTTCTGGATTAAGTATAAATGCCTGAGCTACTAAGCGATGTACTTTATGTTTTTTGATATTAGAATTTGCACTTAATGTAATATAATAATATCCACAATTATCTTTATACTGCTTTAATATTTTTTCTCTGTACTTTTTGTTTTTATCTCTTAAACTTTTAACTCTTCCTAAGTTACTTACCTGATATAATCCTTCATATCCTTTTATATCCTTCCATATTTCTTTTGTTGCTTTAGTTTCTAAATCTTTATCTGCTCTTTTAATTCCTTTACAAGCTGTTAGATCTGTATATCCTTCTCCATTTTTATTTAGCTGATATCTATCCATATTCCCTCCTATTTTGCTGTTCTGTATGGCTCTAACATTGTTACTAATTTATGTACTAATATTTCTTTGTCTTTTGTTATTTTCGCCTCACTGTTTATCGCTGGTCCTCTTTTTTCTTCTGCGCGATATTCTTCTCTACAAGTATTACTACAAAATCTTTGATTTGCTCTATTACTTGTATATTCTTTGCCACAATACTCACATATTTTTTTATTAGCGTTTTTAATGAAATTTATTTCCCATGTATTTTTATAAGGTTTTTCTTGTCTTATAGCTGATGCTACAGCTCCAGCGTATATTTTCTTGCCATATACACCTGTAAGATACTTCGCTACTGCATTTTGGCCTGTAAATTCTAATACTTCTCCAGTTTTTATATTTTTCACTTCGATTATATTTTTTTCCATTACTATTCACCCCTTTTCTTTACTTTTTTTGTTTCTAGTTCTTTTAAGTAGGCAGCTAGTTCTTCAGGACTTAGTTTGTATTCTTTTACTTTGCTGCATTTTTTCTCGCTTTCGTAATTGCCTTTTAACTTTATTTCTCCAGCTTGTAAGAAGAATACACCACCGTTATTATGTCTTGGTTTTATTTTTTGAACTGTCACCTCGTCATGTTTTTTTGTTTCTTTCTTTAGGCATCCACAACTTTTTGTTATTCCGTGTCGCAGATTACCTTCTCTTACTACTGCTGTCCCACCGCATTGGCAGCTACATTTCCAGTATCTAGTACTTCTTTCTATATGATCTAGTTCTAATACAACTAATTTTCCATATCTTTCTCCTGTTAAATCTACTGTTTTTGGCTCCTTAGTAAGTTTTGTATCCTTTATGTATTTTCTTATAGTCCAATCACTTCTATCTAGTTCATTTGAGATAGCAAGTATTGAATAACCTTCGCTATGTAACCTTTTTATCTTTCTCTTTTCTATATCTGATAGTCTTGGTGCCATTTGATTATCTCCCTTCCGAGGGACTAACAAGCCCCTGTAGTTACTTTATAGTTTTTATATGTTCCAATAAACGTCCTTGAACTTCTGCAATGGTTTTTATTTCCTCATAAGTGCTATTTTTCTTGCATTTTTCTAGTTCTAAAACAATTAGTAATTCTATTTCCTTTGGTGTTTTGCCGTAAAATCCTAATTCTTTTATAAGTTTTATGGTTTTTTCGTTGTAATTTTTATACAGTTCCATCTCCGCACCCCCTATTTATTTCCTATAGGATAATACATTAATTCCTTTCCGCAGAACAGATAATATCTAGACCCTTTATCTCCATCTCGATTCTTATCCAAAATGACTTCAACTAATGTATAGCCTTTTTCTTTTTTATCTCTCATGCTTTCGATAAATTCTTCTAGTCTAGTACCTTCATTAAAACCTGTTCTTTTCCATGCTTGTTCTAATTCCTTCTCTTCTGTAACTTCATGTATGTAAACCACTTGATTACTATCTTGGTATATTGCCCTTGATTCTCTACAATAAGTTTCTCCATGCGGTCTATAATTTCCAGTACCTTTATCCGCTAACTGTGTTAGTTGTATTACTATCATGTTGAAATCTAATGTTATATTCTTTAATTCCCTCGACAATTCCGCTACCTGTCGTTCTCTAGAGACTTTTGTATCTGTTGGAGTTAATAGTTGTACATAATCTACTATCAGTACGTCTGGCTTATACATTCTTAGTGCCTTTTTAATTTGTGCTATCGTGCTTATACTATCGTCTATTCTCAACTTATCTGTATTCAAACTTTCCATAGTCTCTATTATTTTCTTGGTTTTGCCTGAAGATAACTCTCCGCTGCGATATTCTTGTCTTGTTATCCCTGCATAACTTAGTAAAATTCTCTCAGCTACTTGCTCTTTACTCATTTCTCTACTAACTATTAGGACTTTTTTGCCCTGTTTTAACATATTAATAGCCATTCTTAAGCTCATAGCGCTTTTACCAACTCCACTTTTAGCTCCTATAGTAAGTAATTCTTTTTTAGCTAGGCCACCTTCTGTTAGCTTGTCCACTATTTTTATTCCAGTTAATACACGTTCTATCTTTTCCCCTAACTTGTCAAACATATTTGCTATTATAGAACTTAATGCATTATCTTCATCTACTTCTTTATTTACCTTTGTGCCAGTTTCAAAAGTGTTAATGCAAGTATTTATATTTCTCCCTGTTTGAATCCCTTCTATAAGGCTTTTAGCAAGTTCTATCGTGTCTCTTTTTTGTTTCATTTCTTTTATTTCACCAATATAAAACTCTATATTACTTGCTGTTGTAGCATATTGGTTTAAATTCGTTATATACATCATTTCAACTGTATTATCTATTTGTTCTATCTTATTTACTAAACTTATTAGATCAATCGGTGATTTTTCTTTCTCCAGTAGCTTCATTGCTTTATAAATAACTCTGTTATATTCGAAATAAAAAGTTTCTTCCGATAAATCCTGTATTACTTCAAATAAGTTAGGTTCTAACAATACCATCCCGAGAACTATTCTTTCATATTCTAAATTGTATAAATAATTGTTCATAAATCCTCCTATTCCCCAGGTCCATTTATCAAGTCTAGCAAGTCTAATGATGATTCGATTTTTGTAGTTGGTTGAACTGATTCACTTGGTTGGTAGTTTTCATCTAAATAATCTATATAAGCTCCATTAAAAAATGTGCTTCCATGTTTTATATATTGCTTGTCTGTATTTTCTTTTTCTTTAGCATATCTTTTTACCGCTCTTTCTAATTCTTCTGCACTTATCTTTTCTTTTGTAAGTATTCTTTTAATGTACTTATATGCTTTAGCTTTATCTTTCTTATTAGGATATAATTTCCATATATTATCTATAACATCTAAAGAAATAACAGTATCAGTAGTATTTATACTGTTACTATTTATACTGTTACTATTTATACTGTTACTATTAGTGTCTTTGTTTTCGAGGTCTCGAATTTCGGTGTCTCGAGCTTCGGTGTCTCGAAATTGAAGACATCGAAGAATTTCTTGTCTATCTCTTTCATCCATTATGATTTCATATATATTTTTTGATTTTAAATTTCCGTTTTGAGTATTGGTTACCTTGATATATCCTGATTCCTTTAGCAGATCTAGATATTTTGTAAATCTGTTTTTACCTATATTCAGCTCTTTACACATTAAATCCCTACTTGGGTAACAAGTATATTTATTGCCTGCAAATGCAACTAGATAAGCATATATAGCCTTAGCTTCTATAGGCAATTTCTTATCTCTCATAACTAACTTAGGTAATATCCCATAACCTTCACTCAGAAAGTTATTCTTGCGATATCTAATTTCATTTTTACCTTCATCCATTCTGCTCGCCTCCTTTTATAAAATGTCAAATTTCGTATCTTTATAGTTATATTATACTATTTTTGTCTTACATTGTAAATACTTGTCTTGCAAAATAATATAATGATATTGCTTTATCTTACTTAAATATGTTAAAATGTAAATAAAAAATAAAGGTGGTGTGTTATGACAACTAAACAATTTACATTTAGAATGCCAAATGATTTAAGAGAAAAACTAGAGCAAATAGCAATTAAAGAAGATAGGACTTTATCAAATCTAATAATTAAAATTTTAAAAGATTATGTTAAAGTTAACTCGGAGAAAGGAGAATAAACTCCTTTCTTTTTTTATTGCTCCCCTCCCTAGTTTCTCTATATAGTTTGCTTACTGTCAATCTTAGCTTGTAATTTACTCCAATGAAATCCACCTGCTGTTTTTTGTTTCCCTCTGCAACATGCGGAAATACAACTTCTATTTATTTTGGTCTTATCAGCAGCTTCTTGAATGCAACTATAAGTTATACCTGTTTCTATACATAAAATTTTTTCAGCTTGATAATTATCACCATAAGCGAATTGTCCCTTTCTATGTTCAGATATTCTTCCTTTTACTGTTCCATAATTGAGATTATATTTTTGAGTACACCATTCTAAATTTTCAACACAATTATTAAGTTTATTTTCGTCCTTATGATTAATTATCGGATAATTATTTGGGTTTGGTATAAATGTCTTTGCTACTAATCTATGAACTAAAAAACTTTTTTGAGTTTTGTTTTTATTTAAATTTATCATTTCATATTTACAGTTTTTTCTAAAATAAGGTTTCTTTATTTTTTTAGTTTTTAAAATTTTAACTTCTCCTAAATTACTTATCTGATAAATTCCTTCATAACCTTCTATATCTTTCCAAATTCTTTTAGGTAACATCATATTAATTTTCTCCATTCCCTATAAGATTTTCATATCCTAAACATACTGTATCGTACTGTTGTTTATTTAAATTTTTAGGCTCTACATTAAATTTCTTAAAAATTTGCTCTTTTACTTTATCATTATTAAATCCTGCTTTATATCCTAATGCGAAAAGTCTGGCTAACTGCTTGTCCGATAATTTTTTAGAATTATAATTATTGCTATAACTTCTTTGTGCTTCGGTTGGTGGTTTAGAATCAGCATCATCTTCATCTGTTGGTATTCCTAAGAACTTCAATAGAAAGTATCTTTCGTTGTATGTTAGTGCTGTCCCCATAGCCTTGCTGATATCATCTGCTTGTTGTCCGATACAAACCCAAGGAACTACCAATTTATCTGTTGGTTCTTCGGCATTAATCCATGTGTATGTCATTTTTGCAGTAACTATAAAATCTAATTTTTCTTTTCCTTTTACTGTTACATATTCATGTTTTTCCCAATGAAATGTACTATAATCTATCTCTGGTACTAATAACACTCCTAGCTCGTCCATTTTATCTTTAATAGCTCTTAAAATTTGAGTTCCACTTACAAATATATAGTCATATCCTTTAGTGTCTTTTGAAAAGCCTTTGATATTTTTTCTTATTTCTACTAGCTTTTGATGCAAGTTCATGTTATTCACCTTCCTTATTTTTTAGTTTTTGGTATAGTTAAACTTGTTCCGACTTCTAAGTGGCATCCTTCTACATCTGTACCACCTTTTATAAGTTTTTTAATTGCATTTTTATCAACTTTAACTGTTTCTGTTACAACAGTTTCTTTATATGTATCTGGTACACTTTCTAAATCATCTATAATAAGACTTCCTGGATTGTTTCTTATAGTAAAGTTGCCTAAATCTGTTTCCATCTTTTTAACTCCAAGTGCTTCCATATTGTCTTTTAACATCTTTTTAAGATTTTCAGCTTTGTTTTGTCTTTGTTTTTTTAACTCTTGAAGTCTTTTTATTTCACTGTCTATGCTTTCTATTTGACTATCTATATTTCTAAAAACGTATACAAAACCATTTGATTTATTTTTTATTTCATCAGCTATTATTTTATTAGCTTTTACTAAATTTTCTGCTAAATCTTCTTCTCTATTTTCTAAATAGTCACTTATTAATCTATCTACTTCTATAAAGTTGCTTGTAAGTTCATATAAATTCATACTTCCTAATCCTCCCATTTTCATGTTATAATTAATTAAACGTTAATAAATGAACACTTATTATATGTCTTTTGTACCTCCCTAGTCACCATTAGAGAGGTACTTTTCTTTTTATTGATGTGTCATGTCATATTCTAGATCTATTCTGTCTCTTTCTATTTGTGCAAATTCTCTTGCTTCTTCTAATGTCATTTCTTCTTGTTCTTCTGTTAATCTTCTTACTTGTAGAATTGCTATAAATTCAGCAACTGTTATTTCTGGGTAAGTTTCACATATTTCATTTAAAACTTTTGGTGAACATGTCATAGTCATTTATATCACCTCCCTTATGCCTTCTATATAGTTGTCTAATAGGTCTGATATATCTCTTAATAGATCTAGTGCATTGTAAGCTGCACTTGTAAATGTGATGTAGTGTACTTTTGTGTTGTATTCGTATATTGATATTGAAATGATGTAGTAGTTTTCACCTTTACTGGTTTGTAAAGATAAGTTAATTTCAGCTTTAGCAAAATCTATATTTTCATTTATAAATTCTGCTTTAGCGAATAAACCTAATGTTTTTACTCTGAACTCTTGATTTGTCATTTATAGTACCTCCTTTAAAGACTTTCCTAGTTTTCTTTTGACATATTTGTCATAGCTTATTCTGTCTACTAGATACTTTCTCCCCATATGATTTACTGTGTATTCTCCTGTGCTAAGTCCATATCTTGCTACCTGTAAAGCATAGTTACGGCCACAATGTAGATACTCCTGTAATTGTTCTATTGTTAGATATTCACATGGTGCATAGTCTTCGCTATAACGAAATTTTTCAATGATATCAACTAAGTCAATTCTTTCTGATATTGTTTGAAGTAGTTCGCTTTGGTCCATGTTTCTTACTAACATCTTTTCAAATTCACTTGCCATACTTTCACCCCCTAATTATGTATGCTGTGCCACCAAGCTCCAAATACGAAGCCTAAGCTAAATATGATACTTACTACTATGTATTTTGCTAACATGATGCCTCCTATCTCGAATAATCTACTACTGTGTTATTACCTTGTTTTCTAAGTAGTGCAAACTTGTTTTGTAACACGTGAAACATTTTTATTTCTGCTTGGTATGGAGTTATGATGCTCCATTCTTCTCTAAAACCTCTAGCTCTTAATATGTCTGATACTACTTCTACTTCTTTTTTTATGAAGTGTTCTGTTCCTGTATATACTGCCATGCTAATTACCTCCTAAAAGTCCTCTTTTGTTAACTTCGTTTAATAACTGTTCATCTGTATACTGTGAAAGTATTTGAGTTACCTTTTGATTTTCTTTTTCTTGTCTTTTAAAATATTTTTGTACCTTTTCTTTCATTTTTTTATCAGTTATAAATCTTATATGTTCTACACAATAATTAAGCACTATTGTTACGAGTTCATCAGCATTTATAAATGATGATTCTATGTCAATTTCATCAAAATATCTAAACCCTTCATCAGAATTATCTCCTAAATAAACATTTATCCAAGGGAATCTTTCATCTAGTGTAAATTTAAGGCTACTTCCTATTTCTATCACTCTAATATTTGCAAATTCTATTTTTATATCTCCACAATAAGTAAATTCTAATTTTTTATTATCTTCCATGTTTAAATCCTCCTTAGTTAAAGTCAAAATGTTGTTGTTCTTGTTTTGTTTCTGAAAGTGTTTTATATCCGTTTTCTCTTAAAATGTCATGGATAAACTTTTTACCAGCTTGAGTCCATCTTGTCTGTGGTTTAGCATGTGGTATATCTGCTTGATACGATTCTGTATAACCTTTACCTTGATATTTAGCATATAAAAGCCATTGTCCGTTTTGCTTATATTGAACTCCTAGATCATGTAATAATGCATTCAAACCTTGACCAGCCATTCCAAAATCTTTAGCTATTTGTGTTGGAGTCAATGTCGTTTTTTTATCTTCTAAAACTCTTTCTGCATATTCTGCATGTGGTTTCAATTCGTTTATTGCATCTGATTGTTTTTCTATTGTTTCTATTAGAGGTTTTCTTTCTAATTCAACTAACTGTTTACTAGCTAATACTCCACCTTGTCCACCATTATAAATTTCTAATAGTAAATTTGATTTTAGCTGCTCGTCAGAGTTTATTACTTTTCTCATAGCAAAATATTCATCTATTAACTTGTCGTGTATTTCCCAAGCTAAATCAGTATCCATTATTTTTATAAGCTTTGCATATCCTCTTTCAGATAACAAATATATATGTTCTGCTTTTGATATTTGCATTTTGCTATAACCTAGAGGTTGTAATAGCTCTAAATTGTTATGGCTCTCAGCCATGACTTTTAAGTCTATAATATCTATATCTGTTTTGAATCTTTTTACATTGTCATTTATTCTTCTTCTTATTTCTGGAATTGGTTGGTTATGTATTTCTGCAATAGTCTTATCTGTTAAACATCTTTTGCCTTCTCCGAAACCACCTTCAACTACTGGTATTTCTTTTCCCATAAATTCTTGTGTACCTTTTACATCTATACTTGCTACTAAGTTATTCATTTTGTTTATGTAATCCATATTTCAATCTCCTTTCTTTACTTTGCTTTACTTTAAGTATACACACTTTACAATACCTGACTTAAATTAATACTCTTAGAGTAGACATTGTTTGTAAAAAAAATTTCTTCTATTGTACATCCAAAAAGGTCAGCGATTGTTTTAGCTTCAGATAGTTTAAATTCTCTTTCTCCATTTTCTTTTCTACAATAGCTCATTGTAGATATTCCTAAAACGTTAGCCATATCACTTTGTGTCATATTATGAAATCTTCTGTAAGATTTTACCATCATTTTGTTGTCACCTCTTTTCTTTATAGTTTAATTGTAGTACTCGAAAAGTATCCTGTCAATATGTTTTTTATAAATTTTTTTATATTTTTGTACTCTTTTTGTATTTTGCAGTATATTTAATAGCTAAAAAATAAACAAAATGGTATAATTGCAAGGTATAGGTATACGTTGCGTATAATTATTAATAATATATGTATATGATACTTAGAGGAGGAAAAACCATGCCAACACAAGGGGAAATACTGAGAGATTTAAGATTAGAAAGAAAAATGACTATGCAAGAATTAGCAGATTACTTAAAAGTTTCTAAACAAACAATAAATAGTTGGGAGAAAGATTTTAGAAACTATATTATATTAAACTTATAGTATTAGCAATACCAACGTTTTAACAAAATTTCAAATTAAAATGTCAGTAAAAATGTCAGTAAAATTAACTTATCCACATTTATTATAACACATTAAAGGCTAGAGAATTCATTTCTCCAGCCTTATTTATTTATTATCTTCTGAGATATACTCCCCTAGCCTACCATTACATCATTATTAATATAGCACTTGCTACTCCAATTCCTAGATATGCAATGCGCCCTGTTATTTCCAATGCTATTTTTTTCATGGCCGACACCTCCTTTATTAGAGTATCGACTACATCTGGAATATTTATACATATTATCTAAATGTTATCGGTCGCTATCGGTCGCTATCGGTCGCTATCGGTCGCGTCCGATAATTATTTTTCAAATACTTCTACATATTTTGGTGAAGCTGTTATATAAACTCCTGATTTTAATTTATACATATCTGTTCCAGTTCTTTTTATAGTTTCTACTACAGTATAAGCTCCACCAGCAGTAACTTTACCTATTACATTAGCAGCATCAAAATCTGGTTTGCTATGTATGTTTATATCTTGTAATATTCTAACATACTTAGTTTTAGTAGCTTCTTGCTTTTCTGCTATATAAGTTACTCCGAAATATTCACATACTGACTTACAAACTGCTTCAGCACATTTTTCTTGATGTTTTTTATCAAGCATAAGTTTTGCTTCATTCCAATAATCCATAAAACCATACTCGATTAATATTGCTGGCATTGTTGTTTGTCTAAGTATAGCTAATGTAAATCCACTCATATCTACATCGCGCATTAAACCATAACTATATTCATAGTCTATGTCTTTTTTAAGATGCTTAACTGCTAATTTTCCTAATTTTATAGATTTTTCAGAACAATTTTTAGTTCTTAATACTAATAACCCTTTAACTCGAGTTTGCCATTTAGCACAGCTTCCTATTGCATTATAATGATTTGAAATTAATATATCTGCTTTAGCTTTATTAGCTTTACTTGCTCTAGTAGACAAGGCAATATCTGTTTTACCTGTCATATCTGCAGTAAACATTGTATCTATTCCACATCTTTTTAGTGCAGCAGCTAGATATTCACTTACACCTCTGTTCCATTCATTTTCTTTGATGATCTTTCCTTTTGCTCTTACTAATTCACCATCTATGTATAAATTTTTTGACATTGGAACTGATTGTTTACCTTCTGTATGCATACCATGTCCTGCATCTATAGCTACTAAATATTTTTTACTCATATTATCAAATCCTTTCTGAAAATAAAAGATGCTTAAAAAATCGACCTTCCTATCCACTTCCTAAGCACCTTACAGTCACCTTATAAAGTATTTATATCTATTTTTCTATCAAGTTCTTAAAAGCTTGATGTAAGCCTACAGAAGCAAGCCCTGAAAATAATCCACCAAGTATAACTTCTGGACTTACATATCCAGCTATCCATATGTTTAAAGCGCATCCTAAAAGTGCCATGATGCAAGGTATGTATTTATTATCTATAAAACTAAAACTTGTTTTTATAACATATCCTACACATACACAAATACCTACTACTACTAAAACTAAATAGCTACCTAATAAATTTAAATCAAACATAACTACCTCCTATTAATTAAATAAATTATTTTGTATTGCATAAAAGAAAAAACTAACCAATGCTGTTATAATTGCATAAGTTAGTTTATTTAAGTTGCTTGCTAATTTGTCTATGGTATTGCATAGATTTTCTATTTTTACTGCCATTTCAGACTGTGTATTTTCTAGTTTGTCTATTCTTTCAGAATGTCTTTGCAGCCTTTCATCGTGTCTCTTTAGTGTGTCTTTTAACCATTCATCATTCATGCAAAATTCCTTTCTTATATAAAAAAGGACTGTAGCGCTACAGTCCTTTTAAAAATAGATTTAGTTTTTTTAATTATATAGTTGTTTTTATTTTTTGTATTCTCACATTTTACATCTTTTTCACCCCCTTTACAGTTATTATACTATAAGTTTAATATAATATAGTTAACTGTTCTATGATCTTACTTGACATTTACTTGGTAAAATACTTAGTAAATTAGTGCACAATATTTTTAAATTGCGAACTAATCATTATCGAATTTTTAGAACTAAGTTTTTTAAATTATAATTAGATGTATTATTAGATACATCAATATAGCATGGATTTTCACCTATACCAAAACCACATATAATTTCATTTGTACTTGTTGCATACCAGTTTACAGCACTACATCTAAATCCCAAATTAACATTTGCATTATTTACTGATGTTATAGTTTTTAATATATCAAATTTATTATTTGTTATATCATAATAGTAAATATTCATACTATTACCTGTATTATCAAATCTATCTAAAAATAATAACATATTTTTTTCTTTTAGATATACTGTAGAATATGTTGCCTGTTGTGACGATACATAAGGGTAATCGCATAATTTTTCTAAACTAGAGAAATCCATTATACCATTATCTAATCTTCCAACTCTAAATATGCCATGTTTATCACTTAATCCACTATCTGATGCCCAATAAATATAATCTTTTGTAAATATCATATTGAGTAATCTGCATTGTAATTCACCATATCCTAACTGCGTCCATGTAACACCTGCATTTTTTGAATAGTATATTGACGCTCCTTGATTATGGTCACCTGTTGCCATATAAATTACATTCCCATAAACATCATAATTTATAGTATGTATATGTTTTAAATCGCCGTTATACATTCTGCTTATTTCCATAGATTTAACCTTAGTCCAATTAGATAAATTAGTGTAGGGTGATGTAACTTTCCATACATGACAATTTAATCCTATAGCAGGTCTTGTATATTCTCCAAATAATATATAATCATCAAATACTTCAACCCCACAATTTTGTAGCCAAGCATTAGGTTTTTCGTTACTTGTAATAATTTCACTATCAATATAACTAGAAGTTTTATTAGTAAAATTATTTGATTTTTTTTGGATTTGTAAAGTAGGAGCTACATTATTGCTTAAATAAATAAATAAATATTTTATATTCTCATTTTTATTTTCATATATATAATTACTTATATTTGTTGAAGATAGTTCATAGCATATATTAGTACCTGAATAATTCTGTGTACTTTCATTAGAAAAACTTTCGTTTAAACCGACTATCCTAAAACGATTATTATTCGTACTATTTATAATTATGGTGTCATTATAACTAACTGGAAGTAAATAACTATAAATATTACCTGTTGCATGATATATTATTTCTCCAGGTTTATCAACCGAATAATTTGACATTTGTATTAAATTTGATGTAATATCTTCTTTTTCATAATGTTTAATTGTAACATCAAAAGATAGAGTTTTTGTATTTGACGCATTAGCCAAATAAGCATAAATATATTTTTTATCTGAAGAAAAAGTGTATTCTCTGCTATTAGCAGAATTATAAATTAAAGTTCCTGTATAGTTATCTTTTGAATCATTAGAAATTAATACATCTGAAGAAGAAATTATAAAACGATTATTATTTATCGCATTAATAGTAATTTCATCAAGATATTCTATCGGAAAAACAAAAGTTTTTATATTATTTGTTCCATAATATTTTATTTCTCCTGTTGTTTCAACACCAAAATTAGATAATTGTGTTAATCCTATGTCGTCACCTGTTATTTTAACTTCTGATGTAATATCAAAATTTATTAATTTTGCCAAATAATCATCATGGTGATATATAATAGGATTTTTTCGTATTCCTTCTATGACATTTGTCCCTTCACCACAAATAGCATAACTTCTAAATACAGATATTATATCACCTTCTTTTGTAAGACAATGTGTGTAATATTGTGGGTCTTGATATGAAGTTTCACATTTAGATTTATCCCAATCACATAAATAAACTGGATTATTATATGTATTAGTTGACAACATAAAACACCACCCATTGTCGGTTGGCATAGTATATAACCATTTTTTAGGTATATATCCATTAGTACTATCTCTTTCTGTGACAACATAAACTAAAGTTAATTGTCTATCTTGATATGTTAAATTACTAAAAGTTAGTAATAATTTTCCTCCATTATCATATAATTTAGCAGTTAGTTTTCCATCGTTATCAACTACTATTTTCCATTTCACACCATCTGGTGAAGTTAGTATATTTTTTTCGTTCTCAATATCTTTATATTGCGAATTAACTTCGTTGATAGCTCCTACTATTTCCTTGCTAGTTGTTTCTAATGAATTATCACTTTTCTTTTGATAGCCTGTTAAATCTCCACCTTGTAAAGATTTTACTTGCTCTATTAATTGCTTAAGTATCGGCAAATCTGGACTTGATGATATTTCTTTATTTAGGTTAGTTAATATACTTCCTTTTACTTCATAAGTTGAGCTTGAAGTAGTAATACTTTCATCATTATTATCTACTTTACTAGATACTTCAAATTCAAAGTTGTAATTTCCAACTTGATCTGTAAATTCAGAAGTCAAATCTATTTCAAATAAAGCTTTTTCTTCATTTAATAACTTGGCTTCAAATGTTCTATATTGATTTGTTTTAGGCTTTATTACATTTAGCACGATTTTATAATCAGTTGCATTTTCTATAGTTACATAATTCTTTATTAGTTCATTTTCACTCATATTTATAACAAGTTGTACAAACATATTTGAAGTCTTTTTATCTGTATTCCAGAATGTCATCTTTGGTACATCTATTGTTGCTTCTTTTACATTTATTTTGATTAAGTAATCTCTATTTAAATTAGTTATATTACTCAAATCGTCACTTCCTCTCTAGTCTTGATAAGTTATTGTTGCTTTTATAACTCCTGTACATTTCATATAATGTGCTTTATCAAAAGTATGTTTAAGTCCAAATCCTTTCATTGTTCCATTTTGTATAGCAGTTAACACCGCACTATCTGTTATTGCAACTGATGTTGTTTCATTCATTGTAAGATTAGCAGTTTTGCTCCAACTTAAATAAGTAGGCTCACCACTTGGCCTACTTGAATGATTATGCATAACTATTTTAGCTTCATTATTAGAAGAACTACCTCCACTTGTACGTTCTATTTTTAGAACGACCTTTGTTATAGTCTTGCCTTGCAATTTAGCAAAGTCATTTTCAAAGAACCATGCTCCTACATTATTAGAGGTCCATTTACCTTGAATGACTAGGTTATCTTGTGCCCAGTCACTCCAAGTATAACGATATGTATCTCCATAGTCAGAAGTGAATGTAACTGACTTGCTTGTTGTAGTTCCTGTATTAGTATTAGTTCCAGTTTCAGTCGTAGTGCTATCTACGGTAACTTTGTTACTATCTTGTATTATTTGTGATGAATTATCGTGAACTAATTGACCGCTAGGAATAGAACCATCTTGAATACATACCACAGCTCCATAGATTGCTCTAACTGCATTGCTGTTAACTTTTCCATAATTCTTATACATGATAATTTTACTACCCCTAGCTTGTACTCCATTTTGAGAACCTATAATTTTACAGTTTTGCATTAACAATGTTGTTCCATGTTCTGCTCCTATCGCATAATAACTATTTGATGTTGTTTGGCCATAAATATTAATACTTCTAAGTGTAACAAAATTGCAATTCGAGAAATACATTCCGTAATAATATGTGTTACTACCTACCATAGATGCTGGCATTACAGAAGGTCTTTGACTATCTACTCCATCTGGAATACCATTAACAGTAGTAGCTCCATATATGAATAGTTTTGATGTACAATTATATCCAGCTATATAGCCGTTATAATTTTTCATGTTCATGTATAGATATATATCACCATTAGAAAATCCCTTCAAATTCAAGTTTTCATTGCATTCCTTATCAAGAGTTATATATATGCTATTTCCATTAAGATTTTTGGGTAATGCATCTAAAAAGCCTTGCACAGTATAGAATTTCGCACTACTAATAACAGCAGATGCATCATCACCATCTGTTGCTATAGTCACATTTATATCACTTACAAGCGAATTAATAATATCTTTACTTACAATTTTTCTAACAGTAAGTGTATCAGCGGTCATATTGCCTCTAGCATTAATTTCTCCATTAAAGCTACCATTATTAGCACTCATATTTCCGCTTTCATCTATAGAAAATCCGCCATTTGCTGATACATAACCTTCTAACTTGATATTTTTAGCTTTTAACAGAATTTCAGATGAAGATAATAATTCTATAAACTCAGGCGCTATAGTGATGCTACTTTCTTCATCATCAGAATCAAGTCCTTTTGCTATTAAGCTAAGTTTCTGAACTAATAAGGTTAACATTGGTATGCTTTGCATATCAATTAATATTCTTCCATCTTCGCCTAAATAAAAAGTATTTTTTTCGCCATTATTAGTGAGTATATTCATAACACTATTTAAATCGGCATCTAATTTTTTATATCCGACTTCTTCTAGTTGATCGTTTAAATTACTTTCCTTTTCATTTTCCAATATTTTTTTTATTTGATTATAATTTTCTGAATAAGCAGCGTGTGCTTTCTCTAAATCATACTTATCATCTTGTGTTATTTCTCTATTCTCTATCACTTTTTCAAGTAAATTTACAAGTTCACTATAACTAGAAGAGAAATTATCATGTTCTCTAGTTATAGTTTCTATATTGCTCATAATAATCCCTCCTATGATTTTTTAGGTCTAGCTACAAATAAAACTTTATCTGGAGTATTCTTTGTTAGAGCTATTATTCTTACCCCATTATCACATTTTGTACTTTCAATACAACTCATTACTCCGTTTACTTCTCCTACACATATAGCTACGTGTGAAATTTGCATATATCTTGTAGTTGTAAGTTTATCTCTATCGTAGAATATCAAATCTCCTTCTTTTAAATTTAAGAAGTTTGTTGTGTCTGCATCATGTAAAACCCATCCATGTTCAACACAATATCTTGCTTGATCTGCAGATAGTCTCGGTAAAGTTATTGCCCAACTATATGCAGTATTTCTTTTTACTTTTGTCATTTTATTATTTTTGTAAGGAGTTTTATCGTATTTCAATCCCATAAATGTATACATTGATAAAGTACTACAGTCTATTTGATATTTTTTTCTTTCTGAATCATACCATCTGCTTAAATTTGCAGATGGATTTTTAAATGATGCAGGAGTGGATGTAGCTGTTGTTGATTTCCAACCAGAATATTCTAGTTCTGAATGATTTAAAAATGTTTTTGCTATTTCAACTACTTTTTTGCCTCCAATAAAATCTTTTTCCTTTGTTGTTGTTGTTCCTGCTACTTCTTTATAAGCTGAAGCATAATATTTATAATCAATGTCACTGTTTACATTTTTCATTATTATTAATTTATAAGTAGTATTTGATTTGGGTAATAATTGTCCAGATTTGCAATCATCACCTTCGATATAACAAATTTTACTTTGTGAATATTTAAAATCATCTGTTGTTGTAAATTTTATTCTTGCATAAAAATTTTCTGCAACTTTAGAAGGCAATTTAAATGTAAGTCCATTTATAAGTTCGTAATCAGTCATTTGTGTAGCTTTTAACACTACATTTATTGTTTTACCTTCGTTTCCTGAAGGCTTATCATCATCGTCACCACCACTAGTATCTCCCTCACTACTATCATCTTTCTTTTTATATCCGATAGGAGTAGCCAGTAATTTTTCTTTTATTGCATTATAAAAAACACCAATACTGGAATCATCCTTGAAGGTATAACCATCATTAGTGTAATTGGAGTTCAATACTTTTATATAAGTTTCTAATTTATCAGAAACATCTAATAAAAATACATTTTCTTCATTATCACAAAACTCTTTTATTTGAGTGTTATAAGTATCTATAGAAGTATTTACAGTAGCATAATTTTCGTATGCTATACCAGTATGTAATTCTTTTAGTATGAAAATCGGTGTATTTCTATATTTATTTTTTAATATATTAACTAATATTTTTACTCCGTTTATACCTTTTTCTGTTAGATCATTTAATCCAAAATGTACAAGTGCATAAGGAATTGAACTTGGATAAACTTTTTCATCATCTTCGTATAAGCCTTCTACTGTAGTTAACAAATTATTATTATCGTCATAAAAATCATATGCATTTGCCTTTCTAACCGCTTTTATGTAGACTTCATTCATATCTGTCTTGTCAATCACAGGAGTGTCCTCTACATTATTGTTATCGGCTTCAACTAAATCGTAAGGTCTTAAACAAAATCCATATTTATATATATCTGAGTAAACAGCCATATAACGAATTGCCTTTGGCCAATAATCCCATTGTCTAGCATGTGCAACCATATGTGTGCCGTCTACTTTACCACAATAAATTAACGTATGGTGTGTAAATTTATACGCCATAGCTTTTGCTCTAGTTAATGTAGTTGGACACTCCTTATTGCACATCATTATTATGTCCCCTGGGAGCATATTCTCTATTGTAGTTTTAGTTATCTTAAACATTGTATAACCACTTTTTCTCGTAGCATAGTCAACAAGTGTTCCTGCTGCACATAAGGAATCACTATGGAATATACTTTTTAATCCAGCTTCACCATAGCAACAAGTCACTAAAGAAGAGCAATCGTAACAAATAGGATTTTTTATTCCGTAAAAAGTGCCTTTTCTTTTGTTAGGCTTTTTAAAGTTCCAAGTACGATAACTTTGGTCATATGTTGCCAACTTATCTGTATGTTGTTGTACTATAGCTTTTGCCGTATCAACTATTATTTGTCTTATATCAGATGCACTTGTTTGACCTTTTGCTTTTGGAGTAGATGTACCAACTCCATAGCCTAGCTTGTTTCCTTGAGCATCTAAATAGTAAGGTAATTGGCCATTTACAACTTTATACCAACATAGATATAATTCTACGTTATTTGGTGTTCCTAATCCTTTTTGATCTTTTAATTTTTGTCTATAAGCTGCAAAGTCAAATTTTCCACTGTCTAATTCCTCGTAAACTTTTAATTTTGTTTCATTTGATTGAGAACTCAAATAATAAGAATCAACGAATGTATATCCGTATTTATCGCACACATACTTACTCACTATCCAGTTCAATGAACCTTGTCCCATATTGTTAGCTACTAATCCACCAAATATATTTCCGTGCGCATAATCAATAGCTTGACGTAGTTCCCAGCACCCAAATCGTATTTGATTTAGAATGTTTCTATCTACTGTTATTCCATTAACTGTAGTAGTTCCACCTGCCCCTGGTTTCATAGTATTATAAGAAGGTAGAAATTTATAAGTGCTGCCGTCTAAATATTTTATAGTTTGTGCCTTATTTCCCCACTCTTTGAAGTATGTACTTCTTTCACATTGCATTAGTCCGTAACCACCATTACTACCTGTAGTACTATAAGGGTCACCTCTAGATTCTCCCATTATGACTGCATACACTAGATTTGTATCTAAGCCAAATTTTCTAGCATAATGTTCAACTATAAGATATAGTTTATATTTATTTCCTGTAGATGATAAATCGTTAAGATTAGCCTTGTTTTGATATTTACCTATGTCATATTTCTCATATAACGCTAATGCTTCTGCATATTTGTCATTAGTTTTATCGGTAGTAGATACAGTTTTAGAAGTTTTTACTTGATGAAATCTGTCATCTCCAAGCCATACACCATTTTTATAAGAAGTTAAATAAATAGGGTCGCCATCACCTTCATCGGGAGGGTCTGGTTTTGGATGTATAATATCTTGAATTTCATCAAATATTTTGTCTATCTCTTCTTTTTCTACTCCCATTTTTTCTAAGTATTCTCGTATTTTAGCAATATCCTCGTCAGTCAAATCACCTATTCCAATACCACCAAGAAATTCAATTATTTCTTTTAATAAATCGTCTTTATTAGATAAATTTTTTATCTTACTTATAACTTCTTTAAAATTACTAAATTCTGCTGTACATTTTGTTTCATCAGAAAAAGATAATTTTAATTTATTTACTCTAGCTTCTAAAAGTAATGGCTTTACTCCAAAGCTAAAATCCCTTATTGATACAGTATCGCCTATATCAAGTTCATCATCATAAGAAACACTCATTTCATAAGTTGCTTGAGGTTTAGAACGTTTTTGTAATTCCTCATATGCTTCTTTTAACAAGTCAGATGCATTATTGGCATCACTCTCAAAATAGCCAAATATATGTCTACCATCATTGTTATAAAGTTTAAAAGCTTCTTCATCAGCTATAAAGTCTTGATTGAGTGGTTTGTCGACTGGATCTCCTTTTTCTTTTATCCATTCTACTGAATGTATAGTTATATCATCTTTTCCATAAGGGATTAATGCTGTACAGAAATCGGACCATTTTTTGGTTTGACCTATTTTATTTGCATTATCACCATATGTAAAAATCTTATTTGTTACTTTCCCTTTTTTCTTATATACATTTATAATCTGTTTTAACTTACTTCCTTGCCTTTTAACTGTAAATTCAAGTTCAGCACCGAAACTAGCTATATTATCTTGAATAGCTTTTAATACGTTTGTTTTAGATTCTATTTCAATAGTAAGCACTGTATTAAGTAGCTCGCTGTCAACGTATCCCACTGCAAACTCAGTATTTATAAGAACTGCTTCTAAAAACTGTTTCACATTCCCTACAATTACTTGAGGTTGTGTCGGCTCATTTATAAGTGTTATCCCTGTATTTTCACAGTAAATGTCAGTTATAACATTCTTTTTCTCGTGAGTTGTTCCAGATTCGAATATTTGAAATAATCTATCTTTGCCTTTAAATCTAAAAATTATATAGTTAAGTCCGATTAACTTATCAGAATACCTTTTTACATCTTTTACAGATAATGTATAAGTGTCCATAAAAGTTTCTAGGTCCAACTCATATTCATCATCAAAAAAACAACTGTCTCCCTGTGAAGGTATAACATCTATTATTTCTTTTTGTCGATTTAAAACAAAAATTGTGTTTACTCTATACATTATCTATTAAACCTTTCATTAAATATTACACTACTAGAAGATATTGGGCTATCTGAATTTATTGTTATTGCATTTTCGCCTTGCTCCAAATTAAAGAAGTAACTCCCATAATCTATGTAATCCATAAAAAGCTCGCCATTTTTATAAACCTTTTGATTTAAAGTATCTATACTTATTTCATCTCCAGCTTTAAAAATGTATAAGTTTGTATCTTCTTGAGTTGTATCATTTAGTTTATTTACAATAATTCTATTAAGTGTCATTGTATCAACTGCTTTTTCTTCTCCATATTGGCCAAAGAAAACATCTATATGATTTAGGTTTCCTGTTGGAAAATCGCTATCTCTTATATCTTCTGGCTTAATTGTTTTAACTATTTCACCAGAGGAATTATATTTAACAACTTCAACACTCCATTTTGTGCCTTCCCTTTTTATAGTAAAATGGCCTTTAAATTCGTTCCAATCTCCATATTGTCCCATATTAAGGTAATGTTTCTTTATAGTAAGCTTATCTCCACTACCTTCTGTAGTTGTTGTGAATTTTACTTCTGGCAATTTAAAATCTTTATCTTCTAATACAGTTTTATTTCCTATTTGTACAACTGGATAGTTTGATTCAAAATACTTTTGGTCATCACATAACATAAACTTGAATAATTTTACACCATTTACATCGCATCCATACATTTCTAACAAGCCTAATTGATTTTCAGCCACAACTATATCTTCATCTGTTTCTATCGTTGTATCCGAGCCTTTTGTAAGATATTCACTCCAAACGTAGCCTGTTTTTCCGTTATAGGTTACTTTGCTCCATTTCCCACTTGCGACATTTAAATAATTAACCGCTGTACCATTCGGTATTGTAGCTAATAACTTTGTTTTCTTGCTTGCTCCACTTCTTAATGATGCTGTATGATTTGTGTAATAATTACTTGTTTTTGTAGTGATCTTCTTTAAACCTTTAGATATTTTAGCCCAGCCTGTTTTACTATCATACGTAGTTTTTATCCAGCCGTTAGTTGCTTCTTTTCCATCTACTTTTACAGGTGTTAAATAAACACCTTTCTTTATAGTTTTTATTGTCTTGCTACTAGAAAGTCTTTTCTCTTTTAAAGCTATTGATGTAGCTGTTACTTTATATTTAGTAGTAGTTGTTGTATTTGTGCTTGCATTTTCGTTATATTTCAATTTTCCTGTAGAATCAAAATAAAAGTAGCCTTGCACTTCAAAGTCGATTATGTCTGGAATAAGATTTCTTCTTATAGAAGGTCCATGCCATTTATCTCCTGAGCCGTAATCATTTGCTACTATTGCCCATCCGTCTTCATTTACAGCACATACATCTACTCCACCAGTAACAACTCTATTTGCATCTACAAAAGATCCATTTGAGAAATTAGTCTTTGTTTCACATACTTCATCTATTTGATTTTCTTTTTCGTTAACTGATTTATTTACAAGGCTTGGATAAGTTCCAAGAAGAATAGCATTACCATTACTATCACTTACTTGTAAATAACAAGCATCTTGTTCCAAATTCACATTAATTATACAAGGGCATGGCTTTTTGCCCTCATTTGTATAAGTGATTTTTTTATCACCTTCAAATATTTTAGCTTCTTCTATATAAAAATAAGGGTCGTATGCCACTAAGGACACACTTCCCTCGCCATAACATTTATTATCACGAATTACCACATCTCCAAACTCCACTTCATCCTCTGGAATGCAGTAAATAAATTTTTCTTCATCTTCTATGTAAAAAGCTTGTGGAGTATCTACATCAAAAGCATCTGCTATAGCATCTACTGTAGTATCATAAGTATCCTTATCATCACATTCAACACAGAATTTAATATCTATTGTTCTCTTCTTCTTTCTACTTCCACTAAATATATCTCCATTATTGCTCCATGTTTCAATAGAATCAGATTCAGAAGGAGGTAGTAAAGGTATGTCTATTTCTTTTATGCCAAAGCCTTCTAAATCGTCTAATACTATGTCACCGAATTTATACATTTATCTACCTCTCTTCCTGTTTTCTCTTCTTGCTTTTACTTTTATTTTATCATCTACTATATCTGCAGTAGATTCACCTATGACCTTGCTATCAAGATATACTGGCATTACTATCCTCATATCTCTTGTAGTAGCTTTTGCTGTGCTATTAGAAGAACTAGATACACCACTTGAACTAGAAAAGCTTGAAGTTGATGTACTAGCTAAACTAGCAGTTGCAGCATTATTTGTAGCTCTTATAGCACTATATGCTAAGTTTGAATATGCCATTGTGTTTACAGCTTTTAAATTAGCTGTTCTAGCACTCTGATTTACAGTATTAACAGTTCTAGTAACATTAACTTTAGTGTTAAGTGTTCTATTTGTAGCAGATGCTATTTTAGACATATAACTATTTACAGAACTATAAGCTTGTGACATTTGAGTTTGTATAACTTTTCTAAGTGATATAAAGCTTCTTGTAGCATTGTTACGTGCATTTTGTGACTGTGTTCTTACAACATTAGCAATAGATATCATCTTACTTGTTATAGCAGTTCTAGCTTGTGTTATTTGTGTATTTATAACTTTTCTGAGTGATATAAAGCTCTTTGTTGCGCTATTTCTAGCATTTTGAGATTGATTTTTTATAATATTAGCTAGGTTGACAAATTGATTTCTACCTATGTTAACACTACCCACTAAATTTTCTCTAACTGTATTTCTAATTTTTCCAAAGCTTGAACCTATACCATTAGCTACATTTTGAGTTGTTGTTTGTAAGGATTTTAATTCTTTTTCTAACTCTTTTAGTTGGCTAGTATTCATAGTTTCTAGCTTGGCCATTATTCCCTTGGAGATGCCATCTCCTATTTCTGTTGCAGCAGTATTCGTTTTGCCTTTACTTTGTTCAAGTCCTGAGTTAACTCCAGTAGTATAATCTTCTCCACTAGATATACCCCATTGTTCATATGCATTAGTACCATTGTTATTAAATATAGTATTTAAAAATCCAGTTATACCAGCAAATTTTTCTGTTACAAATCCTTTTATAAATCCAGTTATAAATTTATCTGCTACTGTTCCGCCAAGTGTACCTACGTTTTCGGCATTTATTTCTGCCCAATCATTAATAGCATCATAGATAACACCACAGGCTGTATTAATTTGTTCCCTGTTGTTTCTTATTCCGTCTCCTATGGCTGTAAGAATTACTTTTCCAGCTTCGTTTATAGTAGCTCCGTTTGTTTCTATCCAACCGCAGAATTTGCTAATTAAGTCTGATATAGCTGTTGTTATGCCTTCCCTGTTGTTTCTTATACCATTACATATATTTTGTACTATACTACTACCCATACTTAATAAACTATCTAAAGAGCCACCACTTATAAATCTATTAGCACCACTTATTGCATTTGATATTAAATTAGGTATATTTTTAGCTGCATTAGATACTTTTGTTTCTAAGTTAGCTAATCCCTTTTCAAATCCATCAAAAGTATAAGTGTTTTTATCTCCGTTTCTCCAAGTTGAGAAAAAGTCTGTAAGTGCTTGAGAGCCGTTTATAAGCGCTGGTTTCATTTTTTCAAATGCACCTATTAAACTATCTTCTATCGCACTCGATAATGCTTGGAATGTTGATTTAGTTGTTTTATCCATGCTTTCAGCTAATCTAGTTGATAATCCCTCAATTTCTTTAAGATTCTTCTTGTAAGTTGCATATTTTTCATCTGACATATCAACTATTTCATTAACTTCGTCAAAGCTATCTCCAAGTCCTATAGTTTGTAATTTAGCTTTTATTTGTTCGTCTGACATACCTTTAAAGGCTTGTCTTAGGTAATCTGTCTTTTGAGACATTGACAATGTAGATAATGATATTTTTTCAGCTTCTATTCCATATTTAGAAAGCTTACTGTTAGCATCGTCTATTGTCATTCCTTCTTTTACAAGTGATTTTACATATTCTTTTGTGTTTTTATAGTTTTCATTATGAGCTTTAGCATATTCTACTGTATGATCACTAAGTCCAACTATAGAATTATCTACAGCACTTAAAGTTCCGTTATAATCTATAAGTTGATTTATTGCTTTTCCGTCTATTTCTATGTTTTTAGCATTTCCTACACTTCTCCAGAATTTATCAACTTTACCACTAGCATTATCCATAGATTCTACTACATCGAGTAAATCTTCTACAGATTGAGAACTAACTTTACAATCATCACCAAGTAAAGATATTGCATATCCTAAGTCTTTACTAGACAATCCTAATGCTGTTGCTGATGTTTCAGTATTAGAAAATACATCTTTCATGACTTCTATTCTCTTTGTAGCATCTTCACCTTTTAAACCTAAGATGTTCATATTTTCATTAAACATTGATACTGTAGAAGTTGAATTGTCTATCGCTTCTGATAGCTTGTTGTATTCTTCTGCTGATGCATTAACAAGTGACATAACTCCTGGTAAAGCATTTTTACCAGCAACAGTAGCTATCAAAGCTGCTTTTTGACTTCTTGTCATATTTTCTGTGCCTTCTCTTAATGCTTTTACTGTAGCTTCTAAATCTGTACATCCGTCAGCTGTTGTTTTTAGATAACTTCCTGTTTTGTCTGCTGTTAATCCTAATTCTTGTAAAGCACGGTCTTGTTGGTCTGTTGGATTTGCCATATTTGACAACATATTTTTAAGTGACATCCCCGCTTTACTACCCTTAATACCAGCATTTGCCATTAGGCCGATGCTAGTTGATAAATCTGTCATAGAAGCACCTAATGCTCCAGCGATAGCACCTGTTTGTTTCATAGATTCACCGAATAAAACAACATCGGTATTACTTCTAGTAATAGTTGCAGCTAATTTATCTGCAAAGTCGCCAGCTTGATTTGCTTGCATGCCTAGAGCAGTTAAATCATCCGTCAAAATATCTGAGGCTGTTCCTAAATCTGTAGCCCCTATTTTTGCTAAATTTAATGTTGACTGTACTCCGTCAAGCATTTCTTGAGTTGACCAACCAGCCATCTAAACTTCATTGTCTAGGCTCTTTATCCTAGAACTTAGGTTTCCCTAAGAGTTGGACTATCTCTTTACCTTCAACTTTACTTGTTAAGGTAGTGGATTTCGTGGATATTTCAACTGTTCTAGTTTACTTTATCTAGTCTCTAAACCTTCTATATATCCCTATATAGATTGGTAATTGATTAGCATATTTACAAAATAAAAAAGCCTATTCTTTTAGGCTTTTAAAATAACTTTCTATTTTCTCTAATCTTTCTTTTGAAAACTGTTCGCTTTTTAGATACCATTCATAAAAATCAGTATTATGTTTTGAAGAATTACAAGTTCTACATACAGGTAGTATATTTTCTTTTGTATATGCTCCACCTTTAGAAAGTGGTATAAAGTGGTCTTGAGTTAAACTTGATAGTTTTTTACCACAATATGCACATGAATTATTAAAATATTCTTTGCAAGCTTTCCACTCTTTTCTAGTAAAATCACTTTTTACTTCTTTAGCTTGTATTCTTCTTCTTTGTTCTGTTATCACTTTATTTTGTCTAATTATATCAGGATTATTTTTAGCATATTGGCGATTTTTTTCGTTTTCACATTTTCTGCATTTTCCATAATAACCGCCATTAGCTCTTTTTCTAAATTCAGAAATGTCTTTTTCTTTTCCACATTCAGAGCAAATTTTTCTTTTAGGAGCATTATTGTCTCTTTCTTCTTTTCTTTTTTTAGTATCGTTATACCATTCTTTTTTCTTTCTTAATATTTCTTCTCTATTTTTAGCTCTATACTCTTTAGTTTCTATTTTTCGACATTCTTTACATACATTTCTTAATCCATCTTTATTTCTAGAATGTTTATGAAATTCACTTTCGTCTTTTAACTTTTTACATTTTGAACATATTTTCATTATGTACCACCCCGCCATATATTGTATATAAACATAGTAGCACATACTTATCATTTTGTAAACTTAGCTTTCCAATTTTAACCCACTATTTTTTACTATAAATTTCTTTATAGCCGACCATGTATGTTTAGCCATAAATTGCATTGCTTGGCCCACTTGACTAGCGCTAAATGTAGTTGCAGCTCCTAATTCTCTAGCTTTTGCAACTAACTGGTCAAATTCAGTTCCTACACTTCCAGCTATTGTAGCAACTGTTTTCATTTGTGATTCAAAGTTTGCTCCAGTTGTTATAAGACTTGAAAGATTAAAATCAAATCCTGTTAACTCACTAAAAGCATCTTTAACTGCATTTATCGAGGTGAGTATACCTTGAAACACAGGGGAGACTGTATCTTTTATGTTATTCAGTCCATCAAAAAACCTCTGTTTTCCAGCATCATATAACTTTTTAGTAACTGTTAATACTGCAGTTACAACAACAAGTGCTTTTGCTGGTCCAGGTAATGCTTTAAATACTTGTCCTAAATTAGATGCTTTAGTTTTAACTTCTTCTAGCTTTTTGCCAAAGTCAGAAGCTCCTAATGCATCACTTAATTTACTATTGCCAGTCGCCTTTTTAATGCTTTCTGACATATCCTGGATTGATTTTCTAGCATCTTGCATTTTTGTTTTGAAGGAAGCTATATCAGCATTGATCTTTACATTTAAAACTTTAGTTGCTATTTTCACCACCTCCAAATTTTTCAAATAAATTATTTATATATGCCAAGTTTTCTTCTCTTTGTTTCTTGCTTACTTTATGAGCTTCTTTTTTACTCTTAGCACTCTCAAAAGGATTGATAGGCTTGAATTTATCCCCTCCAAATGCCATTCCTAAAGCATTTTGTAAGCAACATAGACTTAAGTTATATTGCTCTTGCTGTTCTTTTTTATAGCCTTCTAGTGCTAAATTAGCTTCATGTATAGTTAGATGCCAAAAAGAAGAAGGTGGCATTTTCATACCACCTACTAACTTTTTATATAGATTCTCAATTAGCTCTTTGAGTTCTACTTTCCCTCTTCACTTTCTTCTGTATTATTTTCAGTTTCAGCATTTGTGTCTATTCCCAGTGACTCAAATATAGCATCTTGTATTATATTCATTACATCTGATATTGCATTTCCTTCTGCTATATAAGCATCCATTAATTTACCAGCTGTTACCTCTGTTATTTTGCTATTTTCTTCTACTAATCCATAGTAAAATGCTTTTCTTGTATTAGCTATAGTTCCTGTAACATTCTCAGCATTTCTTATTGGATCTAAACCATTAGCAGACATTTTACTAAGTATATTTATTGTATATTTTAATTCATAATCTTTATCGTTTATATTTAGTACCATGTATTCCTCCTAAACAGCACTAGCTTTTTCTAATTTGCCATTTCCATCGAAACTTAAATCATATGTAAGGGCATCATCATAAGGTGCATCTAAATCCAAGCCTACTATATAAGCTTTACCCTTAAATCCTACTGTATTTGTTTTATTAGCTAGCACTACATCAACTGCAGTAGAACTTAATACCGCATCAACTGCAGCATCGTAGCCTTCATCTCCAGTATAATAAAATCCATCGCAAGTAGCTGACCATTCTTTAGCTCCAGATATTTTTCTTTTCCAATCTCCTGATGTTTTTGTAGATGTATCTATGGAATCAGCTTTGATAGATAATTTGCAGTTCTTTTGGCCACCTATAGCCTTACCACCAGCAGATACAATTATATCTAAACCTCTTATAACTTCTCCAGTATCGCCATCTCCAACTAATAATTGTAAGTCGTCTAGTTTCATACTATCACTCCTTTCATTTGAGTTTCTATTCTATAAATCAAAATGCCGTGGTAATATTTACCCTCGGCATCTTTTTGCTCTAATATTTCACTTGAACTTAAATACAAGAAAGCTTGCTCATTTTCAAGTGTAATTGTTTTGTTTTGAAGCAAGTCATTAACTTGTTTCATAATTTGCATTACTTCTTTTTTGCCTCTGTATTCTGAAAAAACATCTATGTATTGATAATCCTTGTAAGCTCGATTAGTCTTGTTAGAATTATCATTACCTCTATTTGTACCAAGCTTAATATAAGGGCATTTAGCATTCTTAGGTACATCATCGTACACAGGATAAGACAATGTACTTAATAATGCATATAACTTTTCTTGTAATTCTATAGAAATCATTATTCTAATAACCTTTCTATGATTTCATCAAGCGCATCATTAAATTTTTCCTCATTTTCATCAACTGCTGGCTCAAAATAAGGTTGTGCCGATTGGTATCTAGTTCCATATTCGACATACTCAGCATCAATTTTGTTATCGTAAAGGCTTTTTATCCTCTACTTCTATATGTCACCATATAGTTCGGCATATATTTTTACCTACGTCTTTACGTTTAGGTATCGAACACTCGTGGGAATATTATATTCTACACTTTTCCAAAAGAAAAGCATAGGTTCAATCCCTATGCTCTACGGTGACTAAGACTTTTTAATTTCTTAGTTTACCTCGGTATTAACTTATATTAAATTTGTACATTTTTCCAAGTTTTCTCTCTTTTTATATCTGATACAATTGATTTAGATACATTAAGGTCTTCAGCTATATTTTTAATCATTTCTTTATTTTTTAATCTTATTTTAATTTGTTTAGCTATTTCTTCATTTATCTTAGAATTATGGTTTCTACTTCCTTTGTTATCTCTATCTGTTCCAACTGGTCTAAATAATCTTTCAAAACTTATATTTTTTTCTCTTCGATATCTAGAATGAGCTAATTTGTATGGAAAGTTTAATTCCTCACACCATTGCATAAGAGTTTGAGTTTTATTATTATAAGTTATCTTTATATTTGTTCTTCTATTATTACATTGAGTTTTGTTATCTACCCATCTGCAATTAGATGGTTCATAATCGCCATTAGTATTTATTCTATCTATACTTAAATCTTCTTTATAACCATTGTCTAAAGCCCATTCTCTAAAAATTTCAAAATTATTTAACCATTCTTCACACATTTTTATTCCTCTTCCTCCATAACGAGGATAACATTTTTCGTTTTGAAGATAACATCTTTTTTTAATTCCTTCCCATTCTTTATACAATCTAGTTTTACTTCTTCCGTCGATTCGATTAGGAATTAAATTAATTTTATCTTGTTCTTTTTTTAAGCAACCACAAGATTTTGTATTACCATCTTTTAAGCAATCATATCTTACAATTGTTTTATTTCCACAACTACACAAACATTCTGCATAACTTCTTCTACCTTTTTTAAATTTATTAATAACAGTTAATTTTCCGAATACTTCCATAATATCACCTCAATAATATTATACCATATTCGAACACCTTAATCAACTTTAGTACCGTATTAAATAAGTTTTTTACCGATTTTGCTCGATTTTCGATATATATTTCTATATAAAGGAGCTGCCTTCAACTCAACGTTAGTTCCTACTTCACCACTATAAGTAGAAATTATATTAGTAGTTATAGAACCTCTAAGCCTTCCAGTATCAACAGGGCATTTCTTTTTAGCATCTCTTTCGATATTATACAAGGTATCTTTTACTAATTTGCTTACATCTTTTTCAACTGTAGCAGTGTTATTGAATTTTTTTAGTATTTTTTCAGCATCTGAGGTTATTTTAATTTCCAATTTCATCACGCTCCATAACAATCATGTAGCATTTATTGTAGTCAGCAACTGATTCTTTTTTATAATGTTTATTTCCATATAAAATATAAAAATCTTCATCAAGATCCAGTAATTTATCCAGCTTTTCTTGTGTAAACAATTTATTTTTAGAATAAGTCGCTAACCTTCCAGCCGAATCAATTTCACTAATAGTAAAAGGTGCTACTTTGCATTTAATTTCTTTAATTCCTACATCTTTTGTAGTATAGCCACCTAAACCATCTTCAATTAATTCTTTTTTATATATAACTGCACTATCTCTATAATCCATTTATAACATCCTTAGCTTCTTTATTCTTGTATTGTTTGCCTTATATTGTTTTAGCAGTGGTTTATACTCATAAAAATCATCAGACTTGTAAGAAGTCGAAAGGACATCTATTTTTTCTGTAGATATCCCTTCACTCCCTAATCTTCTGTATCTTTTTATGGCTACTTCCTCAGCTATAAATTCAAGCTCAGTGGGGATTGTAGAACTTTCTATATACACACTCATGTAATTTATAGCGTCTGATAACAAAATAGCCAACAATTCATCTTGTGAATCATCGGCTTGCAAACCTAATTTTATTTTTATCTTAGAAATATCCATTTAAATTACCTATTAAGCATCTGATTTTTTAACACATATTTGTATCGCATCAACTCTTTTATTTAAGATAAATACATCTTCGAATGATTCTTCAAAGTATACATATTTGCCTTGTGATAATGCACTTGGTGGTTGAAGTTGTGCGAATGAATAAGAAACTATAGGTAATATAGCACTTGGATGCAATAATATCATTGCTATATCTTTAGCAGTTGATTTAGCTACAAATCCTCCATCAGTTTGTCCAGATGTTTTACCATCATTAAATGTATATTCTGTTTTAAAAAGAGCTGTTGGTACAGAAACTATATCAACTTCTTCTATTCTTGATACATTTCTAGCTAATTTTTTATCTCCGTTATTTCTAACTATAGTTATAGCATTGTCGATTAAAGTTTTTGTATATGTATCGCAATATAAAACCCTTCCACTTACTGGTACTAATGCTTCATCCATAGCATCCATCATAGCATCAAATTTAGTCAATACTGTATTTGCTGTTAAATCAGCAGTTTCAGCAGTTATTGCTTTTTGTGCATTTCTTAAACTATATATAGTAGAGAACATCATTGCATCTAGCTCAGGAAATTTTTGAGTTTCATTCATTACTTTTGTAATATTGCTTATAGATGCTACCATATTAGTTTGATTTACATCTTGTGGATGCACTAGTGTTTGCCAAATTCTATGGTTAGTAAGTGTTTTAGTCTCCCAGTCATTTGAGAAGTTTTGAGAAAAATCACCTATTTTAGTTCTATCTCCGTCAACTCTACCTCCAGTAGATAAAAGTGGTATTTTTATAGTCTTTGCATCTACTATTTTGTATTTTCTTGTATTTTCGTTGCTCCATAATGCTCCTGAGTATAAGACATATGGATAAGCATTTGCAAGCTCTCTGCTATAAGCTTCTGCATAATTTACTGTCATTTACATCATCCTTTCTATTATTTTCTAGGTCTTACACCTGTGAAGTTAAACCCAAATACATCTCCATTAGTTTGTTCAGCTGGTTTTACTGGTGGTTTACTTCTTAATCTATCATCAACTGCCTTTTTAACGGCATTTTGGAAGGCTTTTTCAACTGCTTCAATAGAAGCATTGCAAGTTTCTGCATCTGAAAAGTTAAGAGCATCAATTAACTCTTTCGGTAAATTCTTTTCTGCTAATGTTTCATAAGCTTGAGCTTTTAACTCTCTAGTAGTTATGTCTTTTTCCCTTTTGTCTAGCTCTTTTGACCTTTTATCTTGCTCGTATTTAGCTTTTTCATCAGCATTCATTTTTTTAAGCTTTTCAGCTTCTGTTATTTTTTCTTGTTGTTGTGTTTCCCACTCAGTTTGAGCAGTTTGTAAAGCTTGTTTTAATCTTTTATCAAACTCAGCTTGATAGTCTTTATTTTGGCCTAATACATCGTCAAATGAAGGTGTATTATTTTCTGTTGCTCCTGTATTAGAGCCTTCACCAACTCCAACATCGGTGTTATTTGTTCCACCGTCTGTTTGACTTGGTGTTCCTCCACCAGCTCCAGCATCAGCCATTAACTGTAAATTCATTTTTAAACCTTTAAACATAGCTACCTCCTATTTATTATATGTACCTAAAACATTACGTTCGATTCTATCTTCAACTCTACGATTAAGATACATTAAAGCTAATTCTATATGTTCTAAAGCTTTTTCATTGTATTCACTGGCGAATGGTCCAGCTTGAAAAGCTTTCATTCTATCTCTCACTATTTCTAGTAAATCTGTATCTATTACTCCATGTTGTGAGTTCTTATCTTTTCTTGGTCCACGTTGTAAAAGTATCTCAGCTACAACACCTATAAAATTACTTCCATCACACCAACAAGTTTCACCTTCTTTGCAAATTATATATCTATGATTTGCCCCTCCTGGACCTATTTCATCTGCTGCATAAACATCGTTTAACTTTTCTCTTTTTTGGATAGTACTTAATTTTCTCATTTTGTTCCTCCTATTCAACTTTGGTAAACTTTTGCATTATATTATCATGAGTATTTTTATCTAGTTTGAAATTCGATTGTTTATTCTCATTAATAACAATATCAAAACCTATTTGTTCGGATAAATCAGATAGATATTCATCTCTTATGTTTTTATCTATTCTTTCATCTAGAGCAACTTGTTTCAACATTCGTATAATACTTTTAACTATATCTATTTCAGTAAGTTTTACAGTAACTTTTAATCCTTTATTTTCAGTATGATATCCATTAGGTAAATTCATTAATAGTCACCTTCCTTATAATCAGTTACAGGAACTACCGTACAACGAGGTTCGACAGAAACAATGAAATGGTGGAACATTACTACCATAACTTATTTCTTCGATTTTAACCACCTCCCTGTCCATGCTTTCACAGTCAGCGCAAGTACGTTCATCGAAAGCAACGCATATCTCTAAGGCCTTTACTCCATTGTCTTTATATCCATCAACATGGCCTTTGGTCATAAAAAAATTGGTCTCAGTTCGTATAAGCCTTTCAGCTTGATACTTACTAACGCCTTCTAATTTCCTTAGCTCCTGTCCCATTTTCTGTACTGATTTTCCTTGTATTAATCCTTTTGTTAGTGTTTCCTTTATGTTATTCATTGTAGCTGTCTTATTGCTCCATATACGGCTACTAAACTGTCTACCACTCCAAGGATAACTCATTGCATCTTTGATAGCTCTTTTAGGTAATACTTTGTTTGTTACCCCAGCATCAGCTAAAGCTTCTTTGTATGACCTTTTATACATTCCTGTTAGATGCTCTGTCATCGTCATTTGTACATTATGACTATTTTTTATAAGTTCTATATCTATTCCATCAAGTAAACTTTGTAGCCTTGTCACTTTGCCTCTAGCACTCATTATTTCCCATTGTGCTAACACTTCTTCACTTTTAGTAGCTTGATATAACTGTTTTAATTCTTGGACTTTACGACCATACTCTCGCATTTCTACTGGAGTTAATAGTTTAGTTGCTTCTGCATAAGTTAAATTGTTTTCTATTGCATATTTATTATAGAAGCTATCTAACTCCTTTGATATTTGCATATAAGAATCGTGATAAGCATCAGCTAATTTCTTTACTGCCTTGTCCTCAGATAACTTACTTTTCTTGTCTCTATCTAACATTCTTTGATGCCAGTAATCACGATTTTTCATTCCTAAGTAATACTTTGCTCTTCTACCCATATATAAACCTCAAAATGAAGTATATAGTAAAGGCATAATAAACAACATCTACAAAACCTTTAACTCTATCTTCAGTTGTATCACCAATAAATATAAAAAAGAATTGTACTAATAATCCTATCAAACTACACACTAGCATTATCCATGCCATTATCGTTATTAGCATTTTTATCATCCTCCTTTGGATCACTAACCACATCACTATCAGCATACATATCAAACTTCTTCATTTGTTCCTCTTGCTCTTTATCTATCAATTCTATTTCTTGCTTAGGATTTTCGATAAAATCTAACTGAGCTAATAATGTTTCTCTTGAAACTATTCCAGATAACTGAGAAACCATTTGAGCCTGTTCTAATGTATTAGTTGGTAATGCTCTAGTAAATGTTATCTTGATAGTTCTGTAATCAATGCTTGTTCCTTTTATGTTTAAAACAGTGCATATAAGTTCTAGCATTCTTTGGATTGACTTTTTCCATTTACTCTCTTTCTTGGCCATATCTTTTTCAAGTGCGAATAACTTAAATTTAAGCGATACTCCACTAACATTGCCAGCAAACTTTTCATCTGTTAAGTTAGGTGTTTTTGTGACTTTGTGATAGTCATTAACTAATCTATTAAGCAAGTTTTGAGTATAATCATCATCTACTGTTTTTGTAATAAACTCAGCATCGCCATCATCTTCAACTAACATAACTCGATTTTCTTTCATCTTGTCGATATCTTCTTTTTCTGTCCCAGCTAAATTTTTTAACAGTAAGTAAGCATTATCAAAGTACTCTATCTCATTAACTGAACTACTAATAACAGATTCTATTGCATCTACTAAGCTTATTGCATCCTCATAACAGCCTTTTCGGTTTTCATTTTCTACAAATTCAATAACAGGAATGCCATCAAAGTAGTTTTCTTCTATATCTACTAACTCTGGTGCTCCTACTTTGCCGTTATAGTATTCAATCATATCTTTGTTGTAGACTGTCATATAAACCTTTTGCTCATTATCAGATACATCAGTATAGTAATAATATCTTACAGCTCCTACAATATTCTTTTCTAAACTATTGTCATAAACAATAATCATATTATCAGGAGTTTCTGTAGCAAATCTTATATTTGCATCTTTATCCATGTATAAAATTAAAAAAGCATGGCCGTATATACTAGTTAATCGGTCAAGCTCTGTGTTTACATCTTGAAAATCATTGTAATCAAGGATATTATTTATTGTTTCTGTTACATTATCATCTTCACTAGAAAAAGTAAGAGGCTCTCCACTAAAATAACCAGTTCTTATATCTGTTGTGAAGCTAGGAAGGTTTACAACTATTTTATTATTAGGTTTTTTAGGATCTTCCATTGTCCTATTTAAAATTTCGTGATAACCTTCATAATATTTCAAGTTTCTATAATATTTTTCAGTTTTAAACCACTGGTGCTCATCTAATATATTTTGCACATTATCAAGCTCCAGTCTTTCTTTATCTGTAATAAATATAGGTCTTTTTACTTCTTCAAATCCTGGTATTAATATCAATTTCTCACCTCCTATATTCCTAAATCAAGTTTCTTAGACTTAATTCTATTTTGTCTAATTTCATCTTCCATAGCATATCTTGCTGCATCTATCGTATGATTGTTTTTATCTGGATACTCACCTTTAAAGTTTCCATCTTTATCTTTTTCAGTTTCATATCCTAGAAATTCCCTAGCTGCGTTAGGGCATCTATCACTATCTATTATTATTTCTTCTATTTCTTCTGATAAAAACTTAATCCCATAATCCACACTATCTGGTCCTTTTTTAGCACCTCTTGCTTTTAGTCCTAAGTCTTTTAAATCTTTTATAGATTTAGGTTCAGCTGAGTCTGCAATAATAGTTTTAGAGTTTGGATCTAGTTGTTTTATTTTTTCAGCTGCTTTTGAGTTAGATAATCTAGTTTGATATATTTCTTTAAATATATATAATCTTTTTCTTGTTTTATCATAATGCATAACAATATAAGCAAATGGGTCTTGAGCGTAACCCCAGTCAAGTCCTCTTTTTATTCTGTCAAAGTTGCTTATTTCTTCATCTGTTATTTTTCTTATTGTTACGTTTAAGAATACTTCTCCACCTGTACCAGTAACAGCACCTAAATAATCATGTTCATATTTAGTTATATTTACTTTTTTAAGGTGTTCAGCTTCTATTATGAATTGTTCTCCTAACCAATCTTTTGGAACACTCCTGTAATCGCTATGATGTACATATTTATCTGTTCTTTGGTCTAATACTTCCATGTTCGCCCAGTTTCTTTGAGATTCTGGAGGGTTAAAAGAATAAAATACAAAGAATTTAGGTCCACCACGCATAAGAGATTGATTTATATTTCTTATCTTATCGTAGTTCTCAAATTCGTCTACTTCTTCAAACCATATATATTTTATATATCCTTTTGATACCTTTATAGATTTAACTTTTTTAGGATTGTCAGCGCCTCTAAAAAGTATTTCTTGGCCTGTAGGTATATAAGTAAGCTTTAACGGAGAGTAACTTATTTTCCACTTGCTTGTAACACCTAGTTTTTCTATGGACCATAATATTTGCTCAAATACTGAGCTTCTTAGAACATCTTTTACTCGCCTAAAAATAACAGCATTTGAATATATTCCTTTTTCAGCATCTTTCATCATATTAAGAGGTATTTCCGTACCTATAAATGATGACTTAGTACTACCACGGCCACCTTTAAACCAGTAATGAGTATGTTTACCTTGTTTTATATCGTGATGTACTTTATAGAAGCTTGGAGCGATTAATTCTGTCAGTTTCATTCTTCATCAGGGATATCATCAACTATTTTAACTCCCATATCTCCATTTACTTCTAGTTTTTCAGTTGGGTTATAACCTGATCTATCCAATAAATCCTTAGCAGCTTGGAATCGTACTAATTCACTCTTTGCTTTAAGGAGGTTTAACATCTCATTGTAAGCATTTTTAGCACTATAATTTATAGCTTCTTTCATAGCTTCATTGAATTCATATTTAAATTCTTTGTCCTTTTTCCAGTTACAAATTGTTTGTTCTGAAATTTTTAATTCATTTGCAATTTCTTTTTGTGTCATATCCGTTATAATCATTAATTCTAAGCACTTTCGCTGTTTTGCCTTTAACATATTATCACCTCCTTAAAATTAAAATAAATTAAGCTATTTTTTTACCTTAGATTTAATTAAATTCTCTACTTTTTCTCCACTATGTTCCTTTGAATGGCATTCAGCACATAATGTTATTCCATTGTCAACATCAATTCTTCCTTTGTAATAATCTGACCATTTTAAAATATGATGAGCTTGTAAATTTTCTTCTTTTCCGCAATTAACGCATTTATAAGAATCTCTTTCAAATACTAAATTCCTCCATTTAGTAACTCTAGAATCATTTCTGTCTATTGGATAAAAATTATTATCTTGCATTAAAAACTTATAAAAATCTTTCCTAAGAAGTGCTTTAAGTAATAAAATAGCTGCTTGTTTCCTATCACTATTATAATCTCCATTCAGAACTGCTAATGCATCTATAATAATATCCTTTGGATTTTCATTTAAATATTTATAATTCCATACTTTAAATACCCTAGAATCATAAAAATCTACTTTATTCACTTAATACCACTCCTTTCTAATTCTAATAATTTATTTCTATATCTATTATCATTCGTTAATCTAATAAGACTTTCTATATCTCTTTTACTTAGCTTATCGTCTATCTCTCTTTTTATAGCCATAATAACTAATATCTTAGCTTTATAAAAATTATTTACATGTGTATGTCCGTTTTCAAATTTCTTGTTTGTATTATGTACAACAAATCCGTCACTACATCTATAAATCGAATACTCTTTTCTTTGAAATATTTTTCTACTCATTTAGATCAACTCTTTCTTTGCACAACAAAAGGAGCCCATGAAGGGCTCTTTTTCAAATTGAGTATGAGATTAAAATCTGTTTCTGTTGTTGTATGATAGTAATTACATTTAACGATTAGCAAGCTACAGGATTCGAACCTGTATCACATGGGGGCGTGATTTCCATTACTTGCACGTTGCTGAGGTTTTACCCCCAGCCATTTCCTGTCATAACTAAGTTGTTAATTATATACTTAATACTTAGGGAGGACACAAGTCTGTGCCAAGAAAAAACCAATGTTTTAAAAAAACTGTAGCAATTATACTAGTCAAATAGGTTACCAGGCTATCTGACATTCAATAAGAGTTTGTAAAGAAAACAACCTTTATATTTTCCTATAATACAAATATACTATAGTTTTCTGTCTAAAAAAGGAACTTTTACGGAAATTATGAGGTAACTTTACGGAACTTTTACGGAAATCATATAAGTGATTTTATTTTGTTTATTATATCGTTTCTCATAATTCTACATTTTTTATCACTATATCCTATTTCCTCCCCTACATCTAACCAGCTTGGTGCTTTTTTTCTATTAGAGAAATATCTAAAGCTAACAAGTCTTTTCTCTTCTTCTTTTAACAATTCTAATGCATTTTCTATTTTTCTAATTTGTCTCTCTTTTTTATTTATCGCTTTTTCTATTTCTATTATCTGTCTCTCTTTTGCAAGTACTTCATTTTCGACTGTATTGCTTATGTTATTTGTTTGTGATGTTCTTTCATCAGCATAGCTAATAGCTTTGCATCCCTTGTACTCCACCTCTAGGTACTCTAAATCTATTTTTAAGCTGTTTAGCTCTATTTTCATAGAATTATAATTGTATAACTTACCTTCTGCATCTGAAAATGTTTTATCTTTTTCTATTGTTTTACTAGCCATGCTCCCACACTCCTGTTATAATAATATTGTCAATATTTGTGGGAATGTGAAAGCATTCCTTTTTTTATGTCAATTATTTATATTTATCTTCTTTGTGTAGTCCAATTTTCTGGTATCCAATTTTCTGGTGTTGGAACGTAAAAACTTTGTACACAGTCACCTAATATTTTTTTTACTTGACATTTGTTGCAATCTTCATTGCTACTGCATTCTTTTTTTATTGTTAGTAATGCTTG
>ENA-OPCP01000354-OPCP01000354.1-human-gut-metagenome-genome-assembly--contig:-NODE-354-length-40898-cov-10.931445_pt1 | contig 40898 bp, 35 predicted proteins | sample MGYA00241563_ERZ501477 | MGnify/ENA primary metagenome ERZ501477 (study PRJEB25962, sample SAMEA2042572) | human gut metagenome | biome: human gut; feature: human-associated habitat; material: faeces... | reverse complement strand
GAGGCGAGCCCTGCTCGTGAGCAGCCTGTGAAAGTACCTGCAGTGCCGGTCTGTCCAGTCCAGCATCGGCGCCACGGTGAAGCGCCAGTCCCCGGGATTGAGAGGCATGAAAGTCGGTTCCGTAAACAAGTGTTGTTGAATAAAAATTAAGCCGCCCCGAAGGGCGGCTCATAAGTCGAGATCTTACCTGTCGTCAAACGTGCCGTCGACATATAGCCATCGGCCGTTCTCAAGACGGAAGCGGCTGTTCTCCTCCAACCTGAAGGCGCCCTGAGAGGTCCTGCCGCGCGCGGTGAAGCTGACTCTGCCCTCCGCCCCTTCCTCGTAAGAGGAGTGAATGACGAGGGAAAGCCACTTCGGCCGTTCCTCGCCATCTTCGAAAAGGACGGCGGGCCGCGTTTCAGGCGCCCACGTCTCTAGGACATAGGCGTCGAGATCGAGAGCATATGCCGAATAGCGGCTTCGCATCAGAGCCTCGGGCGTTTCTGCGGGCACGCCCGCATGAAGACGCCCGCAACAGGCTGCGAGTGCGAGCCCGCTCCCGCAGGGACAGGCCGCATCACACGCCTTCGACTTCTTCTTACTCATCCTTCTCGCCGAATTCGTTCTGAACGGCGCGGGCGGCGCGCTTGCGTTCGAAGTCCTTCAGATAGCGCTTGCGCAGGCGGATGGAGTGCGGCGTGATTTCGACAAGTTCGTCGTCATTGATGAACTCGACGGCGCTTTCCAGCGTGAGCTTGACAGGCGGCACCAGACGGATGGCTTCGTCCGTACCGGAGGCACGGATGTTGGTGAGCTGCTTGCCGCGGATCGGGTTCACGACGATGTCGTTTTCACGGGCGTGCTCGCCGATGATCATGCCTTCGTAGAGCTTGTCGCCCGGGGAGACGAAGAGGCGGCCGCGCTCCTGAATCTTCCAGAGAGCATAGGCCACGGCATCGCCGTCGTCCTGGGAGATGATCACGCCGGAGCGGCGCTCGCCGATGTCGCCGCGGCTGATGGGACCGTAGTCGTCGAAGACGTGGCTCATAATGCCGGTGCCGCGGCACATCGTCATGAAGAGGCTCTGGAAGCCGATGAGACCGCGGGCGGGAATGCGGTATTCAAGGCGGACGCGGCCCTTGCCGTCCGGCTGCATGTCCTGCAGGTCGTACCCTGCGATGCCGCTGTCGTCCAACGCCGCGGCGATGAGTACCGCATTCCCTTCGAGCAATACGAACAACTCGTCGGTCTGGTGGTGTACGTCCAGCTTGTCGATCTGTTCGAGCGACTCCGCCGGGGCATAATTGAGAACGGCCGTTTGCCACACCGGCCCGATGAGGAAAGGGTGGTAGCCCGCTTCACGCGGGGCATAACAATCGATAATTTTCATGTTCAGGTTCATTTTAGCAGGTTTGTTCGGGTATGAGTCGTGTCAGCTTACGAGAATACGGTCTACGACCAATTGGCGGAATTGGGGCGAGAGCATCGAGAAATAGGCGGTGAACCCTGTGACGCGGACGACCAGGTCGGGATATTTCGACGGATCCTTGTGCGCGTCGAGCACCTTTTGCTTATCCATGATGTTGACGTTGATGAGCGTGCCTCCCATTTCGAAGTGGGCTTTGATAATCGAGCCGATCAGTTCCGCATTTTCCTCGTGCGCGAACGAGGGGTCGAGTTCCCATTGCATCGGCGCCGTGTTGCCGTAGCGGGGCTGGATGCGTGCGATGACGGTTGCCAGCGAAAGCGAAGCCCCGTCGGCAACGAACCCCGGCGTGGGATTCGCCCCGTGCGAAATAGGCGTCCCGGCCCGCCGGCCGTCGGGTGTCGCCCCAACGCTTCGGCCGAACCCTATCGTATTGGCCCAGGAGAAGAATCCGGGGATGAAGCAGCGGCGGAGTTCCGGTTCGGATTCGCGGCGTACCAGGGCCGTGAACTCGTCTTTGATTCGCAGCGCCCAGCGTTCCCCGGCCGATCCTTCCGCTCCGTAGCGTCCGCTGTTGCGGAGCTGCAGCCGGATCTTTTCACCTTCCGTACCGGCAAAATCGTCGAGCAGGGCTCCGGTAACCTGTTCCCATGTCAGGTGTTTCTGCCGTTCGACATGCTGTTCGAGCGCCGAAAAGGAATCGGCGACGATTGCCAGCCCGGCGCCGTCGATCGAAAGGTTGTAGTATTCCGCTCCGCCGTCCGATACATCCACCCCTTTTTCCATCGGGCCGTGGCTCAGCAGGTTGAGGAGCAGTTCGGGTTCGTTGTATTTCTGGTATTTCAGATGATGCCGGATTCCTTCGGCGGCCGTATGCACGGCCAGGGCGAGGTGGTGTGCGAACTTCTCCCAAAGGCGCTCCGTCGTCGGGGCGGGATCCTTCACCGTGTCGTAATAGGCAATTTCGAATACCCGCGCCATATTGACCTTCACAAGGTCGTTCATCGTATATTCCAATCCGGGAAGCGACATCCAGTTGCAGCCCACGGCGATGCGCCTGCGTGCCAGTTCTGCGCTGTATCCGTTCCGCATGAAGTTTTCCACGAGGGCCTTGTCCCCGGAAAATCGCGGCCATCCGTTTTTGTTTTTCACCAGGTATTCCACCGATTTTCGGAACAGCTGCGGATCGAGCCCGTCGTGGACGCGTACGGTGAGGTTGAGCGAGGTATTGATCTTGTCCGCCGCTTCGAGGACGAGGAACGAGATGTGCGAGGTCTGGTCGCGGCCCGATGCATCGGGCCCTCCCAGCTGCCAGTATATCGGGTCGTTGATGAGCAGGCAGGCCAGGTAATATACGGCCGTTTCATCGTCGAGGATCCCGTTTGCCTTGTCCTGTTCGTAGAAAGGGCGCAGCAGCGAGTCGATCTGTCCCCCGGCGCCGTCGCGGTTGTAGGTGCGGGACGCCAGATGGAACCAGATGATCCATTGGCAGGCTTCGCGCAGGGTCGCCGGGGCGTCGGAGATGATTCGTTCGTTCATGTCTGCGAGTTCGGTCAACAGCGCTTTTTTTTCGGGGTCGCCGCATGTTGCGGCCAGACGACGCGCCTCGTCCACATGGCGTTGGATCCAGCCCTGCACGGCCCGGATCACCCGCAGGTGCAGTGCATAGAAATGTTGTTGCTCCGGGGTCGTGTTGACCTTTTTCCAATGTTCGATGCGTTCGACCAGCCCGCCCCATCCAAGCCGTACTCCCATTTCATAATCGGGGGCGAAGTGTGCGTCGTCGCCGATGCCGCAGATGATGTCGTATCGGGAAATGTTCTCTTTCAGATGGTCGTACGGATAATCCGGATTCCATTTGTTGGGTCGCATCTTGGACATGAAATACATCCACCGCCCTGCGAATGCATCGTCGGGGTCGATATATACGGGGTGTACGGACATCAGGTCGCAAAAGTTGTCCGCCCATGCGTCGTACCCGTAAAACGATCCGTCGGGGTTGTTCGGCAGGATATGCCACACCCCCGGGGGCGGTACGATACGCCCGTAATCATCCTCGTCGAGGGTGCCTTCGACACGTATTTTTTCCTGCGTTTGCGCCAGCTTGCGCAGCCGCAGCCGGGCGATCCTTTCGTTGTAATCTTTCATATAATCGGTATTTTACAGTTTGCTTTTTATTCCGTAACGCCGGGGTATTTTTTTTAATTCCTCCAGTATGCTGCCGTCGAGGGCCCCGGTGCCCGCCATGGGGTTCGTCATTCCGAGGTCATCGAACTTGCCGAATCCGAGGGGGTGGAAGCCCAGCAGTTCGTAAGCGACGTTCCCGCCCAAACCGGATATGATGCGGCACAATGCGTCGATGGCTTCCGCCGTGTCGTTAACGCCGGGGACGACCGGGGTGCGTACGATTATCGGCACCCCCTTGTCGGCGAGTTGCCTCAGATTGGAGATTATCCGTCCATTGCCCTGTCCCGTCCAGCGGCGGTGGAGTTCCGGGTCGGCCAGTTTCAGGTCGCACATCCAGAGTTTCACCAGCGGGAGAAACGTTTCGACGACATCCCAGTTTTCCGTAAGGTTCGACTCGACGGCCGTATGGATTCCCTGCGCGAGGCAGCCGCCGAGTACTTCACGTGCAAAACCGGCTTGCAGCAACGGCTCCCCGCCCGACAGCGTGACGCCTCCGCCCGAAGTCCGGAAGAAGATTTTGTCCGCCGATAATTCGCGGACTGCCTCGTCTGCGCTCACTTCGCGTCCTATCCAGGACATGGCGCCCGTCGGGCACACCTCGGTGCATTTGCCGCAGCGGTTGCAGTCGGCACGGTCGATGACAAGCCGTTCCCCGGCCCGGAGGGCTTTTTGGTCGCAGGCCGCAATACAGGTTCCGCAGCGGATGCATTTACTTGCGATATACTGCAACTGACGGTGTTTGCTCCATGTTTCCGGATTGTGGCACCATGCGCACCTCAGGTCGCAGCCCTTGAGAAAGAGCGTCGAGCGGATGCCGGGGCCGTCGTGGATCGACATGCGTTGTATGGTCGTGATGATTCCTTTCATTTCCGGGGCTTATTTTACTATTGCAAATATATCGGATGAAAATACATGTAGCACCGACAAAGTTTCCTGCATTTTGAAGCTTTTTTACGTTATTCCGATATTTCGCTGTTTCTCGTCCGGAGGGTTCCTGCTTGCCAGTGTGTTTATTCCCAGCCTTCCTGCGTGGCGACCCCGAAGGCGGAGGAATATTTTTTTTCGCTGCCGGATTAGTGCGGGGGTCTATATTACCTTAATATATAGCAGGGTTCGCCCGAATTGCGGTGAACCGGGGTTTTTCGGCGTGCGGGAATGGGCGGGCAGGGTTGCTAATATCGTTTCGAAATGCTATTTTTGCCCAAAATGCCATCCGATGAAGCGGGATTCCCAATTTAAATTATCCTATTTCCTGAGCGCCAATGAAGTTTTTCATATTGCCCGGGTAAATATTACGTCGAGCCAGGATTTATCGCTGCATACGCATGATTATGCCGAGATCCTGTGGATCGAAAAAGGCACCGGGTACCATCATGTCAACGGGAGGCAGGTCAGGCTTTCGGCCGGCGACATGGTGATGATCCGCCCGCGGGACTGCCATACTTTTTCGGCGACGGGGCGCGGGATCACCCTGGTCAACATCGCATTCCCGACCGAAACGATTGATTTTCTGCGCAGCCGCTATTTCGGGGACAGCAACCTCTATTTCTGGTGCTCCACGCTGCTGCCTTTCCATATCAAACTCTCGCAGGATATCGTCAAAAGACTCTCTTCGCGAGCCGAAGAGGCGATGAAATACCGGCGCTCCCGGCTGCAGCTGGATAGTTTGCTGCTCTTTATTTTCCGGACTATTACGGCCAATCAGGAGGTCGAGGATAATTCCGAGATCCCCTTGTGGCTCTTCAATGCCATTCAGAAATACAACAGCCCCGAGCATTTTGCCCGGGGCGTGGCGGGCTTTGTCGATTTGTGCGATCGGAATATCGACCATGTGAACCGAATCGTGCGCATCCATTTCTACAAGACGCTCACCGAACTGGTCAATGAATTCCGTATGCGCTATGCCATCACGCAGCTGGCCATCACCAACATGCCGATCAAACAAATTTGCAGCAACTGCGGATTCCGCAACCTGGGCCATTTTTACAAGACATTCCGGGCCGTTTACCATCAAACTCCGCGTGAATACCGTAAACTTAACCAGATGATCGTATAGCCCTCATCCGCTCCGGCTCCCTCCTCCACGGAACCTTCCTGCCTCCAGCCCGACAGCCCTCCGACAGCCCTTCCGGTCTGTCAGCCTTTCCCTTCCCGATACTCCCGCCCCTTCCGACCGCCGATCCGCCCGGTTTTATTTCTCCGCGGTCGCCGAGCCCGTCCGCCTTGCCTTGTCCTGACGGATTGTTTTATGTATTCTTATGTCGCATAAAATCAGTTAGTTGTATTTTGTTATCCAAAAAATATTACTTTGAAAGGTTCATTTATTAACTTTTTTTGCTCAAAAAACATTGTCATAATAAATATTATTACTACATTCGTGTGGAAATAATGTTGCATTTATATTTTTAAAATGGATTGTTATATTATATAAGTGTGATGCTTGTGATCTGATATTCCTATTGTAAAATTAATTACTTGTATCGAGATTTTCCCCGAATAAATTTCTTAAAGTACCCGAAGGAGAACTAACCCATAATTATTCAATCTAAAATACCTGATTATGAAAAAACTTTTTACCCCCCCCCTGTTGACTGCGCTGTTGTGCTGCATGGGTGCGTTTCTTATTGCATCGTGTTCGGACGACGATAAAAAATGGCCCTCGGAAGTTTCCCAGCCTTTCGTTTCCGTGACGGCTGCCGACGGCGACTCGACGATCTCCGCCGTTATTTCGGATGCCGACAAGACCATTACCTTCGGGGAGTTCCAGAACATGACCGACCTTTCCAAAGTGAAGGTTACGTTCGACATGACCTGGGGTGCGATCCTCAAAACGCCGGGCACGGCGACCGCCGAGGTCAACCTCACGTCTCCTTACAGCGTCGTCGTGAACGTGGGCTACCTCCACGAAGAAACCTACCTGATGTCGGCCAAGCCCAAGGATATCCCCAACCCGATCCTTTCGGCGAAGGTCGGGGACGAAGAGGCTGTCATCGCCGGCAACACCATCACGATCGCTTATAAGACGGGCATGAATGTCAATGCCATGGTATTCGACATCGAGCTGGTGCCGGGCGCTTCCCTGAAGTCCCCCGCCGACCGGACGTTCGACCTCGAATTCGCCGACGGGACGCTGGTGGTCACCTATGGCGGGACGGACTACACCTATGTCGTCAAACAGACCGGCTATACCGACCCCCTGTTGAGCCAGGGCTGGACGGACGAGACGGGAAGTTTCGGCACGCTGCCCAAATATATCAAGGTCTATAAGACCACGAAGCTGAACGGCGTCGACAATAATATCGCTTACATCGCCATCATGGGCCCGCAGTCGACGATGGGCGTTGTCGGCAACGGCTCCGATCTTAAGACGATTCAGGAGCTCGAAAGTTTGGACGGCAGCTGGAACGTATACCTGGTCGGTGTATCTTCTGCCGGTACCGCAGTTCAGACCATCATCCGTGACGGACAGTTCGTTCAGGATCCTCATGCCATCAATTCGTTCGCTACGATCGGACAGGATAACAACGGTGCTTACAAGATGGCCTGGTCGCAGAAGTTCGATGGTAAACTCTATGCATTCCCGTTCAGGGACGGCAGCAGTTTCACGGCTCGGATTCAGAGCGACGGTACCGTGTGGGATGCAAAGACGGCCGTTTCCGGAATCCCGATGGTTTTGTGGAACGGGAATGTCCTGACCGAAGCGCAGACGATCTGCAACGACGGTAGTAACAGCGGTTGGTATGCCAACAATCCCGCGTATGCACGTGCTGCGGTCGGTGTCACGGCCCAGGGTAAGGTCTTCGCATTCTGCGGCCAGCAGGTCGAGGGTAGCGTCGGCGTTTCGATGCTCGACCTGGCCAAGGTCATGAAGGAGCTGGGCTGCGTCTCCGCCATGTCGTTCGAAGGCTCCAGCTCGCCCAACATGCGTGTCAACAAACATGAAACCGTACTCAACTCCAAGGCCGCTTCGGGCAGCGTCGAGAAAGGCATGCAGTGTGCATTGGTCTTCAAGTAACGGCGTGCTGCCGTCCGTTGGACGGCGGCATGGTGAATAAACGGGCCGGCATGTCTTCCGACATGCCGGCCTTTTCCATGCGCTGCGCCGTGGGGCTCATGCTCATTCTGCTCCCGGGCGGTGTGCCGCTTTTTCAGCTGTGGCGACGCGCCAGCTCCGCTTCGAGGTCGGCGATCGAGCATCCGGTGGCTTCGAGCAGCACCAGCAGGTGGTATATCAGGTCGGAGGCTTCGTAGACCATCGCCTCACGGTTGCCCGCCACGGCTTCGATCACGGTTTCCACGGCCTCTTCACCCACTTTCTGTGCGATCTTGTTCACGCCGCGGTCGAAGAGTTTGCTCGTGTAGGAGCCCTCGGGCATCTCGGCATGGCGCCTTTGGATGACGCCCTGTAGGTAGCGGATGAAACCTTCCGTCCCGGCGGCGGCCCCGTCGAAACAGCTCGCCGCCCCGGTGTGGCAGGTCGGGCCGTGGGGGATGGCGCGTATGAGGAGCGTGTCGTTGTCGCAGTCGGCGGTGACCGATACGATGTCGAGGTAGTTGCCGCTCGTTTCGCCTTTTGTCCAGAGGCGGCGGCGCGTGCGGCTGTAAAAGGTGACGCGGCCTTCGGCAAGGCTCTTTTCGTAAGCCTCCCGGTTCATGTAGCCGAGCATCAGCACCCGCAGGGTGCGCGCGTCCTGTATGATGGCGGGGATCAGTCCGTCGGCCTGCTTCGCGGCGTCGAGCGCCTCGAAGGGTTTTGCTGTGATTTCCATGGTGTCTATTGTCTTACGTTGATATTCAGCCGGCTCAATTCCCGTTTGAGCACGGGGATCGGGATTTCGTTGTAGTGGAAGATGCTTGCCGCGAGCGCCGCGTCGGCACGGCCGAGCGTCAGCACGTCGGCAATGTGCCGCACCGACCCTGCGCCGCCCGAGGCGATGATGGGGATGGGCAGCTCGGCCAGCCGTGCGAAGGTCTCGCACGGGTAGCCGTCGCGCGTGCCGTCGTGGTCCATCGAGGTGAAGAGCAGCTCGCCCGCGCCCCGCTGGCAGACTTCGTGCGCCCATGCGAAAAGCTCGCGGTCGGTCATGCGTTTGCCGCCGTGGGTCGTGACGCGCCATACGCCGTCGGTCATCCGCGCGTCGATGGCCGCGACGACGAACTGCGACCCGTATTTCGACGCGATGGCGTCGATCAGCGCAGGGTCGCGTACGGCGGCGCTGTTGACGGTGACCTTGTCCGCCCCGGCGTCGAGCAGCCGCCCGGCGTCGGCGACCGATGCGATGCCTCCGCCCACGGTGAACGGGATGTCGATGCGTTCGGCGATTCGGGTGACCAGCTCCGTGAAGGTCTGCCGCCCCTCTTCCGTGGCGCTGATGTCGAGGTATACCAGTTCGTCGGCCCCTTCGGCGGCGTATTTCGCCCCCAGCTCCACCGGGTCGCCGACGTTGCGCAGCCCGACGAAGTTGATGCCCTTGACGGTCTGTCCCTCGCGGATGTCGAGGCAGGGGATTATGCGTTTGGCAAGCATCTTTCCAGTTCTTCGAGGGTGATACGTCCTTCGTAGAGGGCTTTGCCGACGATTACGCTGCGCAGCCCCGCGCCGTCGAGCGCCTCGATGTCGGCCATCGAGGCGATGCCGCCGCTCACGGTGATTTCCACCCCGGGGAACTGTCCCTGCAACCCAGCGTAGAATTCCGCCGAGGTGCCGCACAGCATCCCGTCGCGGGCGATGTCGGTGCAGATGACCTGCGCGAGCCCCTGCGGTGCGAAGCGGGCGATAAGCTCCTGCGCCGTCATCTCGGATCGCTCCGTCCATCCCTGTACGGCCACCGCGCCGTCGCGGATGTCGGCGCCCAGGATCAGCTTCCCGCCGCCGAATTCGGCGAGCCATTCGGCGAACGATTCCGGTTCACGCACGGCGATGCTGCCGCAGATGGCGCGGCTGGCGCCTGCGTCGAATACGCTGCGCAGTGCCCCGCGGCTTTTGATTCCGCCGCCGTACTGTACTTCGAGCGTGGTTTTCGTCGCCACGCGTTCCAGCACGGCGAGGTTGCGGGGCTCCGACGCCTTGGCGCCGTCGAGGTCGACCATGTGCAGCCGGCGGATGCCCGCCTCTTCGAAGCGTTGCGCCGCTTCCAGCGGGTCGCGGTAGTAGGTCGTCCGGCGGCCGTAGTCGCCCTGCGTCAGGCGCACGCAGGCACCGCCGATGATGTCCGTTGCGGGTATGATTTCGATTTTCATGTCGTCAGAGTTTTAGGAAATTGCGCAGTATCCGCTCGCCCGCCCGCCCGCTCTTTTCGGGGTGGAACTGCGTGCCGAAGAAATTGCCGCGCCCCAGGGCGGCGCTGAATATCCCTCCGTAGTCGGTTTGGGCGATCGTGGCGTCGCACGCCTGTGCCGCGTAGGAGTGGACATAGTAGAGGTAGGTGCCTTCGCCGAGGCCGTCGAAAAGCGGGCTGCGGAGCCTGCCGACGGTGTCCCAGCCTACGTGGGGAATCTTCAGCGGATTTTCCCCGCCTCTCAGCCGCACGACGTGCGCCGGGAAGATGCCCAGGCAGCGGGTGTCTCCCTCCTCGCTGTCCAGGCACATCAGCTGCATGCCGATGCAGATGCCCAGTACGGGTTGCGTCAGGGTGGGGATGAGCGCATCCAGTCCCCGTTCGCGGAGTTTGGCCATTGCCGACGAGGCTTCGCCCACGCCCGGGAGGAGCACCCTGTCCGCCTGCCGCAGCACCGCGGCGTCGGACGTGACCGTAAATTCGGCGCCGATGCGCCGCAGGGCATTGGCTACCGAACGCAGGTTGCCCGTATCGTAATCCGTGATCGCTATCATAGTATGCCTTTGCTGCTGGGTATGTCGTATCCGAAGCCGGTGCGTGCCACGGCCATGCGCAGCGCACGCGCGAAAGCCTTGAAGATCGCCTCGGCCTTGTGGTGGTCGTTCCCGCCGCGCGCCGAAATCTGCAGGTTGCAGCGTGCCGCGCAGCAGAGCGAGTGGAAAAAGTGGCGGAACATCTCCGTCGGGACGTCCCCGACCCGCTCGCGGCGGAATTCGGCGTCCCATTCGAAGTCGATGCGCCCCCCGAAGTCGAGCAGTACCAGCGCCCGGCAGTCGTCCATCGGCAGTGCGAAGCCGTAGCGGCCGATGCCCGCTTTCGACCCCAGGGCGCGGTCGATGGCCTCGCCCAGCACGATCGCCACGTCTTCCATCGTGTGGTGTTCGTCGATATCCAGGTCGCCGTGCGCCTCCACCGTGAGCGACACCCCGCCGTGGTGGGCGATCTGGGCCAGCATGTGATCCAGGAACCGCAGCCCGGTGGAAATCCCGTCGCCCGGGGCGCCGCCGCATCCCGCCGGGGAACACGGCGGGATGTCCGTGCCCGGTGTGCCGGGGCTGTCCGCCCGATTTCCCGGTGTGCCGTTCCCGGGGCTGCTTGACAGGCCGTTTTCCGTATTTTCCGGCAGGGTGCCCGCTCCGGTTTCCTTTCCGCCGTTCCGTACAGCGCCACAGGTGCCGTACGCCGCATCGTCAGATGTGCCGTTCTTACTGCTAGCCGTATTTTCCGGTCTGCCTTCCGTCCCGTTCTCCGCCATTTTGTTCTCCGCCGTCCCGCAGGTGCCGAAGCCCCGGCCGTCGAGGTCGAGCCGTACGGTGATTCGCGTTTCGCGCGTTTCGCGCGTCACGACGACCCGCCGTTCCCCGCGGCGGATGTATTCCGCGATCTCGGCCCACGAGTCCGTGATGAGCACGCATGCCTCTTCCGCGCCTGCTTCCCGCAGCATCCTGCGCCCCTCGGCGGCAGGCGCCAGCAGGATGCCCTTCGCCCCGAGGTTGCGCGCCAGCAGGATGTCGGTCGCCCGGTCGCCGACGACGTAGCTCGCCCCGAGGTCGTACGACCCGTCCGTGTAGCGGCCGAACATGCCCGTACGGGGTTTGCGCGTCGGGGCATCGTCGCTTTCGAACGTGCGGTCGATGAGCATGTCGTCGAAGGCGACGCCTTCGCCTGCGAGCGTGCGCAGCATTTTTTCGTGCGGCGGCCGGAAATCCTCCTCCGGGAAGGCCTCCGTGCCCAGCCCGTCCTGGTTTGTCGCCATCACCAGTTCGAAATCCAGCTCCCGGAGCGTCCGGAGCGCCGAGATCGCACCGGGTATGAATTCCAGCTTTTCGAGGCTGTCGACCTGGTAATCCGCGGGCGGCTCCGCGATCACGGTGCCGTCGCGGTCTATGAAGAGCGCTTTTTTCATGGGCGGAAATTTTTGACGGTTTCCAACATGCGGTCGTTCTCCTCCGGGCGCCCGACCGTGATGCGCAGGCATCCTTCGCAACCTGCGATCCGCGAACGGTTGCGGACGATGACCCCCGCTGCGACCAGCTCCCGGTACAACAGGTCGGGTGCCGCGGTTCTTACCAGCAGGAAGTTGCCTTCCGACGGGTAGACCTGCCCGATGCAGGGGCATGCCGCGAGTGCCGCCGCCAGGCGCGAGCGTTCGGCGCGGATCGCCGCCACCTCGGCCGAGATGTCCCTGCGGAGCGATTCCGCGACGGCCCGCTGCGTGAGCGTGTTGATGTTGTAAGGGTATTTCACCCGGCCGAATAGGCCGGCGATCTCCTCCGAGGCGAAAGCCAGTCCGAGCCTCAGCCCGGCCATGCCCCACGCCTTGGAGAGCGTCTGGAGGATGATCAGGTTCGGGAACTCGCCCAGCCGCGGCAGGAACCCGCCGCCGTCGGCGAAGTCGATGTAGGCTTCGTCCAGCACGACGATGCCGTCGAAGCGGCGGAGCAGGCTTTCGATCTCCCGCGCCGGGAACGCATTGCCCGTGGGGTTGTTGGGCGAGCAGAGCCACATCAGCTTCGTGCGCTCGTCGGCTGCCGCCAGCAGTGCCCCGACCGGGAGCGAGTAGCCGGCTCCCAGCGGCACTTCGCGCATCTGCACGTCGTTCGTCGCAGCCGCCACGCGGTACATCCCGTAGGTCGGGGCGATCGACACGGCGTTGTCCAGCCCCGGCCGGCAGAAGATCCGGAATGCGAGGTCGATGGCCTCGTCGCTGCCGTTGCCGATGAAGATCCGTCCGGCGTCCACGCCTTTCAGTTCCGCGATCAGGGCTTTCAGCGCCCGCTGGTGCGGGTCGGGGTAACGGTTCACGCCGTTGTCGTAGGGGCTTTCGTTGGCGTCGAGCCATACGTCGATCCCGCCGCCCGCATATTCGTCGCGGGCCGTGGAGTAGGGTTGCAGCGCCTGAATGTTGGGGCGCACCAACTGCGACAGCGGTTTCATAGTATCCCTCCTTTCATCCGGACGCGCACGGCGTTGGCATGTGCGTCGAGCCCTTCGGCCTCGGCCATGGCCGTGATTGCGGGCGCCAGCGCGTCGAGCCCGTCGCGCGTCAGCTCCTGGAATGTGATCTTGCGCATGAAACTGTCGACGTTCACCCCGCTGCAGGCACGGGCCCAGCCGCCCGTGGGCAGCGTGTGGTTGGTGCCCGAGGCATAGTCCCCGGCGCTTTCGGGCGAGTAGTTGCCGATGAAGACGCTGCCCGCGGCCGTGATCTTGGCGGCGATGCCCCATGCGTCGCGCATCGAGACGATCAGGTGCTCCGGGGCATAGGCGTTGGCGAACGCAATCTGCTTGTATTCCTCGTCGAACAATACGATCCGGCTGTTGGCCAGCGAATTGCGGATCGCCTCGCCGCGGCTGAGGTACCGGATCTGCTCCTCGACGGCCCGGGTTACCTGCCGTGCGAAACGCTCCGTACGGCAGACCAGGATGGCCTGGCTGTCGTCCCCGTGCTCGGCCTGCGACAGCAGGTCGGCGGCGACGAATTCCGCCCGGGCGCTGTTGTCGGCCAGCACCATCACTTCCGAAGGGCCTGCCGGCAGGTCTACGGCCACGGCCTGGGCGCTTACCAGCTGCTTGGCGCGGGTGACGTACCGGTTTCCCGGGCCGAAGATTTTTTCGACGTGCGGGATGCTTTCCGTGCCATAGGCCATGGCGGCCACGGCCTGCGCCCCGCCGACGGCGAAGATGCGGTCGACGCCGCACAGGTCGGCGGCGAAAAGCACCTCGGGGGCGATCTTCCCGCCGCGTCCGGCCGGGGTGCAGAGCACGACCTCGCCGCACCCGGCGATCCGGGCGGGCAGGGCGAGCATTAGCACCGTCGAGAAGAGCGGGGCATTGCCGCCCGGGATGTAGAGCCCCACGCGGCCGATGGCTACGGCACGCTGCACGCACCGCACGCCGGGCATCACTTCGATGTCGACCTGCGGCGGGAGCTGGGCCCTGTGGAAGGCTTCGATATTGGACTTGGCGATCGCAAGCGCCGTCTTGAGCCGTTGCGGCACGGCTTTGGCCGCTTCGGTGCGCTGCCTGCGGGAAACCTCGAACCTCTCGGGGACGTAACCTTCGATGCGGGCCACGAGGTCGCGCAGCGCCTTGTCGCCGCCCGTGCGCACCTGTGAGAGGATGGCGGCGACCCGTTCCGTGATTTCGCCCTCCTGCCGCGTGCAGCGGGCCGTGAGGGCCGGCCATTCACGGCGCGGCGGGTTGTTGTAGATTTTCAGCATTTCCATATCCGGGTGTTTTTCGGGGTCAGCGGATCATGTTTTCGAGCGTCAGCACCAGGATGTCTTCCGCGCCGATCTCCTTGAGCCGTTCGATGCGTTCCCAGAGCTGGGATTCGCTGATCACGGCGTGTATCGAACACCATCCCTCCTGCGCCAGCGGCAGGATCGTGGGGCTGCGCATGCCGGGCAGGATGACGATCGCTTCCTGGAGTTTCTCCGCCGGGAGGTTCATCAGCACGTATTTCATGCCCCGGCTTTCGAGGATGGAGTTGAAGCGGAAGGTGAGCTGTGCCGTTTCACGGCGCTTCGCCTCGTCCATTTCCGGGTTGGCGATCAGCACCGCCTCGGAATAAAAGACCTTCTCGACTTCGACCAGCCCGTTCGAGATGAGCGTGCCGCCCGACGATACGATGTCGAAGATCGCATCGGACATCCCGACCGCCGGGGCGATCTCCACGGAACCCTCGATGGTGTGTATTTCGGCGTCTATGCCCTTTTCGGCGAAGAACCGCGTGAGGATGTTGGGGTAGGAGGTGGCGACGCGCTTGCCGCGGAAATAATCCAGCCCTTCGTATGCCACCGTGCGTTCCACGGCCAGCGAGATGCGGCAGTTCCCGAACCCGAGATCCATCGCCTGCTCTACGCGGAATCCTTTCTCCGCCACTTCGTTCAGCCCCACGATGCCCAGGTCGGCGACGCCCATCGCCACGGCCTGCGGGATGTCGTCGTCGCGCAGGTAGAGCACTTCCAGCGGGAAGCCCCCGGCGCGCGAGATGAGTTTGCGTTTGCTTTCGGCGACGCGGATGCCCGCCTCGGAGAGCAGTTCGATGCTCTGTTCGTTGAGTCGGCCCTTGGCCTGGATTGCGATTCTCAGCATTTTTGTCTCGTTTTTGGCACACCGCCCGCGGCATAAGCATCGAAAAAGCCCACCCGCAGGGGGTGAGCTTCGTATATACTTTTGTTAAACTTTATGGTTTCGTTTACATGTGCATATCCGTCTTACCCCTTCGGAAAGTGGTGATGGTGATGATGGATATGGTGAAATATTGCCATGTATGCTGTCGTTGGGACAAATGTATGTATTTTGTCCGAAAAAACAAAATTCCAAGTAAATTTTTTTAATATATTTCCAAAATCAACCCTGAACACCTTAGGCGTGATCTTCGCCTGTCCCTTACGGCCTGTTTCCGGGGGCGGGCAATCGGTGCGGGGAGTTTGCAAAAATTGCACTCCCGGTATCCGGGTGTCTGCAATGCCGGCATCCGGGCCCTGCAGCCGGATCCGGTATCCGGGCTCGGGACGTCCGCAATGGCTGGTTCCTGCTTTCTGTCGCAGGCAATGCCTGCTGTCCGGGCTCCCGGCCGCCGCCGTGTCGGGTCTCACGATCACTGGCGCCGCCCGTCGCCCGGCAATCCTGCTTAGGCCGCTCTCCGGGATCTCGTGCTTTGGCTGCCGCCCGGTAACCCTTCTTGGCTGCCATCCGGGGTCTCGTGCTTTGGCCGCCGCCCGGTAACCCTGCATTGGCCGCTCTCTGGGATCTCGTGCTTTGGCTGCCGGCGCCGCCCGATACCCGGCGCGGCGGTGCCGAGTCCGGCAGGTGCGCCAGAAATGTATACCTTAAAACTGGTTTTGTTGACATATCCGCCGCTCTCCGCCTTCATCGTGTCCGTTTTTTTTGCTATTTTTGCTTGCTGACGGACACACATGAACATTATTTATATGGAACAGGAAAAGAAACGTATCGAATATACCAACGGCGAGATCGTCGTGGTATGGCAGCCGCATCTCTGCATCCATGCGGGCGTATGTGTCAAGATGCTGCCGGAAGTTTACCGTCCCTCGGAGCGTCCGTGGGTGAAACTGGAGAATTCCACGACCGACAAGATCATTGCGCAGGTGGAGAAGTGCCCCTCGGGGGCGCTGTCTTACCGCAAGGCATGAAGCAGCGCGGTACCCCCCCCCGCTGCATGGAAAACCCCGGAACGCCTGTTCCGGGGTTTGTTTTCCCCGGGCGGGAAGTGTGGCTCCGGGGCTTTTTTTTACCTGATTATTCGGGGGCGGCTGCTCCGGTTTTACCCATGCCCCTGCATCTGTGGTTTCGGGGGAGGACAGTCATGGTGTTCCGGTTTTACCCGTTGTCCCTGCTGCCGTGATTCCCGGGGGGGGCGGTTGCGGTCGCTCCGGAGCAGGGGAGCGGGAGGGGAGTCCGGGGCTTATTCATCCGCTTCGCCGTATACCTCGCCGCGGAGTGCGTCGTCCGAATAGACGTGCAGGCTGTGCCCCGTGGGGCTCAGGCAGGTGATGCGGTGTATGTGGTTGTCGAAACATCCCGGCTTCCCGATTGCGAAGAATGCACACGGGGCTTCGACCTCGGCGCTGTGCACCGGACGTGCCGTGCCGTCGCCTGCTGGCTCGAAGATTTCGAGCCGGAACCTGCCGTCGGCGAAGTGGTAGCCTGCGAACTGCGGGTGGGCATGGATGCTCGTGCGGTTGCCCTCCTGCCAGCTCATCACGATCGCCTCCCATCCCGTTTCCGGCGATCGGCCCAGATAGGTGCGGCGGTAGGCGGTCGCGGAATAGTCGTCGAATGCCGTCAGCGGATGCCCCTCGAGCCAGCCGAGCACATAGTCCTGTATTCGCTCGCCCAATGCGTCGTCGACGGGTTTCCTGTCGGTGATCCCCGTCAACCCGGTGAAAAACTCCCCGTATTCGGCCGTGTTGGCCGAAGCCTCCTGCAAATCCTCCGCGAGTGTCGTCGCATGTCGTTCCTGTTTCATGGTGTTGTCCTTTTGGTGCAAAGATAGCTGGCAGCCCCGTGCAAACCTTCAGTAAAAATACTTATTCCTGCGCTGCATGTCGGTTTCCCGGGTGTGCGGGCGCTGCGCGCATCTCTGCCGGGCGGCCTGTCCCCGATCCCCGACCACATTGCCGCCCGCTTGCCGTCGCACCATCGGGCTGTTGCCGCCTTTGCCGCCGTCTTTCCGTCATCTTGGCCATGCCCCTGCCGTCGGTCTGTGGACGTCCGACATCCTGCCATCTTTCACTTGTCGGGCTGTTGCTCCCTTTGCCGCCGTCTTTTCACCACCTTCGCCATGCCCCTGCCGTGGGGCTGTTATATCCCGGGCACCTTCCGGTTGCCGCCTTGCCTTTGCCCGGGCGGCCTTTCCGGTCGCTTTGCCGTTCGTTCTCCCGTTTACCCCGGCCGTTTTTCCCGGCACGGCCCCCGGGCGGGCGCAAGCCGTTCCCCGATGTTGTTTTTTTAGTCGAAAAATGCCCTTCGATTGCGGCCGTACAGCCTTTTTTGCTATATTTGTAACTTAAATCCGAACGCTGACTCCGCTTATGACACCTCTCGCCGTTATCGCCACCGTATTGGGCTATATAGCCGTACTTTTTGTCGTCGCCTGGCTCTCTGGCCGACGTGCCGATAATGCCGGGTTTTTCACCGGCAACCGGAGCACGCCGTGGTATATGGCGGCTTTCGCCATGATCGGGGCTGCGATCTCGGGCGTGACTTTCATCTCGGTGCCGGGCTCGGTCGCCGTCGATTCCTTCTCCTACATGCAGATGGTCGCCGGTTTCACCGTGGGGCAGCTGGTCGTCGCGTTCCTGCTCATCCCGACCTTCTACCGCCTCCGGGTGGTGTCGCTCTACGAATACCTCGACGGGCGCTTCGGCATCCTCTCGCACCATACCGGGGCATGGTTCTTCTTCGTGTCGAAGATGCTGGGGGCCGCGCTGCGTGTCTACGTGGTCTGCGCCGTCATGCAACTGCTGGTTTTCAGCCACTACGGGCTGCCCTTCTGGCTCAATGCGCTGGTGACGATGCTCTTCGTCTGGCTCTATACGCAACAGGGGGGTGTCAAGTCGCTCATCTGGACGGATACGCTCAAGACTTTCTGCCTGGTGGGCAGCCTCGTGCTGTCGATCGTCTTCATCATGCAGGCGCTCGGCATGTCGTTCGGCGAAATGACCCGCGAGGTTGCCGCGTCGCCCTATTCGCGGGTGTTTTTCTTCGACGACCCCTCCTCCGACCGCTATTTCTGGAAGATGTTCCTTGCGGGCGTCGTGCTGCTGATCTCCATGACGGGGCTCGACCAGGACATGATGCAGCGGAACCTGAGCTGCGCCACGCCGCGCGATTCGCAGAAAAACATCGTCCTGACGGCCGTCAGCCAGATATTCGTCATCTTCCTGTTCCTCGTGCTGGGTGTGCTGCTCTACATTTACATCGGCCGCACCGGCCTTGCGATGCCCGTAAAGGGCGACCAGGTATTCTCGCTGGTGGCTGTCGAGGGTGGATTGCCGGTATTTGTTGGCATACTGTTTGTTATAGGGCTTATTTCGAGTACTTATTCAGCTGCCGGTTCGGCCCTTACGGCCCTTACAACCTCGTTCACGGTCGACATCCTGCAAGGCACCAGGCGCTACGGTGACGAACGCCTGACCCGCATCCGGAAGGGCGTGCACGTCGGCATGGCCGTCGGCATGGCGCTGGTGATCCTCGGCTTCGAATACCTGGCCGACGACAGCGTCATCAACCTCGTCTACAAGGTTGCCAGCTATACCTACGGGCCGATCCTGGGGATGTTCGCCTTCGGGATGTTCACGCGCCTGAGGATCCGCGACGGTTGGATGCCCGTGGTCGCCGTCGCCGCCCCCGTGCTGAGCGCCCTCGTGCAATACTGGGCGCGCGAGGCGTGGGACTACCGGATCGGGTTCGAACTTTTGATTTACAATGCCGTCTTTACCATGGCCGGCATGTTGTTGCTTGCCAAGAAGAATGAAAACTAAATTCCTGTCGTTTTTTCTGCTGCTCTGCTTCGGCTGGCAGCAAGCCCCGGCCGCCGGGGTCGACGCCGCGACCCGCCGCGAGATCGGCCGTACATTGTCGCGTATCGTCGCCCGTGAGGTTTCGGGCGGCTTTGTCCGGATCGAGGGCGTGGACGCCTCGCGCAAGCGGGTGCGCATCTATACCTCGGTGGGGCTTTCCTATTACCCGTTCCGCGAGCAGAACCTGTGGGCCATGTACGACTCGGTGCGTGCCGTCCTGCCGCCGGAGTACCGCAAGGCCTCCATCGAGCTATATTCCGACAAGCGCGAAGTGCGGGGGCTGATCCCGATGGCCTACCGCACCGATGCCGAGTTCAGGAAACTGCTGCGCAAGAAGAAGGTTGTGCCCTTCGTCAACCGTTCGCAGCGGCCGCTCGTCGTCCGCCAGTCCTCGCCCGCAGCTCCCACGCAGGGGCTCTCCGGGCGCCATATCGCGCTGTGGCAGAGCCACGGACGCTATTTCGACCAGCCTGCGAACCGCTGGAAATGGCAGCGTTCGCGGCTGTGGATGACCTGCGAAGACCTCTATACCCAGAGCTATGTGCTGCCTTACCTGGTGCCGATGCTCGAAAATGCGGGAGCCTGCGTGATGCTGCCCCGCGAGCGCGACGTGCAGAAATACGAGGTGTTGGCCGACAACGATGCCGCCGGGCAATACGCCGAGACGGACGGCCCCGAGAAATGGCAGCCGGGCGGTGTCGGATTCGCGCATACGCGGCAGGTATACCGCACCGGCGAAAACCCGTTCCGGGATGGTACGACCCGCCGTGTGCGGACGGTCGCCGGGGGTGCCGAGAGCCGCGCCGCGTGGCGTGCCTCCATCCCCGAGCGGGGTGAATACGCCGTCTATGTAAGCTATGAAACGGTGCCCGGAAGCACCGACGACGCGCAGTATACGGTGCATCACCTCGGGGGCGAGAGTACGTTCGCCGTGAATCAGACGATGGGCGGCGGGACATGGATTTACCTCGGGCATTTCCTCTTCGGGCCGGGTGAACAGCCGGTCGTGACGCTCACCAACCGCTCGCGGCAGGCGGGACGTATCGTCACGGCCGACGCCGTGAAGGTCGGCGGCGGCTACGGCAATGTCGCCCGCTCGGTCAGCGATTCGCTGCGCCGTCCCGGCGTCGAATATGCCGAGGAGACGAGCGGCTATCCCCGTTTCTGCGAGGGCGCCCGCTACTGGCTGCAGTGGGCGGGGTTCGACCCGAAGGTATACACCCCGAAGGAGAACGCCGACGATTATAAGGACGACTACATGTCGCGCGCCCACTGGGTCAATGCCCTGATGGGCGGTTCGGAGCGGATGCCCGACAGCACGGGGCTGCGGATTCCGGTCGACATGGCGCTGGCCTTCCATTCCGATGCGGGCGTGCGGCTCAACGACGAGACCATCGGCACGCTGGGCATCTTCTATACCCGCGAGAACAAGGGGCGTTTCGAGGGCGGTGCCGACCGCTACCGCTCGCGCGACCTGACGGACATTGTCATGACGCAGATCGTCTCCGACATCCGCCGTACCTGCGAACCCGAATGGAACCGCCGCGGGCTCTGGAACCGCGCCTATTACGAAGCGCGCGTGCCGGGTGCCCCGACCATGCTGCTCGAACTGCTCTCGCACCAGAATTTCGCCGACATGCGCTATGGCAGCGACCCGCGCTTCAAGTTCCTCGTGAGCCGTGCTATCTACAAGGGTATCTTGCAGTATATCAGTTCGCAGTACGGATTACCTTATGTGGTGCAGCCGCTCCCCGTGGAGGCTCTTTCCACGCACTTCGCCGGGGAGGGAAAGGTAGCTGTCTCCTGGTCGCCGGTGATCGACTCGCTCGAAGTCACTGCCGCCCCGACGGGTTATGTGGTCTATACGCGCATCGACGACGGCGGCTTCGACAACGGCCGCTATACCGACAAGCCCTATTTGCTCTCCGAGCAGGAACCGGGGCGCATTTACAGCTATAAGGTGACCGCCGTGAACGAAGGCGGGGAGAGTTTTCCCAGCGAGGTCGTCGCCGCCTGCCGTATCCCCGGCGGGAAAGGGAACGTGTTGGTCGTAAACGGATTCGACCGCATCAGCGCCCCGCTGAGCATGCGCCGCGATTCGCTGGCCGGGTTCTATACCGAGCTCGACGGCGGGGTGCCCGACAAACAGGACATTTCGTTCATCGGCGGGCAGCAGGTGTTCGACCTGGCGATGGCCAGGTGCGAGGTCGACAGCATCGCCCTCGGCGCCTGCAACTGTGACTACGAGACGGAGGTAATCGGCGGCAATACGTTCGACTATCCCTATGTGCACGGCCGTTCCATAGCCCGGGCGGGCTATTCGTTCTGCTCGGCCTCGGTGCGGGCGGTGGAGGATCGCGGCGTGTCATTGGAGGAGTATTCCGCAGTCGACCTGATTCTGGGCAAACAGCGCTCCGTGACTATCGGGCGCGGTGTGGCGGGGTATGCGTTCAAAACGTTTTCGCCTAAATTACAGGATGTCCTGAGACGCTATATGGCCGATGACGGAGCCCTTTTCGTGTCGGGCAGCTACGTGGCGACCGACCTTTGGACGGGCGGGGAGGCCACCGGCGAAGACCGCGCTTTTGCCGAGGAGGTGTTGCACTACACCTACGACGGCGACCAGGCCGCCGACCGTAACCGGGTGCGGGTCGTGACTTCGCATGCGGGTTTTTCGCGCGACGAGTACCGCTATGTCAACGATTTCCGCCCCGACCGATACCGGGTCGAACGGGTCGATGCCCTGAGACCCGCGGGTGGCGGGGCTTTCCCCGTGATGCGCTATGTGGACAACAACCGCTGCGCGGGCGTGGCCTGCGCGGACAGCCGCACGTTCGTCATGGGCTTTCCGTTCGAAGCCCTCGAGAGCGATGTGCAGCGCGACCGGCTGATGGCCGACATACTGGGTTTCCTGCTCGGCGGGAAGAGCGGAGGGGACGATTAGCCGGCCGTGCGGCCGGCCTCCGGTGCCGGTTTTGCGGCGGTTACGCTCCGGCTGTGGCGCCCCAAGCACTGTGTGCCGCCCGGCGGGGCGCCCCGGAAGAGGACGGACAAACGATTGTTTTTTGTAAAATAGATAAATTATGTCACTCGAACAACAGATTTCGAAAGGTATCATGGAGGCCATGAAGGCCAAGGATACCGTGCGCCTGGGCGCATTGCGCAATGCCAAGAAGTATATCATCGAGGCCAAGACCGCGGGCCCGGAAATCGCCGAGCTGCCCGATGCCGACGTACTGAAAATCATCTCCAAACTGGCCAAGCAGGGTGCCGATTCCGCCGCGATCTTCACAGAGCAGAACCGCCCCGACCTCGCGGCCGAGGAGTTGGCGCAGGTCGCCGTCTTCCAGGAGTACCTGCCCCGGCAGCTTACGCCCGAAGAGCTGGAGGCCGAGGTCAGGGCCGTGATCGCCGAGGTCGGCGCCACGTCGGTGAAGGAGATGGGCAAGGTGATGGGCGTGGTCACGAAGAAGCTCGCCGGACGTGCCGACGGCAAGGATATTTCGGCCAAGGTCAGGGAACTGCTTTCGTAAGGCCGGTGTGCCGATGAAGCGCCTGCTGTTTGTCCTGTGCAGTCTGGTCGCGGTGCAGGAGGTCTGCGCACGGCGTCCTGCCGTGCGGTTCGACCTGCCCTATACGGTCGAGCACGGCAAATATGTCGTGGTGCTCGGCACGCCTGCGGGCCCCCGCCGTTTTATCTTCGACACCGGGGCGTCGGGCACCTGCATCAGCGAATCGCTGCGCTGCGAACTGGGTGCCGAGACCGTGAAAACCGAGAAAGTCCGCGATTTCGAGGGACATGTCGTCCCCATCGACCTGGTTCGGCTCGACAGCCTGCGGATGGGCGACGCGCTTTTCCGCGACCATCCGGTGCTGGTCATGCCCGACACTTCGCTGGTCTTCGCCTGCCTGCGGGTCGACGGCATCGCGGGGTGCGACCTGCTGCGCTGGTGCGCCGTCCGCATGCCCAATGCCGACTCGACGATCACCGTCACGGACGATGTCCGCAGGCTGGGGCTGCCCCGCGGCCGTCGCATGTCGCGCATGGAGCTGGGCGGCGGATGCCCGTTTCTGCCGGTGACATGCCGCAACGGCGACAGGCAGGCCCGGATGTACGTCAAATTCGACACCGGCTCGGCGGGCTATTTCCATTTCTCCTATGCCGATTCCGGCGATGCGCCCCCGCCCCTGTGGTTCATCGACAGCCTGCGCTGGGCCGACGGATATGCGACGGCTGTCGGCTGGACGAACCGCAACAGGGTGAACAGCCATTTCCAGGGTACGATTCCCCGGTTCGAAATTCAGGGGACGGCCATTGCCGACATGCCGGTCAAGCGCACCTTCGGCCACAACCGGATCCTCGGCTGCAAGTTGTTCGACTGGGGGCATGTTGTGCTCGATTTCCGCCGCAAGCGCTTCCTGTTCATACCCCGCGGGGGCGAGGCGAAGGCCCCGCCGCAGCCCGCCTGTAATTTCACGCTGGCCCTTTCCGCCGGGCAGCTCGTCGTCGGGCAGGTGTGGGACGAGGCGCTCGCGGGCGTCATCGCCCCCGGCGACCGCATCCTCTCGATCGACGGCCACCCCTGGGACGGCGACGTCTGCCGATTCCTGCTCGACCCCGACCCGCTGGACGGTACGGTGTGCGCGATCGGGACGGCCTCCGGGCAGCATGTTGTCCTAACGATTGAAACCATGAAATAATGCACGTACTGGAATACCTGCACCGCAATGTCAAGACCGTCGCCATGCCGACGGCCATGGTGGTCGGGGCGTTGCTTTGCCGCCCCGTGACCGCCCTCGAGGGGTGGACGCACCAGATGATTACACCCTCGCTGATCTTCCTGATGCTTTTCGTCACGTTCTGCCGCGTCAAGCCCCGGCAGATGAAGCCTTCGATGCTGCATTTCTGGCTGCTGCTGTTTCAGGTCGTGGTGAGCGTGGCGGTCTACTTCCTGCTGCTGCCGCTGAATCCCGTCGTGGCGCAGGGGGCGATGATCTGTGTGCTGGCGCCCGTGGCGATGGCCGCGGTGGTGATCGCCGGGATGCTCGGGGCCAATGTCCCGACGATGGCCACCTACAGCCTCGTGTGCAACATGGTGATCGCGCTCGTGGCACCCGTTGTCCTGTCGTTTGCCGGGACGGGGGCGTGTTCCTTCACGCAGATACTGGCACGTATCGCGCCGCTGCTGATCATGCCCTTCGCGGCTGCGCAGTTCTGCCGTTTCGTGCTGCCCGGGGCGGCGAAATGGATCGGGAACCACAGTCAGATTTCGTTCTACATGTGGCTCGTGTCGCTGGTGGTGATCATCGGCCGTACGACGGCCTTTATCCTCGATTTGCACGATGCTTCGCCCGCGACCGAACTGTGGCTGGCATTCGCGGCGCTGGTGATCTGCCTGGTGCAGTTCAAGGTGGGGCGCACGCTGGGACGCCGCTACGGCGACGCCCCGGCGGGCGGGCAGTCGCTCGGACAGAAAAACACGGTGCTGGCCGTATGGATGTCGCAGTCGTTCCTCGACCCGATCTCCTCGATCGCCCCGACGGCATATATTGTCTGGCAGAACTTCGTGAACTCCTACCAAATCTATAAAAAGGATAGAGAAGCGGCGAAAAATCGAATATAAATTACTAAAATATAGCGATTTATATTTGATTGCGGGATTTTCTGTTGTTTTTGTGATTTCCCCGACAAAGCCCATAATTGTCCGATATTTGTTACTATTTTGTTACTCGAAAATACTGCGGTAACAAAACAAATTCGCTATATTTGCCGTTGAAGCAATAAACGGGAACGGCATGGCGAAGCAGAAACAGACGGTCAAATTGAAGGAGCCGGTGCGAATCCGGTTCAAGCAACTCTCTAACGGGAATCAATCCATCTATTTGGAATACTATACGGGCGACGTGATCCGCAAGGAGAACTATGTCGGCGGCAAACGGAAATACGAGTTTCTGAAGCTATACCTTATTCCCGAACGGACGCGGGAGGACAAGGCGAAAAACGAAGCGACGCTCGCCCTTGCCAAAGCGATTCAAAGCAAACGGATCGTCGAGGTGCAGAACGACGCGCACGGATTCCAGAACACGAACAAGTCCCGAGTGAACTTGCTCGACTATCTGGAAAATATCGGGAAGCAGTCCGCCGAGCAGGGAAGCCGGAACTATGCCCGAACGGTGCTCAATACCGTCCGGGCATTGAAGCTGTTTCGCGGCGACTATATCGCTTTTCGGGACGTCGATAAGGAGTTTCTCTCGGAGTTCACCGATTTCCTGCGACAGATGCCGAAGGCCAGTAAATACGGCGTATTGAAAACTGGAGGCCGGTTGAGCAACAATTCGGTCGTGTCTTATTACGGTACTTTGAGAACGGCAATCAACCGCGCTTACAAAGAGGGGATCATCACCGTCAATCCGACCAAAGAGTTCGATTTCGCAAGTAAGGTGCGGCAGGAGCCGAGCCGCCGCGAGTATTTGACAATCGACGAGTTGAAGACGCTGATAAATACCGAATGTCGGCACGAGATCGTCAAGCGGGCTTTTTTGTTCAGCTGTCTGTGCGGATTGCGCGTCAGCGACATTCGCAAATTGAGGTGGTGCGACCTGCAACGGAGCGGTGGGCGTGTCCGTATCGAAATTACGATGCAGAAGACCAAAGAACCGCTTTATCTGCCGATTTCAGACGAAGCGTTGAAATGGTTACCGGAGCGCGGCGAGGCGAACGGCAGTGATTTTATCTTTCCGCTGACGCACGAGGGGACGGTGAACGACACGTTGCAACATTGGGCGAAAGTCGCCGGAATAACCAAACACATCTCGTTTCACGTGAGCCGTCATACCCATGCCACGATGATGCTGACTTTGGGCGCCGATTTATATACCGTCAGCAAATTGCTCGGCCACAAGAATATCGCCACGACGCAGATTTATGCCAAAATCGTAGACAAAAAGAAAGAGGAAGCCATCGGATTGATTCCGAATCTGACAGACTGAAACAGAGGCCAGACGTGCGGACGATAATTCGCACGTTTTTCTTTATCAACCGTTTTTCGTGTCGCTGACTTCGTCTTAAATACTCCCGCTCGGCAAAATACAAACTTCGTTTGCTTTTGCTCTCACTTATTCGTATCTTCGTATGAAACAAGACGGATTATGGAAGGTATGGAGTTGAAACCGCAGTTCGACGAGCTGCAAAAGATATTCGATCGTTGCATCAAACACGCTTGCCGGGTATTGGAGGAGCGTATTGCGACGAAAACCGCACGACTTGCCACTGAGCAGCGGCAAGAGCAAGAAAGGCTGGAGTATAACCGGATTGCCGACGAGCTGGCTGAGTTGTATTTGCACCACTCCGTATTGTCCGACCTGCGGTTCTGCCACTCCGAACCTGCATTTCTTTGGGAGGGCGGATTCTTCGAGTCGCTGCATGCAGATGAAAAGAAAAAGTATCTTGCATTCTCCGTGCCCTCGTTCGACTACTCCCAATACGAACGGGATAACACGGCCTATGATGCCGAACTTCCTTATTTTTCTGCTGTCGTAAACATTGTCGTCCGAGAGCGTTATGCAGCTTACTTGCGGCAAAGGGAAATATCCTTGTCTGAATCTGCGCCGAAGTCAGCTATTGCGGCGCTGCCCATTGCAGAAACGGAGAATCCGTTCGATTCGATACTTACCGACGAGCAGATTGCCTACCTCGCTACGGCTGTCAATGATGTCAAAATGTTCAACGTATCGTTGTCGGCGGACGAGTTGAAAGCTATTTTCGCCTGCAAACCCGAAGCGATCGTGCGGTCGAACAACAATCGTCTTGTCGCGTTCTTTTTCTCGGGACTGAGCAGCCGCGGGTTGATAACCCCCAACTGGCAATCCGTCATCGCCAATCATAAACTCTTCCTCTCGAAAGATACATCACGCGATAAATACATCAATCAAAGCGACTTATCTACGGCGACCAACTACATCCGCGACGTCGGTGTAGAGGGAAAATACGCAACCCTTGAAAAGTATCTCATGCAAGTGAAAAGACTTTGAGAACGGGTTGAGACCTCAAAGATAGGTCAGTCTGCTATCAAGCTTATACTCAATATATTTGCCCCCGTAACGGTTACAAGTCACGGAGGGCATGCACTCCATTTGTTTTATTTAAAATCCATCTAATTATGGAGAAAAGTATTGAGATGCGAGTTGCAGAACTCGAAAAGCAGGTGTTTCACACCAAAAACGTGTTGAGCTTCGAGGAGGCCAGCCGTTTTTTGAACCTCTCGAAAAGCTACCTCTACAAACTGACGTCGGGCAATCTGATTCCGCACTACAAGCCGCAGGGCAAGATGCTCTATTTCGAGCGTGCGGAGCTTGAGGCATGGTTGCGTCGCAATCCCGTCAAGACGCAGGCGCAGATCGAAGCCGAGGCACAGCAATACCTGCTTGGCCGCTCCTCGAAGAAAAAGTAGCGATGAATGCGCAACGTAGTTCCGATTCGGTTCCGGTTTCTTCATGGCGGTCGGCTCGTCTGTTCGTTACGGACGAGTTCGCGGCGCCTCCCGTGATTTTGCGGGTCAATGATTCGGTGATCGGGACTTTGGGGAATTTCAGCGCTTCTACCGGCAAGGCGAAGAGTAAGAAGACGTTCAATGTCTGCGCAATCGTGGCGGCAGCCATGACCGGCGGCACGGTGTTGAACTATTCGGCCTCTTTGCCGCCGGAGAGGCGGCGCGTCCTCTACGTCGATACGGAGCAGAGCCGTTTCCATTGCAAGCGGGTGTTGTGCCGGATTCTGCGGCTGGCGGGATTGCCGACCGATGCGCATCCGCCGTTGTTGGAGTTCTTGTGCCTGCGCGGTTATGCCACCAAAGAGCGGTTGCGAAAGATTGAGGAGGCGATCTACGACCTCGACGACCTCGGACTGGTCGTTATCGACGGCATCCGCGATTTGGCGCACGACATCAACAGCCCCGGCGAGGCGACCGACCTTATCACGAAGTTGATGCAGTGGACGGACGAGCGGCGCATCCACATCCATACAGTGCTGCATCTGAACAAGGGCGACGACAACACGCGCGGGCATCTGGGTACGGAGCTGAACAACAAGGCCGAAACTGTCTTGCAAATCACCAAAGACGACTTCGACCGCGATATAAGTTCCGTTGCGGCGATGCACATCCGCGACCGGGATTTCGAGCCGTTCGCCTTTCGCATCAACGCCAATGCCTTGCCCGAGCTGGTCGAGGACTACCAACCTCGGCCGACTACCGCCACCAAAAGTTTCGACTATGCCGAGGTCTGCGAGGCCAAACACCGCGAGGCGTTGGAATTGTTGTTCTCCGAGGCTGACCGTGTTTCCTATTCGTCGCTTATCGGACGGTTGCAGAGCAGCTATGCCGCCATCGGTCACTCGTTCGGCATCAACAAGGCCAAGCAGCTCAAAGTCTTTTTGGAGAACAAGCGGATGATCGTCAAGGAGGATAGGTTCTACCGCTACAATTCCGATTTCCACTATTGACCCTTGCGGGCGGTTTAGTCCGGAACGGGGGTATATATTATTAAACCATTCTAAACCGGTACGGCGAGTTAAACCCCGAACCGTACCGATAAACCGAGTGAAAGAAAAACAGCTTATGGACGCAAAAGCAATCAATAAGTTCCCGATACGGGAGTACCTTGCAGCACGGGGCATCCGTCCGGTGAAAGACAGAGGTTATTACGGCTTGTATCATTCGCCGCTGCGCGAAGATCGTACACCCAGCATGAAAGTAGATTACGACAAGAACCTGTGGATCGACTACGGTGCAGGCGAGGGTGGCACGCTGATCGACCTCATGATGCGCATGGAGCGGTGCGATGCAGGAGAGGCCATGCGGCGGCTGGAGCAGAAGATTTCCGGAACGCCCGCTTTTTCTTTTCACGGGAATCACAACCCCGTGCCGCCGCACCGCGAATCGGCCATCACGATAGAGCAAGTCCGCCCGTTGGAAAACCCCGCCTTGCTCGCTTACATAAAAGAACGGGGCATCAACCTCAATACAGCGCGGGAACATTGTTCGGAGGTGCATTATCGTGTAGCGGACAAATTCTATTTCGCCGTCGGATTCCGAAACGATGCCGGAGGCTGGGAGTTGCGCAACCGCTATTTCAAGGGCTGCACGTCGAAAGCTCCGACTACCCGACGCGGCGATTATCCGACGTGCCTCGTATTCGAGGGATTTATGGACTACCTTTCGTTTCTGACGCTCAAGCGCAATCCGAATCCGCCGCACAATATCGTCGTGCTGAACTCGGTAACGAACCTTGCCAAAGCCGTTCCGTTCATCGCGTCGCACGAACGGGTGTATACTTACCTCGACAACGACGAGGCGGGGCGAAAGGCGACCGCTGAGTTGAAAGCCGCCTGCCGCAATCTCTCAGACCAATCCGTTCACTATCGGCCGCACAACGATCTGAACGACTACCTGCGCAGTTGTCGTCCCGTGAAAGAACACAGGCGGTCGTGCGGCCGCAAGTTGTAATGTCGCCCACCATTCGGCCACTTCGCGCCCGCGGCTTTTCCTCCGCAGAAAAGCCATAGCCTATTAGGGCTTTTTCCGAGCCGCAACACTTCGTGTCGCTGAAAAAGCCCCAATAGGCCAAAGGGCGACCCTTTGGAAACCCCTTGCGACCGTTCCGGCCGCCGACCGCACGCACTGCGGTCGAAAACCCGACAACCGAAATCATCAACCGCAAAATTATTACTGAATCATGGGATACGTCGTATTGCATTTGGATAAGTCGCCGGACAACGAAGTACCGATGACCGCTCATATCGCACGCACCAAAATGCCGCCCAATGCCATGCCGGAACTGACCTACCTGAATGAAGAACTTGTCGAATTTCCGGAGGGCGTCGCCGACCGAACGGAAGCAATCAACCATCGGCTCGAACATGCCGGACTGACCCGTAAAATCGGGACGAATCAAGTGCGGGTAATTCGTGTCATGCTGACCGGCACACAAGAGGATATGCTGCGTATCGTTCAAGAGGGACGCCTGAAAGCGTGGTGTACCGATAACCTTGCATGGTTGCGAAAAACTTTCGGAGCCGAAAATGTCGTTTCGGCAGTATTGCACATGGATGAAGCGACACCGCATATCCACGCAGCTGTCGTCCCTATCGTAACTGGCGAACGTCGTAAAGTCCGAAAGGAGAAAACTGACGAAACAGGCAAGCGGAAATACCGCACGAAATCTACGGCCCGACCTCGGCTATGCGCTGACGATGTAATGTCGCGTATCAAGCTGAAAGAGTACCAAGACACCTATGCCGCAGCAATGGCCAAATACGGACTGCAAAGAGGTATCGACGGCTCGAACGCCCGACACGTTACAACACAGGAATTTTACCGCAACGCCATTGCCCGACAGCAGAATTTGCAGGACAATATCGGCGAACTACTCCGCATTGAGGAGGAGAAGCTCAAAGCCGTCGAACATGCCACAAAGCAGGAACAGACGGCACGTGCAGAATTGCATCGAACCGCGGCCGAACTGGCTGCGGTAAAAGGCGAGTTGAAGACCGAGAAACTGAAAAACTCCGCCGCCGAGGTCGGCACGACCATCCTCGACGGTATCGGGTCGATGATCGGAACGTCGAAAGTCAAACGGCAGGGGCAGGAAATCGGAGTTCTGCGACAAGAGGTCGCCGCACGCGATGAAACGATCGAAATCCTGCAAACGAAGATTCAGACCATGCAAAGCGAACATAGTCGAGAACTGACGACAATGCAGGCGCGACATACCACCGAAAAGGCGAACCTGACGAATCGACACGAAAAAGAAATGTCGCTATTGAAAGCAATCATCTCGAAAGCGACAACGTGGTTTCCCTATTTCCGTGAGATGATCCGAATGGAGAGTGTTTGCCGAACGGTCGGTTTCGACGATGAACAGACCGCGATGCTTATTAAAGGTAAACCGCTTGAATATAGCGGCAAACTATACTCCGAAGAGCACAACTGCAAATTCACGGTCGAACGAGTAACGGCGCAAATAACTCCCGACCTGACCGACAAACGAAAATTGCAACTAACCATCAGCAAAATACCAGTTAAGGAGTGGTGCAGGGAGAAGTTCGAGAAAGCACGGCACTTTTTCTCTCAAGAGCCACGACAATCCAAAGGCTTTAAACGATAAATATAAGTCCCGATAATTCATAGATTATCGGGACTTATTTATTTTCGGTTTTTGCCAATAGCCTTATCTATAACTTTTTTGAATTTTTCTAAACTATAATCATCGCCGTCATCCAATATAAAACAGCCATTGACATATTTCATATTTTCATCTACGATAATCAAAACATCACTGATCTGTTGCATACCAAGTCGATTCGCGCACCGAAATCTATGGTAGATATTCCATCCGCAAAATTGGTGTTCACTCACTACATTTGCATGGTCTTGAATCTCGTTCATTTTAACCTTGACCTCCTCGTCCAATTCTTTGAGTTGATTAGCGTAATCATCCATTTCTTCTTTGGCCTGCCGATATTCTTCTCTGGCATAGCTACTCCATCCTCTCGAATCGCTCCAAATGGCAGCCGATGATTTTGCGGAATTGTATTGACGTTGCAGTCGTTCTTTTTTCTCTTCCGCATTTAGCTCGATCAAATCATGAGCGGCTCTAATCACAGCTAAATCCGTATAAATAGAAGTATATGCGCTGTCTATATGTGTTTCAATGGGTTCATAACTATCCGCATCGTAAAGACGTTTCATCATTTCCGACTTGGCAATCTCTGCTCCTCTTTGTTCTCTCGTCTGCACACAACCGAACAAAAATGGGACAATACTTAAAATTAAGAAAATCTGTTTCATAGTGGCTTTTATGTTTGTTTTATAGATTTATCTGTAATGATAATGAATGCCCACTCGTTCTTTGCCATCTTTTTCATAAGTATATACATCGTCAATAATGACGGAACCACGACGATACAAATCGTATATCTCCGGAAAATTCGTTTTGATTAATTCGATGCGTTCTCCATAATCTCGAACATAAGTTCTTTTTACGACGCTACACGAGGTTAGCATGATGATAACCGACAGCAAGAGAATCAACCTTCTCATAATAAAAATTGTTTTCATCCTCCAGCTGCCACAAGGATATTAATAGTAACACGAAGCGTGGAACTGCAATGCCACGTCTTAACTTGAAGGTCGTAGGAAACCCATAGATGCAGATGTAGTGATAGCAGCCCACGCTATACGCGTGAGAACCACTATGCCATCCTTGCATCTAATTGAAAATTTCCTACGTTTTCAAGTTACAAGATGAGCATAACGCTTCTTCTCAATATGTCTGGAACGAGCGAACTCTATCCAAATACAAAAATACGCAATTTTCTTGAGTTTAATATTAACCACTGAAAATTATGAAAGAATTTTATGGCAACCTAATTCAAAATTTGTAATTTTGATACAGCTAAAAAATTGATAAATAATGAAACTTAAAAGTGCAGTAATAAAGAATTATAGAGGCATCAAAGAAGAGACATTGGTTTCATTTCAGGATTTCAATTGTATTGTGGGTAAAAATGATGTGGGGAAATCTACTTTATTGAAAGCAATAGATGCATTCCTTAATGAAAATAATCCTAATATAGAGGATAAAAACGTATATAGTGATTCCAATTTTATCGAAATAAACTTAATTTTTGATTCTGCGTCAAGTCCAATTATTTTGGATGATACTATTCCGGTATCACTTTTTGATGAAGAATTAGTTGATGAAAATGGATTAATCTCAGTTAAAAAGGTCTGGGATGTATCCCAAAAAACGATTAAACCTAAAATCTTTTTATGTCGCAAGATATATGATGCAGATGACTTTGTTATGTTGAGTGAAAAAGAGTTACGTACTCTTTGTGCAAAGTTTCATATAGAAACGGCAAAAGCAAACGGAGAAGAATATAACAATAAAGAAAAGCGGGAGAAATTGCGTGCATATCATCATGAAGCAGGCACGTCTTTCCATTTCGATTTTGAAGAAATGCCTGCTACGGGTACAACTCGTCCTAAAAAAATAATAGAAGCATTAAAAGGTATTTTACCGACCTTTGAATACTTTAGAGCTGACAGATCACTTTCAGATAGTGATACCTCTGTCCAAAAATATTTTAAGGATCAGGCTTATAAATTATTGAAATCAGAGATTTCGACAGATGAAGTTGAAGATTCGATTAGGCATCATATTGAAGAGGCATTAGGCAAAATTACACAAAAAATCAATCAAGTAGTTCCAGAAGATGAACAAGTTGAAGCTCAAGTGGAGTTTGATTGGTCGAAATTAATATCTACATCATTTCGTTGTAAAAAAGATGAGGCTAATATTCCTCTAACATCCAGAGGGGATGGTTTCAGACGGATTACAATGATGTCTTATTTTGAGATGTTAGCCGAAGAAAAACACTCTGGGAGGGATATGTTATTTGGGTTTGAAGAACCTGAAACTTTTTTACATCCCGAAACACAGCAGCAATTATATTCAAAATTAATCGGGATGAAAGATAATGGATACCAAATATTGGTAACGACACATTCCCCCAATATTGTAGCTGAAAGTAATATGGATGAAATTATTTTCATTCAACGAGTAGATGGTAAGTATACAGTCCGACAATATGATAGAATTGAGATTAGCGAAATAGTAGAAGAACTAGGGATTAAGCACGATAGCCGCTTACTCCAAGCATTTGAGAAAATAAGAGGTTTCTTTTTAGTTGAAGGGCCAGATGATGTAATAGCTTTTACGCATTGTGCCGTACAATACAAGGCCAATGGACTAATTGACTCCACGTTTGAAGAGTTAGGTGTTCATGTAATGCCCATTGGAGGTTGTGACGCTATCAAACATTGGACAAATTTGCAGATTATCAATAAACTGGGTAAACCTTTTTATATAATGCTGGATTCAGATAAGACAAAGGAGGTAATGGACTCACCTAATCTGATAAAACTGAGAAAATTGGGGTATAACGATTCTAATTGTGGCGTTACAAAAAAGCGAGAGATTGAAAGTTATATTCATCCGGATTATTTCCGCAATTTAACACCTCCAATAGAAATTGAATATGGAGATTGGGATGATGTAAAAAAAATATGCGGAGAACACCCTATGTCTGGGCGATTAGGCGGGAAAGGAGTTTGCGATAGGCATTTCCTCAAACTAACATTTCCTTTATTAAGAAAATCATTTTGCCCAGACGGTGAGCATGATGAATTCCTCGACATTTATCATAAAATTCATGATATGTGCGAAGCCTGATTCCCTAATATTTACTTTTTACCAATTAGGATGTTCTTGTTATTTATTACAGGAGGTTGTGTAATTATTATAGCCATAATAGCTGTAATTGTGAAACGACTGCTTCTTACGAAGCAATTGGAACAACTTTCCGCAAAGATTGGTTGTATTCCCTCCTATGAAAATGTAATAACGAACGACGGTAGAAAAGAGGCAGTTTATGCTTGCAATGAGCGTTTTTCTGTCGATCTTATTACAGATTTAGAGACTAGCTTTGCCTCTTGTTATATAACCTTTGCACAAGAGAAGGAGTTTACGTGTTATTACGCAGATTATTACAAAGAAGCGGATGCGCTCGTCCCGCAGCTCAAGGCTTTCGGTATTGAACCGTCGGAGGCTGTCGTAAAGTTGATTCGGGATTTCAAAAATATCGGCAAGCTCGTCAGATTGCATAACCAGCAAGTTATCCAAAATTCGCTCGATAGGCACAAACTCTTTTTCGATCATTGTTTGAAATATCCGTTGGACGAACAGCAGAGGCGTTCCATCGTATCGGAAGAGGATAATTGTCTGGTCGTAAGCAGTGCCGGAAGCGGCAAGACATCCTCCATCGTAGGAAAGGTCAAATACCTGATTGAAATAAAGAAAGTCGATCCGACACGGATTCTTCTTATCAGCTATACGAACAAGGCTGCCGCCGAGCTGACCGAACGAATGGGAATCGAGGGCTTGCATGGCTATACTTTCCATAAGTTGGCCCTTGATCTGATTGGGCAGCAAACAGGTAATAAACCTTCGATCTGCGACAATACGGACGCGTTGTTCGTGAAAATATACCGCGAATTGCTGGCCGATTCGCGATTCCGTAAACATGCGGTCGAGTATTTCGTCGATTATCAAGCCAACGAGGCAGATTGGGAGAGACGGAAAGATGAAAGACGCCAGCATCTATCCGAGCAAAAGGATATGCGGCTGAAAGCCCCGCTTCCGGATATGGACGGCAAACAGATTTACGTGCGGAGCAAGCAAGAACAAAAAATCTGTTTCGTCTTATCGTCCCTCGGCGTGAAATTCAGATATGAGGAACCTTACGAATATCCGGTAGCGGACGCGATGCACTCCCAGTACAAACCCGATTTTTCGATCCACTTCGAGCGTGACGGCAAACCGCAGCGTCTCTATCTGGAGCATTTCGGGGTAGATGAACACGGCCTCGTACCCGCATGGTTCGCCAAAGATCGGAATATATCTTACGAGGAGGCCAATCAAAAGTACAACGACGGCATCACATGGAAGCGGGCCGCCCACGAGAAATTCGGAACAAAACTAATTACGACGTCCAGCGTGGATTTTTACCGTTCGGATATTCGTGAGACGCTCAAACAATTGTTGCTCGATGCCGGTGTCCCTCTGCAAGAACGAACAGATGCTGAGTTGTACAGCATGGTATTACCGGAAGGCAGCAAGCAGGAAAAGTCGTTTATCCGGTTGATCGCCACGTTCGTCACCTTGCTGAAGTCGAGCTGCCGCTCGCTGAAAGAGGTGCTGAGACAGGTCGGCGAAGCCGGCGACGAGCGCAGCGAGTTCGTAATCAGAAACATCTTCCGTCCTGTGTATGAACGCTATGCGGAGGCTTTGCGCAGTAGCGGACAAATCGACTTTACGGATGCCATCTTGCAGGCGACAGAACTTTGTCGGGCAACGCATCTAGTGTCGTATGAATATATAATTGTCGATGAATTTCAGGATATATCCGTTGACCGCTACAACTTTCTCAAAGCCTTGCGCGAGGGCGATCCTCCGGCAAAACTCTATTGCGTAGGTGACGATTGGCAATCCATCTATCGTTTCTCGGGAAGCGATATGGCTCTTTTCAATAATTTCGCAGCTTTTTTCGGCCCAACCGAAATCAATAAAATCGAAACGACCTATCGTTTCGGTGAGCCATTGGTTGGTTTGTCGGCTCGATTCATCCAACGTAATACGGCTCAAATAAAAAAGAACATTCGGCCGTTCAGCGAGCAAAGGAAAACCGAGCTATCGTTCCAAGCCTACGATCGAAACAACTATTGCAATGTCATCGGACAGCTTATTGCATCCATTCCGGCCGACAAATCTGTGTTTCTGCTGGGACGGTATTCATTCGACGATTACCACCTCTCGTTCATGTATAAAAGCGTCAAAGAGGGGAACAGATTTTACTATATCATCGGTGGCCGCAAGGTCGAATTCCTGACCGTGCACAAATCCAAAGGGCTTGAAGCCGACTATGTGATTTTGCTCCAGTGCAACAAGGACACCTATGGCTTTCCCTCACTCGTAAGCGATGACCCATCTTTGCAATACGTGCTGACGGCAAGCGACCGTTTCCCTTATGGCGAGGAGCGACGGTTGTTCTATGTAGCAATCACACGGGCCAAAATTAAAACATGGGTTCTCTACGATGCCCGTTTTCCATCGGTTTTCGTGGACGAGTTTCTGCGTCCCGAAAAAGTTACGGTGGAGAGTTACACCAAGCATCCGAATGCCAACAAGCGGTGGACGCGCCGTGCCGACCAATTTTTGCTGACGCTCCATCGTGAGGGGAAAAGCGTCCGATATATTGCGGAGAAAATGGGCCGCAGCCAGACTTCCGTCGTCATGCGACTGGGCAAATTGGAAAGTCAATAAACATATTATTAAAGATCGTATTATCTACTTTCTGCTATTCAATGAAACCAATACGATGTTAATATTATTGCTTTTTTTTCAAAGGAATTGCTGGGTTATTGACGGGTGCAGAAGTATGAAATAATCCTTTGCTTTTATGTGTAGAGTAAACGTTGCAATGATTGCTGAGACAATGGACAACGCCTCTGCTGGGATGTTTCTGAGAACCTTTCGCGGAAATAATCGCACAACTTGGAGCCAATTTATCAATTAGGCCTGATGTCAGATTATGTTTGCTCCCATGATGAGGAACTTTTATTTTACATCCCGCCAAGTTCGCATTATTAGAGATTGCATCCATGATAGCTGCTCGGTTCGCATCACCCAGCAATAAAAATTTACAGTCATCGACTGGTTTAAACAAAAGAATTATACTACCAGCATTGGTAGGCGAACAATCATCAGGCTCGTTATCAATGGATGATTTGGCTTGAAACGATGAAAAAGAACCAACATCTTCGTATAATGAATTATCCTCATCCTTTTTCTTTTTATTATTTTTAAGAATTTCTATCGCAAGAGGATAATAGAATTTTTTGGTTGGTCCAACAACCGAAAGCGGAATTTGAGGATGGCTTTTCCCTTTATATGCGGATTGAACATTTTGGCACTTATTTTGGGCTAATGACACGAGATTTGGAGATTGTGTATCTGTCGGATGAGCATAACATTCGCGACAGTGAGACAACCAATCCCGTCTCGAGTATCGTTGATAATACTCCTCTTCCGTAATTACATCATCTGGCGTGTTGAGCCAAAATTCATTAATTGTTATATTTCGATCATTTAACAATCCGAAGAATCCGCCTTTATGATCCGAATCCGGATGAGTGCATATTGCTAAATCAATAGTATAAGTATTCCAGTGATTCCAAATATAATTTTTGATTTTGGCTGAATCCTCAACATTTCCAGCATCTATTAATACAATATATTGCTTCCGACCATCATCATATCGTATGATGATGGAATCTGCATCTGAAACGTCGAGATAATGAACTTCGTAATTCGGCATATTAAGTATATTTATTATCGGTTATTCAATCGAGATACACGCGATGTAATATAAGAAACCTGTTTCTTATAGGAACAAAGGAATAACAGAACACCTAAGCCTAAAATAACCCAACAGACATTATCTGTTACAAAATCCTTAACACTCGAACAAAGGAATATTAACTTAAGAATAAGAACGATGGCGAATACAGATATATAGCTTCTGTATTCATTGTTCATTCGGCTTAACTGAGTAAGTTTCCCTGATGTATCCTTCAGTTCTGCATCTGTAAAATCTGCATGCGACACACAGTTCACTATTTTGAGCTTTTTCATTAAAGGTTCAAATATCAAAGAACTTATTCGCGAGTTTATTATTCCGAGAAAATAGAGGATAACGGCAAGTATCCATATATTATCTGTAAGAGAGAATATATCGCAATCTTCCACACAGAATTTTAGTAAAGCAGCCAGCACTGTACCGGGAATTAAATTCGTGAGCAAGTTATAAACAGGGATCGATGATATGATTTTTTCCATTTATACGTATGTTTTATGGGTTTCCTTGCTTTCTAAATGTGCTTAAAACGAGTTTGTGTGTAACTTACAGATGCAATCGTTGATACAAAGTTAGTTTATTATTTCCATTGTTTGATAATTCGATAAAACTTTTTGTAGAGTATCCAGCATTAGCTTTCATGATTTTTATTTAACTACCAAGAGTTGTCTTCAATAAATTCATTATCTTTACATAGCTTCTTGACTTTGTTAGACCGGTTATTTCATGGTTAAATGAGCTAACAGAGTGTCTCTATGTTGAGTTTGTGTAATATAAATTATGATTGATATTGATGATTTTAAGCACGAGATAGAGTGTATTTATAAAGATGAAAAATACTCTGTCCGAGATAATGGAGCTGTTTTCCGGTATCCTCGTGATGGTAAACGGCCTCGTCAATATGATAACTTCTGGACTTTCGGGAAAACCAATGATAAACACGGATACATGGAGATTGCCTCCGTTCGTGTTCATATTATCGTAGCTACGGCCTTTCATGGCTCGAAACCGACGAAAGAACATGTTGTCGATCATATAGATACGAATCGCCGCAACAATCGCCCGGACAATCTTCGATGGGTTACCCGATTGGAAAACGCTCTCGAAAATCCGATTACACGAAAACGTATCATTATGCGTTGCGGCAGTATCGAAGCGTTTTTAGCCAATCTGTCTTTGTTGAGAGAAAGCGATGTTACCCCCGATTTCAGTTGGATGAGAACTGTAACGGATGCAGAAGCCCAAGTCAGCAAAGAGCGATTATTGGCATGGGCTGAAAGCGACAAGCAAGCATCCGGAGGCACTTTGGGCGAATGGGTATATGGTCGGCAGTCAATTTCGCAAAATGACGGTCAGTCATCGAATGTAGACGAAATTGACAAGTTGCAATCCGATTCCTTAAACGGGTGGGGCCAAATTCCGCCTCGAGCATATGAACGTCCCGTTGAGCCGGAACAAAGAAAACCCAATGTTATGCTCTCGTTAACACCCGGAGCAGCCCAAGAAATCTATTTTTATAATGATAAGCCCAATGAATACCCATGTACTCCGCAGGAATATAGTGGTGATCCTTTAACTGCTTATGCCGCCAATTTGACCGAAAATGCAGTTTATTGGCGGAACAATAATGGAGATCGGGAGTATGTAGTAGACAAGTATGGATTTTCAGAAGATCGAAATTCTCTATATGTAATGACTAAATCCGCATACGTGTGGCAAAGCCAAGAGGATGGAGATTCTATGCCTATTCCCATAGCAAATCTCAATAAAGACGAGTTTAGTGAAAGTGAATTGGACTATCAACTTGGAGTGGTTGTGTACGAAGATAATTTATTCGTACATAAAAGGGTAGAAACCGGTTTTATGCCCAAAGAGTATTTGGAGGAGTTATTTGACGAATGTATTGGCAAGAAGAAAAAGATTGACAAGAATTAAAATATTTCGGGAAACCCAATTTTATCCATATTTTTGTTGCTATTTTGTTACTTGCTGCAAGAACTGTTTTATGTTATAGATTAATAATCAGACGAATACAAGCGCAAGTAAATAATATCTGGCAGAACTTCGTGAACTCGTATCAGATTTACCGCCATGACCGGCGGGAAGAGCAGGCGTAACCGGGAAACTCGGGCCCGGGAGGATACGTATGGATTTTATCGGCAGACATCGCCTGTCGGGTACTGCCGTACGCCCGGCTGCGGGCGCGGCTATTTCCGGAAGATGAAGTAGACCGCCAGTATCAGGCAGAGGAAACCTGCGAGGTGGTTCCAGCGCAGGGAGTCCGACTTCATGAAAACCAGCGCGAACAGCGTGAAGACCGAGAGCGAGACCACCTCCTGGATGACTTTCAGTTCCCAGATCGAGAACGGCCCGCCGAATTGCGACGACCCGATGCGGTTGGCCGGAACCTGGAAGCAGTATTCGAACAGGGCGATGCCCCAGCTGAGCAGTACGATGGCCAGTATGCCGAAGCGTTCGAGCTTGGATTTGAATGCGATGTGGCCGTACCAGGCGAGCGTCATGAAAGCGTTCGACAAGACGAGCAGGGCGACGGTGGCGATTCCTTTGAACATATGCCATACGGGATTAAAACCGCGCAAAAGTATCAATTTTTTCCGTATGATATGCACGTCCTGCAAAAAAATGCCATCCGCGACGTTTTTCATCGGGATGGCGATAGGGTATCGGGTGTACGGTGCGTTTGGGTACGGCCTGCGGCAGGTAGCATCCGTATGCCTTGCGATCGGCGATGCTGCCGATTCGCCGCGGCCCGATCGTCGCCGGGCTGGGGTGGCGCGGAACCTGTCGATGACGACTGCCGGGCGCCGGGGCGGAGGAGCCGCAGAAATTGCGGACGGTCTGTCCGGCCTGTG
>ENA-OPCP01000350-OPCP01000350.1-human-gut-metagenome-genome-assembly--contig:-NODE-350-length-41082-cov-3.968192_pt1 | contig 41082 bp, 33 predicted proteins | sample MGYA00241563_ERZ501477 | MGnify/ENA primary metagenome ERZ501477 (study PRJEB25962, sample SAMEA2042572) | human gut metagenome | biome: human gut; feature: human-associated habitat; material: faeces... | reverse complement strand
CCGCCGCACCTTTAACCACACCGCATCTCATATTATGGCTCAGGCGGTTAAGCGTCTGTATCCCCAGGTGAAGCTGACCATTGGCCCGGCCATTGAGAACGGCTTTTATTATGACTTCGACTGCGGTGACACGCCCTTTACCACCGACGATCTGGTTAAGATCGAGGCAGAAATGAAGAAGATTGTGAAGGAAAATCCGGAGATCGAGCGCTTTGAGCTGCCCCCGGCGGAGGCCACGGCGCTGATGGAGGAGAAAGGCGAGCCGTATAAGGTAGAACTGATCGCCGAGCACGCCGGCAAGGGCGAGCACATTAGCTTTTACAAGCAGGGTGAGTTTACCGAGCTGTGCGCCGGCCCTCATCTGATGAGCATTGCCGCCGTAAAGGCCTTTAAGTTAACCAACACCACCGGCGCTTACTGGCGGGGCGACGCCCAGAATAAAATGCTCTGCCGCGTGTACGGTACTGCATTCCCCAAAGCGTCTATGCTGGAGGCCCACCTGCAAATGCTGGAGGAGGCTAAGAAGCGGGACCACCGCAAGTTGGGCAAGGAGCTGGAGCTGTTTACCATTATGGAGGAAGGTCCCGGGTTCCCGTTTTTCCTGCCCAAGGGTATGATCCTCAAGAACCAGTTGATCGACTACTGGCGCCAGATCCACACGGCTGCCGGGTATCAGGAGATCTCTACCCCCATTATTCTCAGCCGCAAGCTGTGGGAGCGCAGCGGTCACTGGGACCACTATAAAGAGAATATGTACACCACCGTTATTGACGACGAGGACTTTGCCATTAAGCCTATGAACTGCCCCGGCGGCATTTTGGTGTATAAGAACAAAATGCACTCCTACAAGGATCTGCCTCTGCGTATGGGCGAGCTGGGCATTGTGCACCGGCATGAGCTGTCCGGCGCACTGCATGGGTTGATGCGGGTGCGCTGCTTTACCCAGGACGATGCCCACATCTTTATGACCCGGGAGCAGATCAAGGACGAAATCAAGGGCGTGGTACAGCTGATCGACGGTGTGTACAGCACCTTTGGCTTTAAGTATCACATCGAACTGTCCACCCAGCCGGAGGACTCTATGGGCGCCAAGGAGGACTGGGACATTGCTACCCAGGCCCTGCGGGACGCCATTACCGAGCTTGGCTATGACTTTGAGGTCAACGAGGGCGACGGCGCATTCTACGGCCCCAAGCTGGACTTCCACCTGACCGATTGCTTGGGTCGTACCTGGCAGTGCGGCACCATTCAGCTGGACTTCCAGCTGCCGGAGCGGTTTGAGTTGGAATATGTGGGCGCGGACGGCGAGAAGCACCGTCCCATTATGATCCACCGTGTGGTATTCGGCAGCATTGAGCGGTTTATCGGTATTTTGACCGAGCACTTTGCCGGTGCGTTCCCCACCTGGCTGGCGCCGGTGCAGGTGAAGCTGCTGCCCATCGCGGACCGTCATATTGACTATTTGAATACCGTGAAGGCAAAGCTGGAGGCTGCCGGTATTCGCTGCGAGGTGGATGACCGCAGCGAGAAGATCGGCTTTAAGATCCGCTCTGCGCAGATGGAGAAGGTGCCCTATATGCTGGTGGCCGGCGACAAGGATATTGAGGCCGGCACCGTGTCCGTTCGTTCCAGAAAGGACGGCGACGAGGGTGCTTCCAGCCTTGAGGACTTTATCGCCCGCATTACCGAGGAGATCGCCACGAAGGCAAAATAAAAAGCGGCAACGCAAACGCCCTGTACAGCTTGTACAGGGCGTTTTTGTGTGTGTTGTAATCGGACAGCGTAGAGAGTCGGTAGGGTCTGCAACTGCCGATGGCTGCTTTTTCGGTCAGTGGAGGCCGGACTTATTCGTGTTTTAATACAAATACCAGCCAGCCTTTGTCCTCAAATCGCTGCTGCACGGTAAAGCCGTTGGCGGCGAAAGAGGCCAGCACCTCGTCCTCCCGCACATCGATAATCCCGCCGGTAATGTAGGTGCCGCCGGGCTTTAGGAACTGCGCTACCTGGGGATTGAACTGCATAATAATGTCTGCCACAATATTGGCTACAATAATATCGTACTGCCCGTTGACTTTGTCGGACAAATTGCCCTCCACGGCCGTGAACCGATTCGGGCCAAAGCCGTTCTCCAGCGCATTGGCGTTGGCAGTCTTGACCGCCAGCTTGTCAATATCTACGCCAAAGGCAGTTTGCGCACCCAGCAATAGAGCGGCTATGGAAAGAATACCGCTGCCGCAGCCGATGTCCAGTATCGTAGCGCCGGGGGTGACCACCTTTTCCAGCGTTTCCAGACACAGGCGGGTGGTGGGGTGCGATCCGGTGCCAAAGGCCAGGCCCGGCTCAATGTGCAGCACCTTGCGGCCGTCTGTGGGGTCTGCGTCCTCCCAGGTGGGGCGGATCAGCAGCTTGTCGCCTACCGGCATAGGGTGAAAATATTTTTTCCAGTTGTTTACCCAGTCTTCCATGGCGCACAGGTCCGTGCCCAGGGTGTAGGCAATACCGGCGCTTTGCAGCCGCTCCTCTAAGAAAGAAACGGCCTCTGCCGGGTTCTCCTCCGGGCTGATATAAATGTGGATAATGCCCTTGGTGCGATCCTTTTGCAGCAGAGACGCCTCAATCAGATCAATATGGGCGATCTCCATGGTCTCCTCTTCCAGAGCAGAGTAGTCCTCAATATAAATGCCGTAAGGCACCACCATATTGGCAATGTTGCCGGCGGTCTCAATGTCTTTTGTATCCACGGTGACGGTGATCTCTGTCCACTTTTCTTGCGTTACTTCCATTGCGTTATTCTCCTAAGTTAACCTTGTGCTCGGTGGTGGTGCGGCCGTGGTTAAACAGCTTGCGATTGTCCAGCGCCCACTGCCGGTCGGTAAATTTGCCCGGCTCCACCTTGGAGGTGGCAGCGTGAATTTCAAAAATTGTGGCGTCCAGTGCGTCCAGCTGAGAGAGAATCTCCGCCTCCAGGAACATGGGCCGCACGGGGGAGCCGTACTCCGGCTGACCGTGGTGGGACAATAGCATGTGTTCCAGCAGTGCCGCCTTTTCCGGTGCTACGCCCAGGTCGCGTGCCTTTTCATCAATATACATAGCGCCCTTGACCAAGTGACCGATCAGTTCACCCTCGGTGGTATAGCCCTTGACCAACCCCAGGTTGTTCGCCTCCAGTTCCCATGTCTTGGCCACATCGTGAAGAATGGCGCCGGAGAGCAGCAGCTCTTTATCCACATTGGGGTAAATCTGGCACAGGGATTCGGCCAGACGCACGATGGACACGGTGTGCAGCATCAACCCGCCCACCATGGCGTGATGCAGCCGCAGGGCGGCAGGATAGCGCACCAGTGCCTCCTTATGGTCCTCCATAATGCCGGACACAATGGCCTTGAAATCCGCGTCCTGAAAGGCATTTACCCGGCGCATCAGCATATCATAGATCTGGGCGCCGCCCACCTCGCTGGCGGGCACCAGATCGGACAGGTTGTAGTTGTCGCTGTCCGCTGCCGGGCGGATCTGAGAAATGCGGAATTGATCCCGACCGTTATACTGCTCCACAGTGCCCCGCACCTTGACCACCATATCCGGGGCAAACAGGCCGTTGTCCGTATAGTCCCACAGCTTGGCAGGCAACTCATCGCTTTTGTCTCCCAGTACAAGATCCAGGTAGGCGGCGCCATTTTTGGTTTTTTTTACATCGCATTTTTTCAGCAGGGCAAAGCCCTCGCTCATGCCGTTTGGCAACTGCTTAAAATTCATATTCAAAAACTCCTTCGGTTCATTTGTTCTGTACCCCTCATTATACACGAAAAGATGCGCGGTTTCAACCGGCGGGGTAGGGGATGTTTACCGATTGTTTACGAAAGTGCGGTTGACAAAAAATCAACCGGCTGTTATTATAAAACTGCTATAGTATAAGGTCTTGATTTGGAGGGATCTTTTTTGGAAAATACAGATCGACTGTGTATGAATTGTTTTGCGCCCCTGACCGCAGGCAGCGTTTGCCCCGGCTGCGGGTTTGATAACGATCAGGAGAACGACACCAGCTTTCTGCCCCTGCGCACGGTGCTTCAGGACCGGTATGTGCTGGGCCATGTGCAGGCTTGGGAGAGCGACGCTGCGGTGTATGCCGCCTATGATCGTACCTTGCAGGCGCCTTGTGTGGTGCGGGAGTTCCTGCCCAAGGGCATTGCCAATCGGTTGGAGGGCAACCGGGATGTGCATGTGCGGGAGCGTTTTCGTAAGAATTTTGACGGCTATAAGCGGTCTTTTACCACTTTGTGGCAGACCATGATGCAGCTGCGCACCCTGGCTGCGGCACTGCCGGTGTATGATGTGTTTCCTGCCAACGAGACGGTGTATGCCGTGTCTCAGCCGGTGGACGGCGTGCCCTTGCGGGCGTTTTTGCTGCGCACCCCGGAGGGCTACATTTCTTGGGAGCAGGCGCGCATTATGTTTATGCCGGTGCTCACCACCCTGGAGGCACTCCATGACCGGGGCGTGGTCCATGGTTCCATTACACCGGACAATCTGCTGCTGTGCCCGGACGGTAAGGTGCGTCTCAAGGGCTTTTGTATCGCTCAGTGCAATACGGTGCAGTCGGATCTGGAATTTAATTTGAACGAGGGCTATACCGCCATTGAGCAGTATGACAATGACCGCAAAATGTGCCCGGCTACGGATATTTATGCCTTTTCCGCCTGTATTTATCGGGCACTGGTGGGTAGCAATCCGCCGGATGCTCCGTCCAGAGAGACCAATGATAAGCTGATGATTCCCAACAAGATCGCAGAGAGTATTCCCACCCATGTGATTCGTGCTCTTGGCGCCGGGTTGCAGATCTACCCGGAGAACCGGGCACAGAGCGCAGCACGTCTGCGAGAGTTGCTGAATGCGGCGCCCTCGGTGGTGGCGCAAGCAGCAGAAGCAGCCCAGCCGCCCCAGCCGGAGCCAAAGCCTCAACCTGCACCCCAGCCGGATGTGCGCCACAGCGCCCCTCCGACAGAGAAGCCCAAGGGCGGCAAAAATAAGGCTGTCATTATTATTTTAGTGGTGCTGATTGTGGCTGCCGTGGCAGCGGGTATTTATGTGGTAAAGTTTTCCGGCCTGGTGGATGGCAGAGAGAATACCACGCAGGCTGCCTCCTCTGTAAATTATACTGTGCCGGACTTTGTGTCTGCCGGGTACACCCAGAGCGACATTAAGAACAACGGCGCATGGAACAAGCAGTTTTCCATCACCTATGACGCCCAGTATTCAGACAAAGCAGCGGAGGGCGTGATCATCGCGCAAAGCGTGAAGAAGGGCGAGAGTGTGGCCCAGGGCACGCAGATTGTGTTGACGGTGAGCAAGGGAATTCAGACAGAGGAAGTGCCGGATGTAGGCGGTCTGGATGTGGCAGAGGCCAAGAAGCAGTTGGAGGCAAAGGGCTTTAAGGTGACCACGGTAACTGTCTATAACGACGGCAGCTACAAAGAGGGCACCGTGAAGAGTGTGTACGGTATGACCCCGGACGCCAAAAGCACTGCTGCCGTGGGCAGCGAGGTGGTGCTTCAGGTGTACGGCGCCGAACAGACCACCACGGAGCCGGAAAGCACAACGAAGCCGGAGACCACCGTGCAGGAAGTGCAGTAATCAGATAAACGGAAAAAAGAATGCGTACAATATGGCGGCGGAGTCTTTTGACTCCGCCGCGTGTATTTCATAAGCACATCATCAACTTTAGCACCGTGCACTTGCCGTAGCGCCGCGGGCATTTAAGCGAGAACGCGGCGGGTTATCCTTTCCGGCCGGTATTACAACAAATGCTTCCCGGCGAATGCGCGACTGCGTCATTTGTACAAAAATTAAAAAACAGATGGCAAAACGAAACGCTTCGTTGCCAGCCAACTGTAAAAATTTTTCAGTTTTATTTGTCTTTGCGACACATACACTATTGGTGCAAACGCAAGTTTACGAAAAAGGAGTGTATTCGCAATGGCAAGCAACAAGAGTGTTGTGCCCGAGGCTAAGGAAGCCCTGAACCGTTTTAAGATGGAAGCTGCTTCTGAAGTGGGCGTAAATCTGAAGCAGGGCTACAACGGCGACCTGACTTCTAAGCAGGCCGGTTCCGTAGGCGGCCAGATGGTTAAGAAAATGATCAAGGCCTACGAAGAGTCCATGAAATAAGCGGACAAATGTAGAACTGAGCCGCGTGCAGGGCGGTTCCCGACGGCGTAAGCCGCAAAAAAGGCACGGAGGCGCCAAACGGTGCTTCCGTGTTCTTTTTTTATGATTCTGTTTTGGTTGCGGACTCTGCTTTGCGGCGAGCCCGGAGGGTGGCAAAGAAGTCGCTGAGCACACCGGCACATTCCCCTTGCAGCACACCGGACACCAGTTCCGGCTTGTGGTTATAGGGCAGGGAATTAAAGTCGATCACGGAGCCAAAGGACCCGGCCTTAGGGTCCGCGGTGCCGTAGATCACCCGGCGCAGGCGGGCATTGATGATGGCACCGGCGCACATGGGGCATGGTTCCAATGTGACATATAAGTCACATTGCCACAATCGCCAGCCGTTTAAGGTTTTGCAGGCCGCGTCAATGGCCTCTAATTCTGCATGGGACAGGGCGTTGCGGCTCTTCTCTCGCCGGTTGCGTCCCTCGCCAATGATCCGGCCGTCCAGTACCACCACGGCGCCAACGGGTACTTCACCCTCCTGCCGGGCCAGTTCCAGCGCCCGGGACATAAATTGTTGATCCGTTGTCATAAAATCACAGCTTTTGAATGGAAAAGATGGTCAATACCACCAGCGGAATAAAGGATACGATCATACCCGGTGTGCCAAAAAACGCGCCCATGCACTGGCCAAAGGTTGGGGCTTCCGGGTTCGGTGCCACTTGGGTTTTTGGGGTGTACAGCTGCTTTTTTACCAGTAGGTAAATGGTGGCGGCAGCGCCTACCAGCAGCCAAAACACATACATACCCACGGTGACGGAGTCGGCGGCCGTGTCGGTGGCAGCGTAGCGCACAATGCCGGCGACCACGGACATACCGTTATTCAGTGCGTGCACCAGGATCGCAGGCACAACGCTGTCGGTTTTGACGGTGATATAGCCCAAAATCAGACCCACCAAAAAAGCAAAGACAAATTGGATCACATTGCCATGGAGCAGGCCGAATACGATGCTGATGCTCAGCACCGCAAAGCCATTGCCGTATTTGCGCAGCAATTGTACGCAGCAGCAGCGCATGGCGAATTCCTCGCAAATAGCCGGTACGATGGCCGTGCCGATTAAGGCGATCACGCAGGCAAAAACGGAGGTGGGATCGCCGGCGCTGTTGGAGGTCAGCCCATAGCCAAAGGCCTTAAACAGCGGGATCACTCCAAAGGTGACCGCAAAGTTGGCACCCACGCAACACAGCATACCAAAACTGACCCATAACGCCATTTGACCGGGGCGCAAAGAGCGGGTGGGGATCACCGGACCGGTGTAGCGGCGGCGGTTGATCAGTGCCATTACGCCAAAGGGAACCGCCACGCTGCAAACGGAGATGAACAGCAGGTTAAAGCAGCTTTGAAAAACCGTTGAGCTTTCATAGATATCCTTCAGGTGCAATACAGATAGCAGCTGGGAAAACAGCAGTTGTAAGATGAAGTAGGCTAAAATCGCCAGTCCAATGCAGTTGCCAAAGCGGCGCAATTCCTGCTTTTGGGAGCGCAGCGCCAGGCGACGCCGGTTCTCCCGCCGAAAGTAGGCAGCCTGCCGAGGGTCCTGCCCATAGGTGCCGTACGGCGGTTGATAGCCGGTGCCCGGGGGCGGATAACCGCCGGGATTGTTATAGTTATTGTAGGGGCTTTGACCGGGCGGCGTTTGACCGTTATTGGGCGGCACAGCGCCGTTTGTGGGTCTGCCGAACGGATCGTATTGTTGGTTCATGGTGTTGTCAGTCCTTTGTATCTGCGATCAGGGTCTTAAAGTAAGGCAGTTCCAGCGCCCAGTCGCAATAGGTGTGCCACTCATCCAGTTTATGGCTGCGGCGGGCAAAATAAATATTTGCCAAGGTCTCATAGTTTAGCGTACAGGTGCGCATTTGGTTATAGGAGCTGGGTAGCAGCTGGATCATGGTGTACCAGGTTTGTTTGTCCTTGGTCTCCAGGTATTCCAGACGCAGCTGCTCCAGGGTGCGGATCACCTTTTCCATTGCGTCCAGCCCCCGCTGATCCATGTGATCTACGGAGAAATCCGCCAGCTCAAAGGGTTTGGAGGCAATCTTGTGCATGGTGGAGGTGGAATTGGCAACGGTACCCACCTTGTAGGTGTCATACTCTTTCCACCAGTACATGGGGGCGGTTACATCCACGGTGACAAAGATCATACGAATGAATTTGCGGTGGTCGGTGCCGGCCTTGCACAGGCGCTTGGCCAGGCTCAGATCGTTGGGACCAAAGACAAAGTTGCCGTCTTCGTCATAGTAGGAGTCGTAACGACCCCAGGAGTTCATGGGGTTGCGGGCACCGCGCATGGCATTGTCAAAATTGGTGACGGAAGTGCGTTCCAGTTTGATCATAAGTATTAAAGTTCCTTTGCTAAGTTCTTGATGTATTCTTTTAGGCGGGCACCGGTCTCCGGGTGCTGCAGACCCACCTCAATATTGGCCTGCAAAATGCCGAATTTGTTGCCCATATCGTAGCGGGTGCCGTTGTAGTCCACAGCCACTACGCCCTCTTGCCGCGCCAGGGTGCGCATGGCGTCCGTCAACTGCAATTCGCCGCCGGCGCCGTTGGGGGTGTGCTCCAAAATCTCAAAAATAGAGGGAGGCAGCACCACCCGGCCCAGAATGGAGTAGTTGCTCATTACCTGCTCCGGCCGGGGCTTTTCGATCATATCCGTGCAGGTAAAGCAGTTGCCCTCCAGCGGCGCAACCGCCAGGGAGCAGTATTTGGTAATATCCGCCGTGGGCACCTCCTTTACGCCAACAGCGCCCTTGCCGTATTTCTCATAGGCGCGGCAAAGCTGGCCGGTAACCGGGTCGTCGCTGATGATTACATCGTCCCCATACAGCACCGCAAAAGGCTCGTTACCTACAAAGTTCTTGGCACACAGCACCGCGTGCCCCAGACCCTTGGTCTCCTTTTGGCGGATAAAATAAATATTGCCCATTTGAGAGCATTGCAGCACATCTCGGTACAGATCCGCCTTGTTTGGATCCCCAGAGAGCTTGTGTTCCAGCTCCACCGCGTGGTCAAAGTGGTCCTCAATAACCCCCTTGCCCCGGTTGGTGATGATCAGCACATCCTCGATCCCGGCGGCGAACGCCTCCTCTACAATGTACTGAATGGCGGGTTTATCCACAATGTTGAGCATTTCCTTGGGCACGGCCTTGGAAGCGGGGAGCACGCGCGTGCCCAGCCCTGCTGCGGGAATGATTGCTTTTTTAATTTTCATTTTTCTTTTCCTCGTTCGGTATTTTTACAATATGCTGGACAGCAGTCCGGAGATCATGTCCAAGATTAGAAACGCCATAATCGGCGCAAACACGCTGGTGCCGCCCATTTTGGACAGATACATGCGGCGCATTTCATCCTGGGTCAGACGCATTTGCTCCGGTAGCATGGGCGCTTGACGAAAGATGGCGCCGTCCTGCAGTCGATCATCCACCGTTTGTAGCACGGTAAATACTTTTCTGTGGTACAGCCGATTGGCAAACAGGGCGATCACCAGGTGGATCGCCAGCCCTACGCCCATCAAGATGGCTACAGCCGGGTATAAGGGCTCCACCAGCGCTGCGTCCGGTTGTATTTTGCCCTGCATAAGGGCAGTGTAGTTGGTGCTCATAAAGTCGGTGAGCTTGGCAAATTGGCTGGCGTAGGCGCCCTGCACGATCAGTGCCGCGGCAAAGCGAATGGCCAGCGCCGCCGTGCCCTCTTTATACATTTTGCGGAAGAACAGGTAGTAGGGGCCAAAGAGAAAGGCCGCCCAGTTCCATCCGACCTTTTTATTCCGTCTGAACCGGGGAAGGAAGTAGCCGGTGTTGGTGCGTACCACCGCCGCCACATCGGCGGCCGCTTCACCCTCGATGGTGCCCGGATATTGGCCGGGATCCGGTGCCGTATCCTGCAGGATCGGCGGGCGATACTTTTCGCCGGCACCCGGTTGTCGAGCGCCGCAGTGGGTGCAAAAGACGGCGTCTCCGTCCAGCTCGGCATCGCAGGCCACGCATTTCTTTTTTTGCTCCGGGGCAGCGGTGTGGGTATCGTCGGCAGACGCGCTTGATTTTTGCTCCACAGGCGGATCCGCCGGGGTAAAGGAATAGCCATCACCGTGTAGTGCCTGGTGGGCGCAGTGCCCCAGCTCCCGGTAGCACGCCCGGTGATGGGGTGTGCCGCATTCCGGGCAGGTAACAATATCGTCACCCGGCTGGAACTGCTTGCCGCAGACCGGGCAGCTGTTGTTTTCATACAAAGCCATTTTGTGTACCTCGATCTATATGCTTTCTTATCATTATACATTAGAATATCACAATAAATCAACGATTTGGTTAAAATATCTTAAACAAAGTGTGAAAGCACCGTCAATTCCGCCAAAAATCCGTGCCCGGGTGTAAAATCAGCGGTAAAGCCCTTGCAATGCAGCAGAGATTTATATATAATATTACAGTTATAATCATAAATTTATACAGAGAACTGCACGGAGCGTTGATATGGTAGAATTTGAAGAACTGCGGCTGCGGCTGCTGGACAGCGAGAAGCCCATTGAAAACTTAAAGGAAGCCCTGGCCATTGACAGCTTAAAGGCCGAGGTAGAGGTGCTGGAGAAAGAGAGCGCCGCCCCGGACTTTTGGGACGATATGGAGAACAGCCAAAAGGTGATGCAAAAGATCGGTTCCTTAAAGGCCAAGGTCACCGGCTATGAGAGTCTGAAAAGCGACTATGAGGACGCGCTGGTGATGATTGAACTGGCGGACGAGGAGGGCGATTTGTCCCTGCTGGACGACTGCACCGCCTCTGTTAAGGATATTGAAACGCGCGTGGAAGATATGACCCTGTCCACCCTGCTCAGCGGCGAGTTTGACGGCAAAAACGCCTTGCTGACCTTCCACGCCGGTGCCGGCGGTACGGAGGCGCAGGACTGGGCGGAAATGCTCTTTCGTATGTACAACCGCTGGGGCGAGCGCCATGGCTACAAGGTGTCTACGCTGGATTATCTGGACGGCGATGTGGCGGGGATCAAGAGCGCCACGATTTTAGTAGAGGGCGAGAATGCCTACGGTTATTTAAAAGGCGAGATGGGTATTCACCGGCTGGTGCGGGTGTCTCCCTTTGACTCTTCCGGTCGGCGGCATACCTCCTTTGCGTCCGTTGAAGTGATGCCGGAGATTGACGACGATGTGAATGTGGAGATCCGTGAAGAAGATATTAAGATGGATGTGTACCGTGCTTCCGGTGCCGGCGGCCAAAAGGTCAACAAGACCTCCTCTGCTGTGCGCTTGACCCATATTCCCACCGGGATCGTGGTCAGCTGCCAGATCGAGCGCAGCCAACACCAAAACCGGGAAGTGGCCATGCGTATGCTGAAGTCCAAGCTGGTGGAGATCAAAGAGCGGGAGAATTTGGAACGCATTGAGGACATTAAGGGTGATCAAAAAGAGATTGCCTGGGGCTCCCAAATTCGTTCCTATGTATTTATGCCCTATACCCTGGCCAAGGATCACCGTACCGGGTTCGAGATGGGCAATATCACCGCCGTGATGGATGGGGATATTGACGGCTTTATCAATGCTTACTTAAAACAAAAATCTGCCCAGGAGGCAGAGGAGAAAGCGGAGGCTTAATTTAAAATGGAACGCTATGCGCATTTGATGGATATTACGGCGTTGTCCGGGTTTTCCATTCGACTGGCGCTGGCCATTATTCTGGGCTTCTTTGTAGGCCTGGAGCGTCAGTGGACCAAGCACCAGGCGGGTATACTTACCAATGTGATCGTGTGTGTGGGGGCTTATGCCTACACGGCGTTTTCCTTTGTGATCCACCAGGACAACACGGACCTGACCCGTGTGGCTGCCCAGGTGGTCAGCGGTGTGGGCTTTTTGGGCGCCGGCCTGATTTTGCGGGACGGCACCAACATTCGCGGGCTGTCCACTGCCGCTACCATTTGGACCACGGCGGCCATCGGCATTCTGTGCACCCTGCCCAAGGTGCTGTATGCGGTGATTGTGGCAGCGGCTGTGGTGGTGCTGCACCTGGTGCTGCATCCGCTGAGCAACAAGATTAACAAGCTGCGCAGCTATGATAAAGAAAAGCGGGCCAAAGATGAGTGTATGTACAAAATCTCAGTGACTTGTCTGGATAACTTTGAGGTGGATATTCGCGCCCACTTAATGAGTGCTTTGAAGGACGCGCGGGATATTATTTTGCACAATTTGGAGTCCTCGGAGACGGACGACGGCAATACCAAAATCCGCGCTTATGTGTCTGCCGCCAAGAAGAACGATGAGGCCATTGAGAATGTACTTAACCGCATTGGCAAGGATGAGGGCATTTTGCGCGCCGGGTGGAATATTATTAACGAATGATTTGCAGTTTTTGCAAACATCGCCAATTTTCGCTAATCAAAATTTAACAGGTGAATTTGCTCTCCTTTTAGCACAACCTATTGCTGAAAGGGGAGTTTTTTTATGCTCAAAAAATGCAGCAGTTTGCTGCTGGCTTTAGCGCTGATCACCGTACTGTTTACCGGCTGCCGGGGCAATGCAAAGAATGAGAACCAAACCGGCGATCCGGGCACCAGTACCACCTCTGCCACCACTGCAACCAAAACGGCGGACACCACCGTGCGCCCCACCAATGTGGGCAGCCGCAGCTACAGCAAGGAAAAGGTGGTGTGGGGGCCGGGCAACATTACCGACCACGCCAGACCGCAGGAGCCGGAACGGCTGCAAAAGCAGTTTGGCGCGCTGGGCGCTCGCTTCTTGCTGGACAATAAAAAGCAGTTGTGCCTGACCTTTGACGAAGGGTATGAGAACGGATACAGCGGCAAGATATTGGACACGCTAAAGGAGAAGCAAGTCCATGCTATATTCTTTGTGACCTATGACTTTGCCAGCCAAAACCCGGCACTGATCAAGCGCATGATTGCCGAGGGCCATGTAGTGGGCAACCACACCTATCGCCACCTGACGATGGACGAGGTGACCCGCGCGGCAGCCACAGAGGAGATCACCGTGCTGCACCGGTATATGGAGAAGAATTATCAGTACAAGATGACTTACTTCCGCTTTCCCAAGGGGGAGTTTAGCGAGGACACGCTGGCGCTGGCACAGGAGCTGGGCTACAAGAGTATCTTTTGGAGCTTTGCCTATGCAGATTGGGATACCCAAAATGTGGCGGAACCGGCAGCGGCGTTGCAAAAGGTGACAGAGAGCACCCACCCGGGCGCCATCTTCCTGCTTCATGCCGTCAGTCCCACCAATGCGGAGATTTTAGGTCAGGCCATTGACAGTATCCGCAGCCAGGGCTACACCTTTACCACAGCATTATAGTAAAAAAGCAGACAGCGTTCGGTGAACTGCCCCGGATTGTGTAGACAGTACAAAAACAGCCTGCTTGGCAGAAGAATTAAATTTTAAGCAAAACAGGGTAAAACAGGGGACGGTTCCCTGTTTTATATCAATCAGCTCTTTCTCATCGTCTTTTATATGTCTGTATTTCCGTGGCATAACAAAACCTCCTATGATAGATTTTTTAATTCTACCATAGGAGGCTGTTTTTTCTTTTGTCCATTTTTTACGGACTTGTTTAGATGATTCGGTGGCTGTTTATGCTTGGTTTTAATTCGGTTTGCTTTTACGATACAAGAAACCGTCTCCTGTTCTACTAATTTGCATTTAATATCTGGAAATTTTTGGAAATCCTACCCAAATTACCCATAAACAAATACTTCTTTCCATGTTGCAAATCATAGATCGTTGTATAGGTAAGAATTGAGTGGGAATCACTATAAACAAATACGCTGAGCCTGCACCCAACAAAATACTTGTTTTGTATAGTGTAGAATGAATCCGGGTCAATCAAATCGTATTCGAGAAGGTCGGGACCATTTTGGACCTGCGAATTTGTTTGTGCATTCAGGTCATATTGGCACAACTTTCCGTTAAATACATAATACAGCACTTCATCCTGAACGGAGATAACATCGCTACCCCGAGTTATGCGTTTAACGGATTTATCTTCATTGAGCAAATAAATATAATCCTTATCCGACCCAAAAATACGCCGTCCATCAGACACGATCCTTCCGGCAAGCACCTGCTGCGGCAATTCAATCGAAATTCGTTCCTTGTTCTCGAAATCAATGGATACAAGCATACGCTTAGTTTCTTCTTCGCCGTCTGCATATTCATATTCAACCGTATATCGCCCATTGTACATAAAACTGGCATAGATCCTACTGAAGGCATGATCCTCGTCAGGCACAGAAATTGTAGTATCTGTTGCTTCGTCATGAAACAAAAAATATCTATGACCGTCTTTTTGGGCAGTTGCATACAATTCTTTGTCATTTAACAAAACATTGCTAACCTGGTCATAACCGTTTACTTGAACCTCATGCCGAAAAATGGATCTTGAGGACTGATAATATGTGTGTTCGTCAACCTCATAAACAATATTGAGTTTGGGAACGGACACCATGTATGCGCATAAAACAAGCAAAATCAATACCGCTATTGCGATTAGACTCCATACTATTTTTTTTCGCTTCGTCATATCAAAAAAACCTCATACTGCATCATTTTCGTGAATCGGCTAACCGCTTAACAATTTCAAACACCTTATACGGTGTGTCCAAGTCTGAAAAAAGGTAATATAGCCTCTGCAAAACTGGGAACCGTCCCCTGTTCTAGTTACACATAAAATAATCATTTTTCAATTAACAAATTTTGAATAAGTTGCTTTATTTTTTCTTTGTCTTTTTTACCCTTTTTATACTCACAAATAAATATAAAAATCGCCAAACAAAAAACAATAACGCTCATAACAACATTATTTATATAAAAAGATAGTATTAACAATGATGTTAAAATCAATATCGGGAAAATGAATATGATTAATTTCGACTGTCTGTAAGCTTTAATTTGGTTGCTGAGTTTCTCTTTTGTAACAATCGGACTTCCTTTTATTCCGCGATCATTTATGAAAGCGTCAAAAGCAACATATGCAGTCTTTGATTCTTTGATTACAATTGTGTTTTCTTTTACCAACGATTCTTTATCAACATAAAATTTCATGTCAAATCTTATTGTGTGTTCAATTGAATCGGAAGTCGCATCAAAATAATTTGCAAACCATAGAAAAATCGAAATAATAACAGAAATTATAACGCCCAAAAACTTTTCAAAATTCGATTGCTTTTCGGAGACCTCATATACACTAAAAGTGTTGATTTCGTTGCATTCTGCCAAACTGTACGATTTCGGTTCAATTTCAATTTTTTCATCTAAATCGACTAAATCAATCAGAATACAAGAGTTTGAATCATTAATAAATTTAGCTTTCATATATTAATACCTCTTATATATTCCAAATTACATTGTTCAAACTATGATCAAAACATATAAAACAGGGGACGATTCCCTGTTTTACACGTTTTTTCATATTTCTCATACGCCCTATCTCTCAGATAGCAAAACAAATACAGAGTTTGCGGTTCTATTTTAACAGATAAATGGTGTTCTGTAAAGTGAATTCAAAAGAGCAGAAAAAAGCCTCCTATGGTGGTTTTTTTAATTCTACCATAGGAGGCTTTTTTTCTATTGCCCATTTTTTACGGACTTGTTCACTTTTTTATGTGGTGCTACGGCGGAACAGATCCTGCGTTTCCGTCAGCAGGGGCTGATTTTCCGGTTTGTCCAGATTGGGGTCGTCGGCCAAAATGGTGTCTGCACAGTCCCGGCACAGGCGCAGGGTATCCATATCCTCCACCATATCTGCCAGTCGCAGCTCCGGCAGACCGTGCTGCCGCTTGCCAAAGAAGTCGCCGGGGCCGCGCAGCCGCAGGTCCTCGTCGGCAATCTGGAAGCCGTCACTGTATTTTTTCATGGTCAGCAGCCGCTGCCGGGCCGTATCGCCGTTGGCGTCGCTGACCAGTATGCAGTAGCTTTTGGCGCTGCCCCGGCCAATGCGCCCGCGCAGCTGGTGCAGCTGGGACAGGCCGAACCGCTCGGCGTTCTCCACGATCATCACCGTGGCGTTGGGTACATCTACGCCCACTTCCACCACTGTGGTGGCTACCAGTACCTGCACATCGCCCCGGGCAAAGGCCTGCATTACGGCGTCTTTTTGTTTGGGGGTCATTTTGCCGTGGAGCAGCCCTAAGTTGTAGCCAAACAGCTCCGTTTCGCTGAGTTGGGCGGCGTAGGCGGTGGCGGCTTTCATCTCGCTTTCGCCCTCGTCTACCAGCGGGCAGACGATATAGCCCTGCTCGCCCCGATCCAGCGCCGCACGCAGAAAGCGAAAGATCCGGGCGTGGTAGGCGGAGGTGACCACATCGGTGCGGATCTCCTGCCGCCCGGGGGGCAGCTCGTCCAGCACGGATATGTCCAGATCGCCGTAGATCATCATGGCCAGGGTGCGGGGAATGGGCGTGGCACTCATGACCAAGGTGTGCACTTCTTCACCTTTCATGGCCAAATCCGCTCGCTGCTGCACCCCAAAGCGGTGCTGTTCATCGGTGATGACCAGCCCCAGGTTGGCGAATTCTACATCATTTTGAATCAGCGCATGGGTGCCTACCGCAATGTGTATATTGCCCTCCAGCAGATCTGCCTTCATTTGTCGCTTCTCCTTGGCAGTGCAGGCGCCGGTGAGCAGGCATAGGCGGGTGTTTGTGCCTGCAAAGAATTTTTGCAGTGTGGCATAGTGCTGGGTGGCTAAAATCTCCGTGGGTGCCATCAGGGCGCACTGGTAGCCGTTTTGCACCATGGTGTCCAGCAGAGCGGCAGCCACGGCGGTTTTGCCGCTGCCCACATCTCCTTGTAGCAGTCGGTTCATGGGATAGCCGCTTTGCAGGTCGGCAATGCACTGGGCCACTGCCCGGCTCTGGGCGCCGGTCAGGGTAAAGGGCAGACGGGCCGCAAAGGCAGCGGTGCAGTCTTTTTCAATGACCCGGGTGGTGGGGGTGCGCTTGCGCCCCTTAAGTTTTTTCAATCCGACAGTCAGAGTCAGCAGTTCTTCAAAAATCAGCCGGTGCCGCGCTGCTTCCAGCGCTTTTGCATTGGACGGAAAGTGGATGTTGCGCACGGCCGTGTCCAGATCTTCCAGACCGTATTTTTCCCGCAGGGCGGGGGACAGGGTGTCCGGCAGCGGTGCCATGTGTGCCAGGGCGTAGTCTACCGCCCTGGCGATCAGGTTTGCATTCAGGCTGCCGGTTTGGGTGTAAATGGGGTGGATCCGCCGTGCGGTGAGCGGTTCAATCTTGGGTGCGCTCATCTGCACGGTGGTGAAGTTGCGCTCTACCTTGCCCAGCAGCAGGTAGTCCTGGTACATACGCAGCTTCTCTGCCAGGAATTTGGTGTTGAACAGGGTTACATGGATCAGAGTCTCCCCATCGGTAAAATCCGCTTTGTAGAGGGTCATGCCCTTGCGGATCAGGTGGGTGCGCATGGGGGTTACCATGGTGGCCTGCACGCACACAGTTGTGCCCTCCGGCGCCTGGGCGGCAGGGGTGGTCACGCTCCAGTCCTCATAGGTGCGAGGATAATAGCGCACCAGGTCCCCCACGACAAATATGCCCAGCTTATGAAAAAGCCGGGCTCTTTTGTCGCCAACACCTTTCAGGTATTGAATATCGCGTTCTAAAAACTGGTCCATATCACTCAACAGAAAGCAGGAAGTAGTAGATGGGCTGTCCGCCGTCTACAATGCTGATTTCCATATCGCTGCCGTATTTCTCGCTTAGGCGGTTTTCCAGTTCCTGGGCCTGTTCCTCGGTGGCATCTGCACCGTAGATCAGGGTCACCAGGGCATGCTCACCCCGCTTAAACAGCTTGTCAACGGTCTTAAAGGCAATGTCCACAATGTCATCGCCCAGGAATTTGATCTTGCTGCCACACATACCCATAATTTCGCCCTGTTTAATGGGGCGGCCGTCCAGCTCGCTGTCTCTGGCGGCAAAGGTGACAGAACCGGTCTCCACATGGGCGGCGGCGTCCATCATGGCCATCTGATTGTCGTCGGCAGACTGGGTTTCGTCAAACACCAGCATGGCGCTGATCCCCTGGGGAATGGTTTTGGTTTGCAGCACCCGCACCTGGCGGTCCTTGGCCAGGGGAATGGCCTGCTCGGCAGCCATAATAATGTTTTTATTATTGGGCAGCACAAACACCGTCTTGGCGGGGGTGGCCATAATGGCGTTCAAAATATCGTCGGTGGATGGGTTCATGGTCTGCCCGCCGCTGACCACCGTGTCGGCGCCAATGTCGGTAAACAGTTCCTTTAGTCCATCACCGGCGCATACGGCCACAAAGCCGTAGTCATTCTCCGGTTGCACTACGGTGGGTTGGGGCGGTGTGTCGCTCTGTTTCACGCCCTCCTCCGCATTGCGGTGCTGGTAGCGCATGTTGTCGATTTTAATATTGATTAGCTGACCGTATTTCAGCGCAGCCTGGATTACATCGCCGGGGCAGTTGGAATGCACATGTACCTTGATAATATCGCTGTCGTCCACCACCACGACGCAGTCGCCGATGGACTCCAGGTACGCCCGCAGCCGCAGCGGATCCTGCTGAGGGGCGTGGCGATCTTTTTCAATCAAAAATTCCGAGCAGTAGCCGAATTCAATCTCACCGGAGGCGGCGGCCACGGTGCTTTTGTTCGGGGTTTGTACCGGCGTGACGGCGCTGCCGGCAATGGGCTGCACCACAGTGCCTTTTTCAAGCACGGCACCCATACCCTGGAAAATCAGAACCAGACCCTGCCCACCGGCATCTACCACGCCGGCCTTTTTCAGCACCGGCAGCTGTTCCGGCGTCTTTGCCAGGGCTTCCTCTGCGGCAGCCATGGCTGCGCAGCACACGGCCCAGGCGTCGTTATTGGAGGCAGCGATTTGCTCCGCCGCTTCCGCCGCCTTGCGGATCACGGTCAGAATGGTGCCCTCCGTAGGCTTCATAACCGCTTTATAGGCTGCGTCTACGCCCTTGCGAAAGGCAGCGGCCACGGCAGCGCCGTCCGCTTCTTCCATGCCGCGCAGTGCCTTGGAAAATCCGCGAAAGATCAGCGAAAGAATGACGCCGGAGTTGCCTCGAGCGCCCCGCAGCAGGGCAGAGGCGCAGCGGGAGGAGGCTTCCTCCACCGTGCAGTTTTCCGGCAGCACTGCCATTTCCTTGGCGGCAGCGCCGATCGTCATACTCATATTGGTGCCGGTGTCGCCGTCCGGCACCGGAAAAATGTTTAGTGCGTCTACGGCCTGGCGGTTGTTGGCAATGTTGTTTGAGCCGGAGATGACCCCGTCCCGGAACATAAGTCCTGTTATCATCATGTGATGTTCTCCCATTCTAAGGTTAGTTCAGTGCGTCCACATACACATTGACGGTGTTGACCTTCAGGTCTGTGGCTTCCTCCACCGTGTAGCGCACCTTGTTGATGATGCTGTCCACAATGGCAGTGATGTTGACACCGTAAGAGACGGAGATGTGCAGCTCAATCTGCAACTGACCGTCCACGCTCTTGACGTACACGCCTTGGTTGAATTTTTCGCCGGTGGCCTTGCTCTTAATGGCACTGACGATGGACTCGTAAGCGCTGCCGTTAACCATACCGGTCACGCCAAAGCAGGACTGAGCGGCACGCCCTACAAGGGTGGCGAAATAGGCGTTGGTGATCTCAATGTATCCGTTGGGATTTTCAAATTTAATCATCAATATATCCTCCGTGATTTATTGAAAACGCCGGGGCGTTTTTATCCAAAATACCAGTCTTCTATATTGGCAAAGAAGTTGCCGTACTGCCCCTGAATATCGCCTCTCAGGGACTTGGAGTAGCAGATCATCCCCTTGCGGTACAACAGGGGGGCAAATGGCATTTCCTCGCTAAACGAGAGCATAAATTTGCCCAGCTCCGTTTTGCCGGCGGTGTAGTCCCGGTACAGGGCGGCCGTACTGCCCTTGTCTTGTCTGATGCCGTAGCGGGCAGCGCCGTCGGTACTGAAGAAGGGGTAAAGGCACATATCGTTTTGCAGCTTGACCTCGCCGATATAGAGGTCATAGTTTAAATTTTTAATCCGCGCCTTATAGTCGCTGAATTTGCTCACTTGCAGCTGTACGGTAAAGCCTGCCGCTTCCAACGCCGTTTTGATCTGATTGGCGGCGGCCAGCCGGTTGTCGTTTTTATTGACCAGCAGCGTGATCTTTAAGGCACTGTCGCTGACTTTGGACAGGGCAATCTGCTGCTTGGCGGCTGCCGCGTCTGCTGCTTCTGCAAACAGGCGGGTGCTGGCTGCCAATCCGAAGGCGGGGTTATATACGCTGCGGGCAGCGGTGGCGTAGCCGGCATAGGCGCTCTTAGCCAGCGCGTTGCGGTCCACCGCCAGGCTCACGGCCTTGCGCAAATGGGCGTTTGCAAAGGCACCGGATCGGTTGTTAAAGCCGATATACACCAAGTTGTTTTGGTTAATCTGCTTTTTGGTGGCGGTCATGCGCTTCGCGCTGTTCTCGGACAGATCCCGATAGGCATAGGTGATGTTGCCGATATTCACAGCATTGTCAATGGAGTCTGCCGCCGCAATGTTCACCAGGTGAATGGTGGTGATGTGGGGACTAAAGTCGGCGGTCACATTGGCCGCCAGCACCGGACCGTTCTGGGTGGATTTGTATCGGTAGCGCCCGCTGCCGATGGGATACTTGCCTTTGGCATTTGCCTTGGCAATGGGGAAGGTCAGCAGATTTTGCCCGTAAGGGGAGGGGTGGCGCAGGGTAAACACCACGGTGTTGTTGTCCTCTGCCGTGGCGGAGCGAATCCCTTGCAGAGCGCTGCCGTAGGCGGGGGAGTTCTTGGCCTGATCAAAGCTGTATACCACATCTGCGACGGTGAGCGCCGACTTGTCCGAGAAAGTCAGACCGCTGGGCACGATCACCTTGAGGGTGGTGCTGTTTGTAAATTCATAGCCGGTGGCCAGGTTGGGCTGGGCGGTATAGTTGCCGTCCAGGTCAAACAGACTCTCAAACACCAAGTCCGCCAGCACCTGATTGTTTTGGGTCTTGGCGGCAAAAGGATCCAGGCTGTCCGATTGGGTGTAGCTTAATTTGAAATTGTCATTGTCCGTAGCAAAGGTGGTTTGTGCCTTTGCGGTGGTCTCTGTTTGGCCGGTGGTGCCTTTGGTGCACGCCGAGAAGAGGGTGGCGGTCAGCACCAGCGCCAGCAAAAGAGCAAAACTCCTCTTGCCCATGGTTACCTCCTAATGCGCGTGCAGCTGCGGGTCTTGCCGGTTTTTTCGTCAATATCAAACAGGCAGCCCTCCAGCACGCAAGGTCCGTCCGGGTTGGTAAAGCGCACAGGCAGGCCGGTGCGCATTTTTTCAATGGCTGCCTGGGGGCTGACCCCCAGCACACTGTGCTGGGGCCCGGTCATGCCCAGGTCCGTAATGTAGCCGGTGCCGCCGGGCAGCACCTGTTCGTCTGCCGTCTGCACATGGGTGTGGGTGCCGAAAAGGGCAGACACACGGCCGTCTAAATAGTAGCCAAGGGCGCGCTTTTCTGCGGTGGCCTCGGCATGGAAGTCAATGAGAATGATATGCGCTCCCGCTTCTTTCAGGCGGTGTACCTCTCGGTCCGCCGCATCAAAAGGGTTGGCAATGGGCTCCATAAAGGCGGCACCTAGCAGGCTGATGATCCCCACTTGAACGGCACCCATATCCAGCAGTACGCTGCCCCGGCCGGGGGCCGAGGGGTGGTAGTTGGCCGGACGAAGCAAAAACTCGTTCTCTTCCAGCATCGGGTAGATCTCCCGCCGGCGCAGGCCGTGGTTGCCCAGGGTAATCACATCGGCGCCGCTGTCAAAAATAAACTGGGCGCTGCCGGGCAGTATGCCGTTGCCCACGGCGGAGTTCTCACCGTTTACAATGGTTAATTTGGCACCCAGCTCTCGCTTTAAGCCGGGCAGTATATGGCGCAGGCAGTCACAGCCTTGCCGGGCGACTACATCGCCAATGGTTAAAATCTTCACTTGTACACCGTTTCTATCTGACGCAGGGTCAGGTGTTATAGCAGAAATATTATACTATATCCCCGGTGTAATTACAAGGATGGGGCTTAAATTTAATACTTTCGCAACTTTTGAATACTTGGGTGCATACAGGGTTTTACCGGTTGTATATTCTTTTGACAAATTGTGCGGCCGTCTACGGGGTGATGCGGGCATCGCTGCCTATCATTTGGCTGCGATTTTTCCACCCTTTATACAATAAACTCCCCTTGCATACACAAGGGGAGTCGATTGGGTTATTTTACTTTTTGAAAAGAGGTGAGCACGCCGTCTGCGTCAAAGGTTACATTGTAGTATGGATTGTTCTTAAAGTCCGTCACTGCAAATTCGCCCAGGTTCTGGTCGCCGGGGAAGGTACAGTCGGAGGCGATCTGTAAATTACACCGGGAGAAGTTCACTGCGTAAGGGGCGTCCGTGTGCTTTAAGGTCTTGATCCCATTGCCGCCGTAGCGGGCGTTAAAAGCAGCGGCCTTTTCCTTATTTCTAAAGAGAAAGCGCACTTGGCTGTCAATGTACCAATAGGTGATGTCCTTTTTTTCTGTGTAGCTGAAGGCGTGGGTGCCCATACGCACCTGGGCAGCCTCTACGCCGTCCCATTTTTCTACATGGCGCAGAATGTCTACGCTGTCGCCGATCATAGCCTCGTTCGCGTCGGATTTGTTGTAAATCGGCTGGCTGCTTTCCTGGGTTACGCCGTTTTTGTCCGTGGTGTGGGTAAAGTGTTTGAACCCGCCCTTTTTGTCGTAGTAGTTGGCGCTGACCAGGGTGCAGGTGAGTTTGCCGTCGGCGTAGACCGCCTCGTAGGTACATTCGCTGTTAAAGGTGGCATTGTCCGCCTCCGGCGAGATCCAAATGGTAAAGCGGTCGGCACCGTAGGGAGATTGGGTGTTCAGCCCTTGGTCAAAGGTAACACGGTAGCTGCCCTTATCGTCCTCACAGAGAATGGACACGCCGGTGCGCTTGCCATCCGCGTCCGTATAGGTGACGGTCAGGTCGTTGGAGTGGGTGGAGCGCAGGTGGCACTCGGTCATCTGCTTGCCGCCTTTTTCGTATGCGGCGTACACCAGGTCCTCGTTCCTGTAATATTTGGTTACGGTGGTGTCCAGCTTCGTGCTTTTTACCTGTTTTTTGGTGTAGCTGTCGTTGGGCTGCATTTCTTTGTAAAAATCCACCTTGCGAATATCGTCCAAAATGTAGCCTACAGTGTGCACATCGTCAAAGATCTTTTTAACATCTTTGTTGGCAACAAAATCAACTTGTGTCGTGGCCTCTGCACAGGCAGAGAACAGCAGTATGGGCAGCAAACAAAGGCAGAGTATGGTGCCCCATCGTTTCATAACCGAATCCCTCCATCTGTTGGAAAAAGGTGCTGCGTGGCGTTTGCAGCGGTTGTCAAACTCTAATTAAAGCACAATTTCTTTGTTTCGTCAACTAAAATTGCGGATTTCCCGGCTTTGCGTTGCGCATAGGGCAAGAATTTGCTATAATATGCCCGGTATTTGAAGAACGGAGGCGTGTTTATGTCCATCAAACTGATTGCCACAGATTTAGACGGCACCTTAATGTCCGGTGACCACCTGACCGTCAGTCCCCGCACGGTGGCGGCGTTGCAGGCGGCCCACGACCGGGGTGTGTGTCTGGCGATTGCTACCGGTCGCACCTTGGATTTTATTGACCATGTAACGGCGCAGGTGCCTTTTGTAGACTATGTGATCTACTCCAATGGCGCGGCGGTGTATGACCGGAAGAACGACGCCCATATTTGCCAGCAGCTGATCCCACCAAAGGCAGTGCAGCGCATTTTGCAAACCTTGGCGCCACAGCCGCTGTATTATAATGTGTATTGGGACGGCGGTATGTATTTGGAAGAGGCCCGTCTGCCTTATTACAACAGTGATAGTTTGCCCCATGCGGTTTTGGAGCAGTATATGGCCAAGGCGCACCGGGAGGAGAACCTGCTGGATAAAGCGGACAAAGGCGCAGAGAGTATTGCCGTTTATGATCTGAACCCGGAGCAAGCGGATTGGGTGCGGTCTGTGATGGAAGGCCAGGGGCTGGAGGTGGTTTCCTCTCTGCCTAATGAATTGGAGTGTACCGCTCCCGGCGCCAACAAGGGTGCGGCGTTGGCGGGTATTGCCCGGCAACTGAAGATTGAGCCGGAGCAGGTGATGAGCTTTGGCGACGCAGGCAACGACTGTCCCATGCTCGCCTTTGCTCACTACTCCTTTGCCATGGAGAACGGCGCGCCGGAATGTAAAGCCGCCGCCCGCTACCGGGCAGAGGCCAATACCGCAGACGGCGTAGCCAAGGCCATTGAGCAGTATGTGCTTGCCGATTAAGCATTGTGGTGTAAGCAACAGAATAAAAGATAAAAATAACACCGCCGGCAGAGCAATCTGCCGGCGGTGGCTTTTGCTTTTCGCAAAAACGGACTGATATTTGCATTCTTGCAATGATTATAGAGAAAACGAAGCTCCGAAATGACAGGAAATTCAAAAACGAACCGGAACCTCCGCGAATGGCGCCGAAGGGAAAGATCGTTTTCAACCTTCCTTATGAAAAGGCGCAGCCTGTATGTTGTAGGCAAAAGGATCGCGGAGAGGCAAAAAGTGGACAAAAGGTACGAAATATGCTATAAATAATTAGCCGCTATCCTGTGATGCAGTATAATAGAATGTGTGCTTTGGATTTTGCGGTGGGAGAGCGGACCGGCTTGAAGAGATGCAATATATAAAGGAATGGAAAATCTATGAAACAGGAAGAAAAAAATCGACGCAGTCGAGAATGTATTGAAGAAGCGGCGATTCGCAGCTTTGCCCGACAGGGACCGGACAATGCCAATCTGAACCAGCTGTGTCGGGAGAATGGTATTTCCAAGGGCAAGCTGTACCATTATTACGCTTCCAAGGACGATTTGCTTGTGGCTTGTGTGCAACGCATTGTGGATCGACTGGTTGCAGGTATATGTGCATTTTCGCCGGATCCGGAGCAGGATGTTGCCGCCAATTTGCATGTGTATTACAAGGAACGTATTGATTTTTGGTGTGATGATCCGGAAGCACTGTCTCTGATTTGGTATTGCCTGCATTTGACCAACGAAGCATTGCGTAGCCGACTAACGGAACAAAGTCGTCGTTTTGATGCATGTATGAAGGATAAGACGCTGGAGATCATTCATACAGCCCATGAAAAGGTGAATGTGTCTGATGAGGAGCTTTACAGCACCATGCGGGTCATGTATAATCACTTGCTGATCCAGTATATGCACCGGGTGGTGGATTTGAAAGCCGAGGGCGATACAGCTGGAATGGAGCGGGAGCGGCAAGAACTTTTGCATCGTTACGATCGGTTCATCCAAATTCTGCTTTACGGCATTTTGGCATAAATGCTTTATTTGACTTGACTGCTGGGCAAAAGTGGATATACTTATAGGTACAAAGCAGGAAATCGGGAGGTACGGCAAGTGTTTTACCAATACAGCGACGAACTGACCACCATTGAGCCGCAGGATCGAGACCCCAATTTGGTATGTGCGGCATACATTACCTTGGCGGAGCTGGACGCCCATTATGAGAAGTTCGGCTTTAGTCCCTCTACTGTACAGCAGTGCAAGGAGGAGAACCGCTATTTTCGCTCCAATATTGAAGTGTACGACGATTACAGCTTTGGCACCTTAAAGATTACGGACGCAGCCAATGCCCGTGCCCGGGAGGACTGCCTGGCATTTTATGTTAAAAAGAATTTTTTGCTGCTGGTGGATATTAACGACGCGGACTGCTCCACCCGCAACAAATTTATCAGCGCGCTTCACCGGTTCAGTTGTGCCAATATTACGCTGGAAAAGCTGATCTATGCGTTCTTGGAAAGTTTGGTGTCCGGTGACAATAAGGCGCTGGAGGACACGGAATTTGAGATCAACCGGATGGAGGAGTATGTGCTTCAGGATAAGGCCGGTTCGGACTTCAACATGGAGTTGCTGCATAAGAAAAAGGAACTGTCCGTCTTGCGCAACTACTATGAGCAACTAATTGACATCGGCGAGGCGCTGGAGGAGAACGAGAACGAGATCTTTGAGCGAGAGGATCTGCGGTACTTTAAGATCTTTACGGACAAGGCTGTGCGTCTGCGGGAGAATGTGGACCTGCTGCGAGACAGTATCGTTCATTTGCGAGATGCTTACCAGGCCTATCTGGACTTAAAGCTGAACGAGACCATGAAGCTGTTTACCGTGTTGACAGCCGTGTTTCTGCCGCTTACGGTGATCGTGGGCTGGTACGGAATGAATTTCCGCAATATGCCGGAGTTGACCTGGAAATATGGATATTTCAGTGTGATTGTGCTTTCTGCGCTTGTGGTTGGCGTGCTTGTAGCCGTCTTTAAGCGCAAAAAGTGGATGTAAATAAAAAGTGAGCATTAAGAAGCAGAAAGCGTGTATTTTATGGGAGAAAAGACGTTGAAAAAGCGAGTGGTTACACCGGCCATGCTGCTGGTTACCATCGGGGTTGTGTATGGCGATATCGGCACATCGCCTATGTATGTGCTGAAGTCTATTATCGAAAATAACGGCGGTTTGCAAACGGTGAACCGTGCATTTATCATCGGGTCGTTATCCTTGATTATTTGGACAGTAACCCTGATTACCACCGTGAAGTATGTGGTGGTTGCCATGAAGGCGGATAATAACGGTGAGGGCGGTATTTTTGCACTTTACAGCTTGGTTAAGAACTATGGCAAGTACTTAGTCATTCCGGCCATGTTAGGCGGTGCGGCGCTGCTGGCAGACGGTGTGCTTACGCCGGCCGTTACCATTACGACGGCCATTGAGGGCTTGCACAGCATTTCTGTTTTTGACCAACTGCTGAATAATGACCAAAATCGTGTCATCTTGATTACATTGATTATTATTTCTGTTTTGTTTGCCTGCCAAAAAGCCGGTACCAGTTTGCTGGGCAAAGCGTTTGGTCCGATTATGTTGGTTTGGTTTCTGTTTTTAGGCATAACCGGCGTGGCGCATATCAGCGGTAACTTGTATATTTTGCAGGCGCTGAATCCCATTTATGCGGTGCGCATCTTGTTTAGTCCTTACAACAAAGCCGGCTTTATGATTTTGGGCAGCGTATTTTTGGCAACCACCGGTGCAGAAGCGCTGTATTCCGATATGGGCCATGTAGGGAAGCAGAATATTTATACCAGCTGGCCGTTCATCAAGGTGTGCTTGTTGCTGAACTATATGGGTCAAGGCGCCTGGATCCTTTCAAACAAAGACAATGCTGCGCTGCAGGCTATGGACGGTATGAATCCGTTCTTTCAAATGCTGCCGCCGCAAATGCGTCCCTTTGCGGTTATTTTGAGTACCGTTGCTGCCATTATTGCTTCGCAGGCGTTGATTACCGGCTCGTTTTCGCTGGTTTCAGAGGCGATTCGCTTGGATCTGATGCCGCATATGCAAATTACATATCCGTCTCAAACAAAAGGGCAGTTGTATATTCCGCTTGTGAATTCCGTTATGTGGGTGGGTTGCTGCGCGGTGGTCTTGCTGTTTCGGACGGCGGCGCATATGGAAGCAGCCTACGGTTTGTCCATTACCGTGACCATGTTGATGACCACATTTTTGCTGACGGTTTATTTGTTTAAGAGAAAGAAACGCCGGATTGCCGCTGTGGTTATCGGTTTGGTGTTTGCATTTATAGAGCTGTTCTTCTTTGTCTCCAGTTTAACCAAGTTCTTCAAGGGCGGCTATTTTGCCGTGCTGATTGCGGCAGCGCTGTTTGTGGTTATGTTGTCTTGGTACTTGGGCACGCAGGTGGAGCGTATGCAGGGCGTGCCGTTGAAGATGCGGCAGTACTTGCCGACACTTCAGGCTTTGCGCCAGGATGCGTCTGTGCCGCAAATTTGTGAGAATTTGGTTTATATTACCAACAACAGTGATCCGGAGTATATGGATCGGGATATTCTATATTCCATCTTAGATAAGGGACCGAAGCGTGCCTCCGCTTACTGGTTTATTCACATTCAGGTGACGGATGAGCCGTTCACCTCAGACTATACGGTGGAATCTTACGGCACCGACTATGTGTTTTTTGTCACCATTCGGTTAGGCTTTAAGGTGCCCCAGCGCGTCAATGTGTATCTGCGTCAGATTATTTCAGATCTGGTGGCCACCGGCGCTCTGCCGCAACAGGTGCGGAAATATTCTATTTACAAAAACGCAACCACCGGCAGCTTTCGGTTCTATCACATTCGTAAAACCCTGGCGCCGGAAAGCGACATATCCCATTTGCAAAAACTGGCTGTGCGCTTAAAGTACAAGATCAGAAAAATGGCAGGCTCGCCGGACAAATGGTACGGCCTGGAAAATTCAAACTTAGTGATTGAATATGTGCCGTTGTTTATTCGCAGCAAGCATTTTAATCCCTTTGTGAAAACAAAATAAACAAAATAAGGCAAATAAAAAACGAACACCGCGCGGTGTTCGTTTTTTTATTTGTCTGTGTTTAGTCTTTCAGCAAAGAGCGATACATACGGATATACTCGTTGGCAGATTTGCCCCAACTCATATCGCAGTTCAGCGCCCGCTGTACCAGCACCTTCCAGTCCTTGGGTTGGTTATAGACTTCCACTGCCCGGTAGATGGCGCCCAGCATATCGTAGGCGTCATAGGTCTTAAAGGTAAAGCCGTTGCCCTCGCCGTCACCGCTGTCGGTGATAGAATCTTTCAGTCCGCCGGTTTCCCGCACGATGGGTATGGTGCCGTAGCGCAGCGCCACCATCTGGGACAGGCCGCAGGGCTCGCTTTTGCTGGGCATTAAGAACATATCCGCACCGGCGTAGATTTTGTGTGCCAGATCCGGCACAAAGCCCAGGGTCAGACCCACTTTGTCCGGGTACTTGTCGTGCAACTCACGGAAGAAGCTCTCATACTGCCATTCGCCGCTGCCCAGTATCACATACTGCACATCCCGCTCCCACAGGCTCTTTTCCAGCACGGCCTGCATCAGGTCCACGCCCTTGTGCCCTACCAGGCGGGTAACGATACCGATAACAGGTACATCCGGCCGCACGGCCAAGCCCATTTTCTTTTGCAGCTCTTCTTTATTCTTGGCCTTGTTGGCAAAGTCAGCACTGCTGTAATTGGCCCAGATCATTTTATCCGTCTCCGGGTTGTACAGCTCGGTGTCAATACCGTTTAAGATGCCGCACAGCTTCCAGCTGCGTTGATTCAAAATGGGATCCAGCCCGTAACTGTACCAAGGATCCAGGATTTCTTTGGCGTAGGTGGGGGACACGGTGGTTACTTTATTGGCGCACTCAATGCCCGCCTTCATAAAGTTCACCAGTCCGTCGTAGAGAATGAGATTGTTGTCCTCCGGGGCGATGCCCAGCACATCCTCCAGCAGCTCGTCGCCGTACTTGCCCTGGTACTGAATGTTGTGAATGGTGAATACGGTTTTAATGTTTTCATACCCCATTCGGTTGGCATAATAGCAGCTGTAATACAGGGGCGTTAAGGCGCTTTGCCAGTCGTTGCAGTGAATAATGTCCGGCTTCCAGTCAATGGCGGGAATGATCTCCAGTACCGCACGGGCAAAGAACGCAAAGCGCTCTGCATCGTCATAATGGCCGTAAATACCGTCCCGCTTAAAGTAATACTGGTTATCCAGCAGATAGTAGATCACGCCGTTGTGCTTGGCCTCAAAAATACCGCAATACTGGCGGCGCCAGGCCACCGGCACGGAGATGGAGGTGATGAACTGCATTTGGTCCTTCAGCTCCTGAGGAATGCTGTCATACAGGGGCATAACGACCCGGCAGCCGATCAGCCGCTTGCGCAGGGCGGCGGGCAGCGAGCCGGCCACATCGCCCAGCCCACCGGAGGCCATAAACGGCAGTGCCTCCGAGGCAACAAAAAGAACTTTCATAATATTTGCCTCCTTAAATTCTGGTTTTTTTGCTCAGGTACACCGGGAAGTTGGGCGCGCCGCTCAGCTCTACCGAGTGCTTAATGGATACATCTTTGTCTGCGATCACGCAGTTTACCTTGGCGTTGTCACCGATCACCGTGTCCTGCATCAGGATGGAGTCCTTGACCACGGCGCCCTTGCCGATCTTGACGCCCTTAAAGATAATGCAGTTCTCTACCGTGCCGTCAATGATGCAGCCGTCGGCCACCAAAGAGTTCTTGGTGGCGGAATCCGGGCCGTACAGGGAGGGCATATCGTCCCGCTCCTTGGTAGAAATGGGCTTGTTCGGATTGAACAGACGGTGGCGGCTCTCCTTCTCCAGCACTCGCATGGAGATGTCGTAATAGCTTTGCAGGGACTGAATGGTGCCCACAAAGCAGTCGCTGGCGTCGTAAGCGTGGATCTTTAAGTGATCTACATTCTTCAGCAGCACATTGCGCTGGAAAGAAATTTCGTTTTTGCTGTGGGCGGCAGTGACCAAAGACTCAAACAGCGCCTTTTGCATCAGCACGATGTTGCAACTGTAAAAGACTTCGCCCCGGCCCTCCGGGCACAGGCTCATGCCGGTAATGCGGCCGTCCTCTGCCACCTTGTCAAACACCAAAACAGAGCCAACATGCGTGGGCATTTCACCGTGCACACCGACAATGGTCACATCGGCGCCGCTTTGCTCGTGGGCGTCAAACAGCTTTTCGTAGTCCATATTCAGCACTTGGTTGCAGTCGCTCATCAGCACATAGTCCTGGTTGGACTGGTTCAGGAACTGAATGTTGCCGAAAATGGCGTCAATTCGGTTCCCCCACATGGTAGCGGAGTTAACGGAGAACGGTGGCAGCAGATACAGTCCGTCGTTCTTGCGGCTCAGGTCCCAGGGCTTGCCGGTGCCTACATGATCCATCAGAGAGCGAAAGTTGGCATTGGTGATCACGCCGATCTTGGTAATGCCGCTCTCCACCATGTTGGACAGGGGAAAGTCAATGAGCCGGTAGCGGGAGCAGAAGGGCACGGAGCCCATGGTGCGCTGTGCCGTTAGGGTATCCAGCGCCTCCTCATGAATATTGGCAAAGATAATGCCCAGTACAGATTTTCCGTTCATGCTTATACCTCCTCGCCGCTTTTGATCATTTCACCGGGTGCAATGTCCCTCTTGCCGGTGACGGTAGCGCCTGCACCGATAACGGCAATGCCCCAGTCTGCCGGGTTTTGCAGCTGCTCGGGAATTTCGCCGACCTTGGCATCCGCCTGAATGACCGCGTTCTCGGCCACGATGGAATAATACACCTTGGCACCCTTTTTAATATGCGCGCCGGGCATCACCACGCTGTAACGCACATCGGCACCGGCCTCAATGGTCACATTGGAGGAGATCACGCTGTAATCCACGTTGCCCTCGATCTCGCAGCCCTCGCTGATGGAGCTGTTCTCCACCACCGCATTTTTGCCGATGTAGTGGGGCGGCGCCATGGGGTTGCGGCTGTAAATGCGCCAGCTTTTGTCGGACAGATCCAGATCTACATTGGGATTGATAATATCCAGGTTTGCCTCCCACAGGCTGTCAATGGTGCCCACATCTTTCCAGTAGCCGGAGAAGGGATAGGCAAACAGTCGCTCGCCGGCGTTTAGCATGGCGGGAATCACATTCTTGCCAAAGTCGTTGGCAGAGTTGGGGTCTGCCTCGTCCAGCTCCAAGTACTGGCGCAGCTTGCTCCAGCTGAATACATACACGCCCATAGAGGCTTTGTTGCTCTTGGGCTGGGCCGGCTTCTCGGCAAATTCGTAAATACGGTCGTCCTCGTCGGTAGCCAGAATACCAAAGCGGGAGGCCTCCTCCCACGGCACCTCCAGCACAGCGATGGTACAGTCCGCATTGTGCTTTTTGTGGAAGTCGATCATCTTGGCGTAGTTCATCTTGTAGATGTGGTCGCCGGAGAGCACCACTACATATTCCGGGTCGTACTTCTCAATAAAATTGATGTTTTGGTAAATGGCGTTGGCCGTGCCCTTATACCACTCGGCGCCGCCGATGGCCTCATAAGGGGAGAGAATATGTACGCCGCCGTTTTGGCGGTCCAGATCCCAGGGCTGACCGTTGCCCAAATAGTCGTTTAATTCCAGCGGCTGATATTGGGTCAGTACGCCAACCGTGTAAATACCGCTGTTGACGCAGTTGGATAGCGGAAAGTCGATGATGCGGTAGTTGCCGCCGTAGGGTACGGCAGGCTTGGCAATGTTTTTGGTGAGCACGCCCAGTCTGCTGCCCTGGCCGCCGGCCAGCAGCATTGCAACAACATTTGTTTTGTGTGCCATAGTGGTTCTCCTTACTTTATTTTTTCAAGATACAAGGCAGACAGTCCGCTGAGTTTCAGGCTGATGCTTTGCTCCATATTGTGCATAGGTATTTTTTTCGTTTTGTAGGTGCCGCACAGCCGGGGTTTGGTGCCGCCGTATTTTTTCAGCGCCGTGTCCATGACCACTTTATAAGTGCCCTTTTCCGGCACACCGATGCGGTAGTCCTCGTGATCGTTGGGGGTGAAGTTAAATACCGTGATCAGATCCTTGCCGTCTCGGTCTATGCGGCGGAAGGCGATCACCGAGTTGCTGTTGTCGTCGGAGCTGATCCACTGGAATCCCTCCCAGCTGTAATCAATCTGCCACAGCGCCGGGTGAGCGGTATAAAAGTGGTTCAGTTCCTTAGAGAAGGCTTGCAGCCGGCGGTGCTTTTCGTAATCCAGCAGCAGCCAGTCCAGTCCCTCTTTGTATGCCCATTCCTTGAATTGGCCGAATTCGCTGCCCATAAACAGCAGCTTCTTGCCCGGGTGGGCCATCATATAGGCAAAGAACAGGCGCATACTGCTGAATTTATCGTCGTATTCGCCGGGCATTTTGCCGATTAGGGAGCACTTGCCGTGCACCACCTCGTCGTGGCTGATGGGCAGCACAAAGTTTTCGCTAAAAGCGTAGAAAAAGCTAAAAGTAATGCAGTCGTGGTTGCCCTTGCGGAACAGTGGATCCAGGCTCATATACCGGAGCATATCGTTCATCCAGCCCATATTCCACTTAAAGTTAAAGCCCAGGCCGCCTACATCCGGGGGCATGGTGATCATGGGCCAAGCCGTGGATTCCTCGGCGATCATCATCATGGACGGGTGGCGGGTGAGCACCGCACTGTTCAGCTGGCGGAAGAAGTCCACCGCCTCGTAGTTCTCGTTGCCGCCGTCCTTATTGGGGGTCCATTCTCCCGGCTCTCTGCCGTAATCCAGGTACAGCATACTGGCCACTGCGTCCACCCGAATACCGTCAAAGTGGAACAGATCGGCCCAGTACATGGCAGAACTGATGAGAAAAGAACGCACTTCATTTTTGCCGTAGTCAAAGACCCGGGTGCCCCATTCCTTGTGCTCGCCTTTTTTCAGGTCGCTGTACTCGTAGGTGCATTCCCCATCAAATGCGTACAGCCCGTGCGCGTCCTTGGGAAAGTGGGCGGGTACCCAGTCCAGGATCACGCCGATCCCCGCCTTGTGACAGGTGTCCATAAAGTACATTAAGTCCTCCGGTACCCCATAGCGTGAGGTGGGGGCAAAGTACCCGGTGACCTGATAGCCCCAGGAGCCGTCGAAGGGATACTCCATAATGGGCATCATCTCGATATGGGTGTAGCCCATATCCTTTACATAAGGCACCAGCGTGTCTGCCATTTCCCGGTAGGTAAGAAATGTGCCGTCCTCGTGCTGCTTCCAGGAGCCAAAGTGAATTTCATAAATATTCACCGGTTTGTCCAGCACAGAGACTTCTTTTTGCTGGGCAAACCAGTCGCTGTCCGTCCACTTGTAGCTGGGCAGGTCATAGACCTTGGAGGCGGTGCCCGGTCGGGTCTCTTGGTGCACGGCGTAGGGGTCCGCTTTCATCAGCAGGCGACCGTCCGTCGTTTGAATGGCGTATTTGTAGCAGTCATACTTGGAAACACCGTCCACCACCGCTTCCCAGATCTCCGGTGCAATGCGGGTCATGGGGTTGGCTGTTTCGGACCAATCGTTAAAGTCACCGGCCACAGCCACACCCACGGCGTGGGGCGCCCACACGCGAAAAGCGTAGGTACCTTTTTTTATTTTATGAACACCGAAGAAACGGTATGCTTCATAGTTTTTGCCCTCGTGGAAGAGGTAGACCGGCAGCTGATATTCTTCTTTAAGTTGTTCCATTCTATCATCTCCCTTTTCAGTTCGGTTGTAGTCATTCTCATTTTAACACATTGGCACCGGCCAATCAAGGGATTTTCGTATAGTTTGTTACAAGAATTTGTAAAATTTGTCGCATTTTTGTATATATTGTTACAAATCTTTCGGACTGTAAAGAATAGACAAAAATTTTTGTCCCCACAGGGCGCAACTGTGCACATTTTGTATTGAACCCAGGCGTATTTATATGGTATAATAACTTTTATCTAATGGGGGAACGGGAGCGGAAGATGAAGGACATCATTATTGCGTACCCGAACAAAGAGGTGGCACTGCGCCTGCGTGCCTTGCTGGTTGGCGAGGGGTTCCGGGTGTCGCATATTTGTGCCCTGGGTTCCAGCGCGTTGGGCGCTGCCGGTGAGAAAGACGCCGGCGTGATCATCTGTGCCTCTTTGCTGCGGGATATGGGTGCCGGTACTTTGGCAGAACAGTTGCCTGCGGACTTTGATGTGGTGGCACTGTCAAAGAACGGCAAAACAGAATATATGGGCAACCTGATCACCCTGACCCTGCCCTTGGATCGGCAGGAGTTTTTGCAAACGGTGGCGGTGCTGGTCTCCAGCAAAAGCAGCTTTACCCGCCGTAAGGAGGCGGATGAGGATTTGATCTCTAATGCCAAGCTGGTGCTGATGAACACCCAGGATATGACGGAGCTGCAGGCCCACCGCTTTCTCCAAAAGGAGAGTATGCGCACCGGGCTGAAGATTACGGACCTGGCGCAAAAGATCATCAACGATTTTCGCTAACGAAAGGACGGCTTTCTGATGGAATTTACCAAGATGCACGGCTGCGGCAACGACTATATTTACTTTGACTGCACCCGGCAGCCCATGGATCGGGACCTGGCTTCTCAGCTGGCGGTGCGGCTCTCCGACCGGCACTTTGGCATCGGCGGCGACGGCATCATTCTCATTGAGAAGGGGCAGAACGCCGATTTTGAAATGGTGATGTACAATGCGGACGGCTCCCGGGGCGCTATGTGCGGCAACGGGATCCGCTGCGTGGCAAAATATGTGTACGACCACAAGCTGACGGACAAGACCACCGTGACCATTGCATCCATGGGTGCGGTTAAGACCATTGACATTCAGGTGCAGGACGGCGTGGCCGTGGGCGCCAGTGTGGATATGGGTGCGCCGATTTTAGATCCGGCGGCCATTCCGGTGGTGACGGACTGCAAACCGCCGGTGGATGTACCTATTACCGTACACGACATAGTGTATAAAATGACTTGTGTCTCCATGGGCAACCCTCACGCGGTGGTGTTTATTGACCGCTCGCCCCGGGAGTTCCCGCTGGAGCAGGTAGGACCGCTGTTTGAGCACCATCCCTGCTTCCCGGATCGGACCAACACAGAGTTTGCCTTTGTACAGGACCGGCAGAACATCGAAATGCGGGTGTGGGAGCGCGGCTCCGGGGAGACTCTGGCCTGCGGCACCGGCGCCTGCGCCACCGTGGCGGCGATTCTGGGCGGCTATGTAGACCACCGGGTGACGGTTCATCTGCTGGGCGGTGACTTGCAGATCAGCTGGAGCGGTAAGGCCGAGGACAGCGTCATGATGACCGGCCCGGCCACCACCGTCTTTAGCGGCAAGATAGATCTATAAAACACAGGAGGTTTTTTAGAATAATGAAGATCAACCAAAACTTTTTTAAGATTGAAAGCTCTTATCTGTTTTCAACGGTAGCCAGAAAGCAGCGGGAGTACCAGGAGGCGCACCCGGAGGCAGATATTATCCGTCTGTCCATCGGCGATGTGACCCGTCCGCTGGTGCCCAGCGTGATCGACGCCATGCACAAGGCGGTGGACGAGATGGCCAACGAGGCCACTTTCCGCGGCTATCCGCCGGAGCACGGTTACGAATTTATCCTGGACGCCATTCAGCAGCACGATTACGCTGCCCGCGGGGTCAATATTGAGAAAGACGAGATCTTTTTGTCCGACGGCGCCAAGTCCGACTGCGGCAATATCGGCGACCTGTTCAGCGTAGACAACAAGATCGCTGTGTGTGACCCGGTGTACCCGGTGTATGTGGACGCCAACACCATGGACGGCCGCAGCGGTGACAAGAACGCCGACGGCTTTTACAGCAACTTTATCTATATGCCCTGCACAGAGGAGAACGGCTTTATGCCTGATCTGCCGAAGGAGACGCCGGATGTGATCTACCTGTGCTTCCCCAACAACCCCACCGGTATGTGCGCCACCAAAGCGCAGCTGAAAAAGTGGGTAGACTATGCGCTGGCCAATGATGCTTTGATCATCTTTGACAGTGCCTATGAAGCCTTTATTGTAGAGGACGATGTGCCCCATTCCATTTATGAGATTGAGGGCGCCGAGAAGTGCGCCATTGAGCTGCGTTCTTTCTCCAAGACTGCCGGCTTTACCGGCGTGCGCTGCGGTTATACCGTGGTGCCCAAGGCCTGTGTGTTTGAGGGCAAGAGCCTGAACCCCATGTGGGCACGCCGCCAGGCCACCAAGTTTAACGGCGTTAGCTACATTACCCAGCGGGCGGCCGAAGCGGTTTACACGGAGCAGGGGCAAAAGGAGATCAAGGAAACCCTGGCCTATTATCAGAAGAACGCCAAGGTGATCTTTGAGGGTATGCAGGCTGCCGGGTTTACTTGCTACGGCGCGGTGAACTCCCCGTATGTGTGGCTGAAGGTGCCGGAAGGCATGACCAGCTGGGAGTTCTTTGATTTGCTGCTGGACAAGACCCATGTGGTGGGCACCCCCGGTTCCGGTTTCGGTCCCTCCGGTGAGGGCTTTTTCCGGCTCACTGCTTTCGGCAATGCGGACAAGACCGTAGAGGCTGTGGAGCGGATCAAGGCTTACTTTGCCCAAAACAAATAAGAACACACACCCTTTAATTTACCAATCTTTTTGCAGAGGAGAATGCGTTATGAATAAGACAGAACAGCTTTATGAAGGCAAGGCCAAGAAGGTATGGGCTACTGAGGATCCCACCATCGTGATTGTGGACTACAAGGACGATGCCACCGCCTTTAACGGCCTGAAGAAGGGCACCATCGTAGGTAAGGGCGTTGTGAACAACAAAATGTCCAACTACTTAATGCAGCTTTTAGAGAAGCACGGCGTGCCCACCCACTTTGTGGAGGAGCTTTCCGATCGGGAGACCGCTGTGAAGAAAGTGACCATCGTACCGTTGGAAGTGATTATCCGCAACCGGGCTGCCGGCTCTATCTGCAAGCGTCTGGGACTGGAAGAGGGTATGGACTTTACCCAGCCGTCTATTGAGTTCTCTTATAAGGATGACGACTTGGGCGACCCGCTGATCAACGGCTACCACGCAGTCAGCTGCGGCTTTGCCACCCAGGCAGATGTGGACACCATTAAGGCCATGGCCTTTAAGGTGAACGATGTGCTGAAAGAATACTTTGCCTCCATCGGCGTGGAGCTGATTGACTTTAAGCTGGAGTTTGGCAAGACCGCAGACGGCCAGATCGTGCTGGCAGACGAGATTAGCCCGGACACCTGCCGTTTTTGGGACATTAAGACCCATGAGAAGCTGGACAAGGACCGTTTCCGTCGGGACCTGGGCGGCGTTGAGGACGCATACAAAGAGATGATGAAGAGAGTAGGGCTGGACTAATGCAGACAGATACTTATAATTCTCCCTTTAACGCGCGCTATGCCAGCAAGGAAATGCAGTATATCTACTCCCCGGATTTTAAGTTCAAAACCTGGCGGAAGCTGTGGATCGCTCTGGCAGAAGCGGAGCACGAGCTGGGGCTGAATGTGACTCAGGCACAGATCGACGAGCTGAAAGCCCACGCCGAGGACATTAACTATGATGTGGCTCGGGAACGGGAGAAGCAGGTGCGCCATGATGTAATGAGCCATGTATACGCCTATGGGGTGCAGTGCCCCACGGCTAAGCCCATTATCCACCTGGGCGCCACCTCTTGCTATGTAGGCGATAATACAGATGTGATCACCATGCGGGAGGCCCTGCTGCTGATCAAGAAAAAGCTGGTGAATGCCATTGCCAGCGTGGCCAAGTTTGCCGACCAGTATAAGGATATGCCCTGCCTGGGCTTTACCCACTTCCAGCCTGCCCAGCCCACCACCGTGGGCAAGCGTGCCACTTTGTGGCTGATGGATCTGGTCATGGATTATGAAGAGGTGTGCCATGTGCTGGACACCTTGATGCTGCTGGGCTCTAAGGGCACTACCGGCACCCAGGCCAGTTTCCTGGAGCTGTTTGACGGCGACCACGAGAAGTGCAAGGCACTGGATCGTAAGATCGCAGAGAAGATGGGCTTCAAGGCCTGCTTCCCGGTCAGCGGCCAAACCTATGCCCGCAAGCTGGACACCATTGTGTGCAACTGCCTGGGGCTGATCGCTCAGAGCTGCTGCAAGTTTTCCAACGACCTGCGGCTGCTGCAAAATCTGAAAGAGATTGAGGAGCCCTTTGAGAAGAACCAGATTGGTTCCTCCGCCATGGCTTATAAGCGCAATCCCATGCGCAGTGAGCGGATCGCTTCTCTGTCCCGCTATGTGATGATCGACGCTTTGAACCCGGCATGGACAGCTTCTGCCCAGTGGTTTGAGCGCACATTGGACGACTCCGCCAACAAGCGGGTCAGCGTGGCCGAGGCATTCCTGGCTACGGACGGGATTTTGGACCTGTATATCAATGTGACCTCCGGGTTGGTGGTGTATCCCAAGGTGATCCACGCCCGCCTGATGAGCGAACTGCCCTTTATGGCTACCGAGAACATTATGATGGACGCGGTGAAGAAGGGCGGAGACCGTCAGGAGCTGCACGAGAAAATTCGCCAGCACTCCATGGCCGCCGGTGCGGTGGTGAAGGTTGAGGGCGGCAAGAACGATCTGGTGGATCGCATTGCTGCGGATCCGGCCTTTATGACCACCAAGGAGGAAATTTTGGCCATTCTGAAGCCGGAGAACTTTGTGGGCCGTGCTCCGGAGCAGACCGCCGACTTCTTAAACGAAGTGGTGAGCCCCATTCTGGCTAAGGAAAAAGACCTGCTGGGCGTAGATGTGGAGATCAATGTATAACTTCTGCGCTGCATGCAAATAAGCAAAACAAAAACGCATCCTAATTACAGGATGCGTTTTTTCTATGGATTTGGCGGTTCAATGTGGGTATCGAACCCAACAAACGGCGTTTATTTCTCTTGTGCCAGGACTGCTTTGGCTTGGGGCGTGTTAGGACCGACGGTGACCAGGTCAATGTCCGGGTCAATGTGGTAGAACATTTTGTACCTCTCCTCCCAAATAGAGCCGTCCTTAGGGGTGCTGCCTCGAATATAATCGCCGGTATAGGCCGGGTACATGGGTAGGTAAATCTTTTTTTCGCCCCGGTCAATCTGTGCCTGCACATAGGCCTCTCGACCGACGGAATAGTCCTTGATCTGTACAAAGACGGTAGCATAGAACACGCCCAGCGCAATCAGACAGGCGGCAAATACGGCGCCTGCGGTGCGGGTGGCCTTTGTCTTGTCAGCAGTATCTCGATAGATCAGGTCAAACAGCAGCGCTGCCAGCAGCATAAACATGGCATAGCAGGGGAGAAAGCAGCGAGCGGTCAGGGGGGTTACGATAAACAGTGGCGTGCAGAACACATACACGCTGACCAGCGCAAAGAGCATCTGTCCCTTGCGGCGACGGCTTTGGATGCCTAAGAGAATGCACAGCAGTAGCGCAATGGAAAACAACAGTGTAAAGGCAAAGCGCCACGCAGGGTCGATGGCATCCCGGGCGTCATTGGTGCCTGCAATCTTGGCCCATACGGTAAGCACGCAGCTATAAGCAGCATAGGCTACCAATATTCCTGCACTGACGATGAGCCACACCCGGCGCCCCTTGGTGACGCCGCCCTTCTTAAACAGGCGGTGCAGCACAATGCAAAACAGCGCAGCCAGCAGCACATTCATCAGAGCGTTGCACTCGGTCAGGTAGTTGGAAATACGAATGATATTGCCGCCGATGGTGTCAAAATACCGCTGCACGGTGCCGCCTACCGCCATGGAGCGATAGGTGAATTGGTCTTTACCGGAAGAAATAAAGCCATAGGCGCTGTTGGTAAACATAATTCCGGCACCGATGACAGCGCCGACCAGGAAGCACCAGTGGGTGGCATAGGTCTTGTGGTGCTTGACCTTGGAAAAGATCAGCACCGCCACTGCCAGCGCCAGGTTGTATAGGGTCACATGCTCCATAAACAGCGCACCGCACCCGCCGATGAGCAGGGCACAGAACGGCGACCATTTGCTTTGTACCGGTGCTGTGTCATCCCACAGATCCCATACCAGCAGCAGATAGCACAGGGTGAGCAGCACCGGCGGCATATAGTTGGAAAAACCGCTGGCCCACACCACCGTTTGGCGGAACAGATCGGCGGGCATCACAGCTACACCCAGTAGGCTCAGAGGGAACAATAAAAACAGCTTTTTATTGGCCAAGCGGCTGACCAGCACCGGCAGCGCCAGAACCCCGGCGGTCATCAAAATGATTTTCACCGGCAGGGAGCGGGTGAGGACCATGACCAGCAGATTGCCCAGATACCGGCCGTTGTAACCTGTGAAGTGGCTTTGCAGTCGATCCAGTCCCACCTGGCTGCCCCAGGCCCAATCGTCCTTAAAGTACGGCGCGCACCACAACATGGCAGCT
>ENA-OPCP01000303-OPCP01000303.1-human-gut-metagenome-genome-assembly--contig:-NODE-303-length-45274-cov-3.949358_pt1 | contig 45274 bp, 33 predicted proteins | sample MGYA00241563_ERZ501477 | MGnify/ENA primary metagenome ERZ501477 (study PRJEB25962, sample SAMEA2042572) | human gut metagenome | biome: human gut; feature: human-associated habitat; material: faeces... | reverse complement strand
ATTCCGGACGCAAGGAAAGGCACGAGATTGGGACGTCCTTTCGATCATGTGCCGACTTACTTGAGTGGTTATTATAAATATAAAGCGGGTGAGTCGTATAAAGTGAATGGCGAGGAGGTAAAAGGTAAGAAAGACCAATGTGATATCTACGCCATCTTCTATGAGACGGATGAGAATGTGAAATATTTGGATGGTTTCAACGGGCTGACAAGCCCGAACCTGATATCCGTTGCCCGGATCAGCGATCAGAAAGAGACGGATGAGTGGATGCGTTTCTATATCCCGTTCGTGGCTAAGCCCGGTAAGGTGATCGATAAGGATAAGCTGGCGAAAGGTGGTTATCAGTTATCCATAGTCTTCTCTTCGAGTTTGAAAGGTGATGTCTTCGAGGGAGCGGAAGGTAGCACGCTTTGGATCGATGAGGTTGAGATAATCCAGTCCGGTGAGAACTAAAAAAACAGAGGATATGAAAAGATATATAGTATTAATAGGTATACTGTGCTTGTCGGGTGTCATTACGTTGAAGGCGCAACAGGAAAGAAACCAAGGAATAATCTGGTCTTCCCTAAGGGGATTGGAATATACGGTAAAGGCCGGTATCAATATCGGCGGAACCGCTCCGGTGCCATTGCCTCGTGAGATTCGTGCGATAGATAGTTATCGCCCTACGCTTTGTGTCTCCATAGAGGGCGATATCAAGAAATGGTTCGGCGAGAGCAAGGAATGGGGTATGATGATCGGTCTCCGTCTGGAGAATAAAGGTATGGAGACAAAAGCGACGGTTAAGAATTACAGCATGGAGATCATTGGCTCCGGTGGCGAGAAGCTGAAAGGAAACTGGACCGGCGGCGTGCAGACGAAAGTGGAGAACACTTATTTCTCGATACCGGTCGTGGCTCTTTACCAATTGAATAACCGGGTGAGTTTCTCGGCGGGACCATTTGTCTCGTTCGCTACAAACCGGAACTTCTCCGGCTACGTATACGACGGATATCTGCGTGAGATCAATCCTACCGGTACGAAGGTGGAGTTTTCTGGTGACAACCGTGCTTCCTATGATTTCTCGGATAACTTAAGAAAGTTTCAGTGGGGAGCGCAGATCGGTACAGAATGGAAAGCGTTTAAGCACCTTATCGTATACGCTGACTTGACATGGGGATTGAACGATATCTTCCAAAAGGATTTCGATACGATTACCTTCGGGATGTATCCGATCTATCTGAACGTAGGCTTCGGATATGCGTTTTAGGAATTGATATGAATCAAAATAAGGCTATCCCGGACAAGGATAGCCTTTTTTATTAAAAGATTATTATGGAAATAAATTATTTTTTATAACTTTGGGGCGATAATTCTCAGACCAAGTTACATTTTATCTTATATTATTAACAAAATTACCATGAAAGAAAACACTAAGAAGGGTGTAACCCGTCGAGAGTTTCTCGGCCTTTCCGCTCTTGGATTGGCAAGTTTGACTATCCTGCCCAGCTGGGCTGTAAATGGGGTGCGTATCGCACCGAGTGATCGTGTCGTTTTAGGGTTTGTCGGATTAGGGCAACAAGGTTTATCCGATTTCAAGAGCTTCTCTACTTGTCCTGGGGTGCAGGTCGCTGCCTGTTGTGACGTGGATTCCTTGAAACGTGAACGTTTCAAACGTCGTGTCGAGGCTTGGCAGAAGTCTTTGAATGTGGCTCCCCGTTGCGATATGTATGAATTTTATGAAGATGTGCTGGACCGTAAGGATATCGACGTGATTGAAGTGGCAACACCTGACCACTGGCATGCATTGGTCGCTATCCATGCTTGTCAGAGCGGCAAGGATGTTTATTGTCAGAAGCCGTTGGCTTATACGATTACGGAAGGTTTGGCTGTCGCCCGTGCCGTACGCGATAATAATCGTGTGTTCCAGATCGGTAGCCAGCAGCGTTCGAGCAAGGAGTTCCAGGATGCGATCGCCTTGGTTCGTGCCGGTAAGATCGGCCATATCGAAAAGATATACGCTCGTGTCGGCGAACCACCCAAGCCATTGGACTTGCCGGAAATGGATGTCCCCGGTAATCTGAATTTCAATCAGTGGATGGGACCGTTGAACGATCCGAAGATTCATTATCATCCTGATCTTTGTCCTCCTATCTCTCTTGAACCCGAACAGAACGAAAAACTGTGGGGGGCATGGCGCTGGTATCAGGAAACCGGAAACGGGTATACAGCTGACTGGGGTGCTCATATGTTCGATATTGCACAGGCGGCCATCGGTATGGACGGATCCGGTCCGGTAGAGTTTATCCCTAAAGGATATGAAGGTACAGAATATGCGACGATGAAATATGCCAATGGTATCGTGATGACCGAACAGCCTTACCGTGAGGATAATGCCAACGCGCAAGGCATCAAGTTTATCGGTGATAAAGGCTGGTTGAAAGTGGCTCGCGGTTATATCGAGTGCTCTGATCCTTCCTTGTTACCGAAAGAGGAAAAGAAAGTCGGGAAAGGAGAATATGAAGTAAGTTCTCCGCATATGCAGAACTTTATCGATTGCGTCCGTTCACGCCGGAACCCGATTGCTCCGGTTGAAGTAGGTTGTAGTACGAATACGCTTTGCTGCTTGCAGAATATTGCCCGTGAACTGGGACGTCCTGTTCATTGGGACCCAGCTACGTTGAGCTTTAATGGTGATAAGGAAGCCGAATCGCATCGCCTGTACTGGTACGAATACAGAAATCCGTACAAATTGCCGTATTATGACAAATAAGAAAGATAAGAGGTAAAGGAAAGTCCCGGAATAAAGTTTCGGGACTTTTTTATATATTTTTTAGTTCGGATAGTGATTATTCCATTCGCTCTGTTTAATTTTGCCAAATCCAGACAAAAAACATAATGTATCATGAAAACTAATCAACTATTTCTTTTGACAGGTTTGGCAGCCGTAACTCTTCCAGCCTGTGTCCAAAAGGACAAAAAAGGGGTGTCGGAGAAGCCTATGAATATTCTCTATATCATGTGCGATGATCATTCTTATCAGACAATCAGTGCTTATGATCATCGTTTTATCGAAACTCCGAATATAGACCGGATTGCTAATGAAGGTGTACGGTTTACGAACAGTTTCGTCGCCAACTCTTTGAGCGGTCCCAGCCGTGCTTGTTTGCTAACGGGCAAGCATAGCCATAAGAATGGCTTTACCGACAATACAAAACGTTTTGACGGTAGCCAGCAGACATTCCCGAAGTTGTTGCAGCAAGCCGGTTATCAGACCGCTGTTGTCGGAAAGTGGCACCTGACATCCGATCCTACCGGTTTCGATTATTGGAATATTTTGACTGGACAAGGAGATTATTATAATCCGTACTTTATTGATAACGGCGAGAAAAAACAGATCGAAGGTTATGCAACAAACATCACGACGGACCTGGCCTTGGACTGGCTGGATAACAAGCGCGATAAAAACAAACCTTTCTGCCTTTTGCTCCATCACAAAGCCCCCCATCGTACTTGGATGCCAGATACCTGCGACCTGGATCTGTATGAAGATATTGTTTATCCGGTTCCCGAAACGTTCTATGACAAATATGAAGGACGTATTGCCGCATCCGAACAGGAGATGAGCATTATCGAGGATATGGATCTCGTCTATGACTTGAAGATGGCGGATAAGGAAAATGAAATCCATACGACGACCGGCCTTGAGGAAAGCGGCCGTAGCTTGTATAACCGGATGACTCCGGCTCAGAAAGCAGCCTGGGACAAACATTATGATCCGATCATCAAGAAGTTTAAGGAACAGAAGTTGACAGGAAAGGCATTGGCCGAATGGAAATACCAGCAGTACATGCACGATTATCTGCGCGTGATCCATTCTATTGACCGTAATGTGGGCCGTGTATTGGATTATATGAAGAAGAGCGGCTTATTGGAGAACACCATTATTGTCTACACTTCCGACCAGGGATTCTATATGGGTGAACATGGTTGGTTCGACAAACGTTTCATGTATGAAGAATCTTTCCGTACGCCTATGTTGGTCCGTTTTCCAGGCGGTGTTAAAGGCGACATCCCCGAAATGGTCCAGAATATCGACCATGCAGCAACTTTTCTGCAATTGGCTGGCGTCCCTGTTCCCGAAGATATCCAGGGAGATTCTTATTTGCCTTTGTTGAAGGGTGAAAAGCCGAAAGACTGGCGTACTTCTTTGTATTATCATTTTTACGAGTATCCGGCGGAACATGCAGTAAAACGTCATTATGGTGTCCGCACCGACCGTTATAAATTAATCCATTTCTATCATGATATCGATGTGTGGGAACTTTATGATCTGCAAAACGATCCGATGGAGATGCATAACATCTATAACGAACCGGGCAATGAAGCCTTGATCGACAGTCTGAAAGCAGAACTGCGTAAATTACAGAAACAATATGATGATCCGATTGAAACGGAGTTGGCAACTGCAAAGAAATAAGATAGAAATAATAAAAAAGGCATTCAGAAATGAATGCCTTTTTTATTATTTGCCATAAGGTTGTGGAGCATATCGGACTCGAACCGATCACCTTCAGACTGCCAGTCTGACGCTCTAGCCAGATGAGCTAATGCCCCTCGTGACTTATTTTCAAGTGCAAATATAGGGCTTTTCCTGATATAACCACTATCTTTGCCATAGAATTTTTATAAAAAATAAGATGATTGTTTATAATACAACGTTTCATATAGAAAAAGATATTCTGGATGAAAGTTTGGATTATCTGAAAAGACAGTATATCCCGAAAGCCGTGGAGAGCGGATTTCTACAGCGGCCATGTCTGCGACGTGTGATGCAGGCTGAGGAGGAAGAAGGTATTAGTTTCTCCGTCCAGTTTCATGTTAAGAATGTCGATACGTTGAATTTCTGGTTGCAGAACGAAGGAAATAACCTTCACCGGGCATTAGTTGCCCGTTTCGGTCATAAGATTGCCGGCTTTAGTACTTTACTGGAAGAGATAGACTGGGAGAAATGACGAAAGACCGTGTCATATTAGGTATTGACCCTGGAACGATCGTGATGGGGTATGGAGTGCTGAAGATTGAAGGACACAAACCTAAACTGGAAGCTATGGGCATACTTCAATTGAATAAATATGAGGATCATTATTTGCGGCTCCGTAAGATTTTTGAGCGGGTCTTGGGACTTATCGACCAGTATCATCCGGACGAACTGGCCATTGAAGCTCCGTTTTTCGGGAAGAACGTACAGAGTATGTTAAAACTGGGCCGTGCACAGGGAGTCGCTATGGCTGCCGCGCTCGAACGGGATATCCCGATATTTGAATATGCCCCTCTAAAAATCAAGATGTCCATTACCGGAAATGGAAACGCGGCAAAAGAACAAGTAGCTGGAATGCTACAGCGTTACCTTCATATTCCGGAAGCATCCATGTTACCGCAATTAGATGCGACAGACGGATTGGCGGCTGCCGTTTGCCATTATTTCCAGACGAATAATCCGGTACAGGAAAAGAAATATACCGGATGGAAAGACTTTATTGCGAAGAATCCGGGCAAAGTTCATTGATACAAAAAAGGATGCCTGTAATTACAGACATCCCCCTTCTCATAGACACACTTCTCTATGTATATTGAATACACATCGATCTATACGATACCTTGCGCCATCATCGCTTTGGCCACTTTCATGAAGCCCGCAATGTTCGCACCTTTCACATAGTTGATATATTGATCCTCTTTTCCATGTTCGACACATTGCTGATGGATAGCACTCATGATCTGATGCAGTTTGTCGTCGACTTCGGCAGCTGTCCAGGAAATATGCATGGCGTTCTGAGTCATTTCAAGACCGGAAGTAGCGACACCGCCGGCATTGACTGCTTTACCCGGTGCAAAGAGTTGTTTGTGTTCGATGAACAAGTCGACAGCTTCGGCCGTACATCCCATGTTGGACACTTCGGCTACGCATAATGTCTTGTTATCGATCAGCTTGTGTGCATCATCTGCGTCCAACTCGTTCTGAGTGGCACAAGGCAGTGCGATGTCTACTTTCTGTTCCCAAGGTTTCTTACCGGGATAGAAGGTTGCGCCGGGGAATTCTTCGGCATAAGGAGCTACGATGTCATTACCGGAGTTACGCAGTTCCAGCATATAATCGATCTTTTCGCCGGAAATGCCATCCGGATCATAGATGTAACCGTCCGGACCGGAGATGGTGACGACCTTTGCCCCCAGTTCGGTCGCTTTAGTGGCGGCTCCCCAGGCAACGTTTCCGAAACCGGAGATAGCGACAGTCTTACCTTTAATATCTATACCATGAGTTTCCAACATTTGATGAACGAAGTAAAGAGCACCGAAACCGGTTGCTTCGGGACGGAGGATAGAGCCTCCGAATTCCATTCCTTTACCTGTGAACGTGCCGGTGTTTTCGCGGGCCAGCTTCTTATACATACCGTACATATAACCGACTTCACGTCCGCCTACGCCGATGTCGCCTGCCGGAACATCGCGGTCCGGTCCGAGGTTTCGCCATAATTCGAGGATGAACGCCTGGCAGAAACGCATGATCTCCGCATCACTTTTTCCGCGAGGAGCAAAGTCGGAACCTCCTTTTCCACCACCCATCGGCAATGTCGTCAAAGCGTTTTTGAAAGTCTGTTCGAATCCCAGGAATTTTAAGATGGACAGGTTGACAGAAGGATGGAAGCGGATGCCGCCCTTGTACGGGCCGATAGCGTTGTTGAATTGCACACGATATCCCAAGTTGACTTGTATTTCTCCTTTGTCGTCTACCCAAGGCACACGGAAGGTGAAAATACGTTCCGGTTCAACCAATCGTTCGATGATTTTAGCTTTCTCGAATTCGGGATGCTGGTTGTACACTTCTTCAATTGAAAGAAGAACTTCTTTTACTGCTTGCAAATACTCCTTTTCGCCCGGATGTTTTGCTTCCAGTGCTGATAAGATTACTTCTGTCTTCATAGTATATAATTTCTTTTTAAGATAACATTCTGTTTGCAAATATAGGGAATAACCTGGGTTGGCAAAATGTTTTGCTTACTTTTTGATAGTTCTTTTTATGTTCTTGAACAATGTTCTTTAAGTGAAAATCCGGATTTTTGCGGATGGGATTCCGGTTCCCCTTTGTGCCAGGAAATGTGCGGTGCTGTTGGCACAGCCGTTTCCCTGCGGTGAAACGTTTGTGCCATGCAAGGGAAACGCTTGTGCCATGCAAGGGAAACGCTTGTGCCATGCTAAGGAAACATCTGTGCCATGCTAAGGGAACGGACGTGCCACTTGCTCAAATCTTGTTACAGACTTTCGGTTGATTGTTTTTTTCCTTACATTTGGGGCTGTTAATTCTATCAAATCATTATGAGCGGAATACCGGACTTTAAGAACCTTGTGTTTAAAGACACATCATTCGCCAATCTAATGAATAAGCGTATATATAATGTATTGCTTATCGCTACTAAATACGACGCCTTCATGCTGGAGGACGATGGGCGGGTGGACGAGCAGATATTCAACGAATATACGTCACTCAGCCTTCGTTATCCACCTCGTTTTACACAGGTGACGACAGAGGAGGAGGCGCTTGCCGAGTTGAAAAACCGTAATTTTGAACTGATCATCTGTATGCCGAATATGGATAACCGAGATATTTTCGCGGCGGCAACGGAGATCAAGATTCATTACCCCAATATACCGATCGTAGTCCTCACCCCGTTCTCGAAAGAGGTTTCCAAGCGGATTGCCAATGAAGATTTGAGCGCGATCGACTATGTGTTCAGTTGGTTGGGAAATGCGGAGTTGCTGCTTGCTATTATCAAGCTGATCGAAGACAAGATGAATGCGCCGGATGATACGGCCAGCGTCGGTGTACAGATTATTCTGTTGGTGGAAGATTCCGTCCGTTTCTACTCTTCGGCTTTGCCGCATCTGTATAAGTTCGTGTTGGAACAGAGCCAGATGTTTGCGAAGGAGGCATTAAACGACCACCAGCGTACACTTCGTATGCGCGGGCGCCCCAAAATCAAGTTGGCGCGTACTTATGAGGAGGCTGTCCGCATCTTTAACCAGTATCGCGATAATATGTTAGGGATCATCTCGGATATGAGTTTCATGCACAATGGAGTGAAAGATCCTTACGCCGGATACAAGTTCGGGCAGTATGTGCGGAAGACCGGCCTGATTATCCCTTTTGTGCTGGAATCGTCGGAGGTTGGCAACAAAGTATACGCAAAGGAGTTGGGGGCTTCTTTTATCGATAAGAACTCCAAGAGTTATCCGCAGGATCTGAGGAAGAAGATCATGCAACGTTTCGGTTTCGGCGACTTTGTTATACTGAATCCCCAGACGAAGGAAGAAATCATGCGCATTAAGGATTTGAAAGATTTGCAAAAGAAGGTCTTTCAGATACCCGACGATTCGCTGGTTTACCACCTGAGCCGTAACCATTTCTCCCGTTTCTTCTATTCCCGTGCCATGTTTCCGCCGGCTGAGGTTCTGAAACGCGTGGATGTGAGCGACTATAAGGATATGGATGAGGCGCGTAAATTGATTTTCGATCTGATCGTACAGTATCGCCGGATGAAGAACTCCGGTGTCGTTGCGGTCTATCAGAAGGAACGCTTCGATGAATATAGCAACTTTGCCCGCATAGGCGACGGTTCGCTGGGAGGAAAGGGCAGGGGCCTGGCGTTTATCGGGGCGATGGTGAAGCGTTATCCCAAGTTGGAACACGATCATTTTGCAGTGACTATTCCGAAGACGGTTGTGATCTGTACGGATATCTTCGACGAGTTTATGGAGACAAACGAACTGTATTCAGTCGCTTTGAGCGATGTGGATGATGAGACGATCTTGAAATATTTCCTGCGTGCTAGCCTTCCTTCCCGCCTGATTGAAGATCTGATGGCGTTTTTCGATGTTGTCAAAAGCCCGATTGCCGTCCGCTCGTCCAGTCTTTTGGAAGATTCCCATTATCAACCGTTCGCGGGGATTTATTCTACCTACATGGTACCAAAACTGGAAGATAAATATGATATGCTTCGTACATTAAGCGATGCGATCAAAGCTGTCTATGCTTCTGTTTTTTATCGTGATAGTAAGGCATATATGACGGCAACGTCGAACCTTATAGACCAGGAGAAGATGGCGATTGTTTTACAGGAAGTGGTGGGGAACCGGTACAATGATCGTTTCTATCCGACTATTTCAGGTGTCGCGCGTTCATTGAATTTCTACCCGATTGGAAATGAAAAGGCGGAAGATGGTATTGCCAATATCGCTTTAGGCCTTGGCAAGTATATCGTAGACGGTGGCCAGACGCTGCGTTTTTCCCCGCGCCATCCTCATAATATTTTGCAGATGAGTACGATGGACTTTGCGTTACGTGAGACGCAGACCCGTTATTATGCGCTCGATCTGAAGAACTTGACCGAACAATTCTCGGTTGATGATTCGTTTAACCTGCTTCGCCTGAACCTGAAAGATGCCGATGCGGACGGTTCGTTGAAGTTCATTGTCTCGACCTACGATCCTTATGACCAGATCATCCGTGACGGTTACTATCCCGGTGGCCGCAAGATATTGTCTTTCGTCAATATCCTTCAGCATGATGTGTTTCCGCTTGCCGATACGCTTGACCAGATTCTGCATGTCGGGCAGGATGAGATGGGGCGTCCTATAGAAATTGAATTTGCGGTTAATATCGATCCTGTGAGGGCAGAGCAGAGCCCTACCCCTACGGCTACTTTTTATCTGTTGCAAATTCGCCCGATCGTGGACAACAAGGAGGTGATGGAAGAAGACTTGACACTTGTCGGGCAAGAGGATACGATACTTTCGTCGACCAGTGTCTTAGGACATGGCATTGTGACGGATGTGCAGGATATCATATATGTGAAGACCGGAGCTTTCAGTTCTTCCAACAATCAGTTGATCGCTTACGATATCGAGAAGATAAACCGGAAATTCACCGCTGAGGAAAAAAATTATGTATTGGTCGGTCCCGGCCGTTGGGGCAGTAGCGATTCCTGGCTGGGCATTCCGGTGAAATGGCCGCATATCAGCAATGCTCGTGTCATTGTGGAATGCGGATTGGAAAATTATCGTGTAGATCCGAGCCAGGGAACGCATTTCTTCCAGAATCTGACCTCGTTCGGGGTTGGCTATTTTACGATCAACCCGTTTAAGGGAGATGGCTGGTTCGATGAAGAATATCTGAACTCCTTGCCCGCAGTGGAGGAAACCGAATATCTCCGCCATGTCCGTTTCGATAAACCGATCGTGATCAAGATGGATGGAAAGAAGAGTCTGGGAGTGGTGCTGAAACCGGTTTAATCTTTCTTCTTGATGAAATCCGAAGGATAATTTACCGGGTTGATGACCTCCCCGCCTTTCAGATGAATCCAGGTTTTGAAGCTGGTGGATCCTTCGGTCATTTCGATTACGCGGGCACCGTTGCTCAGGTTGTTGTATACAGTGTCACCACCGGTATAACGGCCATAGGCAAGCAGGATACCTTTCCAGAAAACAGCATAGTCGTCATCATGATCGTGTCCGACAAATACTCCTAACATATCCCCCATTTCTTTCATTGAGGCGAACATACCGGAGTTCAGTTGTGGAGCGCAGGCTTTTTCTTTTCGCGTTCCGATCAAGATGGCTGTTTCGTCTGATGCAGCCTGGTTGTATTCCGGCAGGGCGATGTGGAAGAATGCCAGCGAGGGCAAAGGAGTGCCGCCATTTTGCTTCGTGTATTTTGCGCTGTTTTCGCGATACCATCGGATCTGGTCGAACTTGATATAATCGTAGCCGCCGATTCCTTTGATCTGTGAATATGAATGCGAGTCCAGGCAGTACAGGATAGCTGCGTCTTTCTTTCCATCGGACGATTTCAGGGGTAGGATAAAATTGGTTGCTCCTACGACTCCGGCTACGGAATCGGTCAGGTTGTAAGGAATCGTCTGTATGATATCGAATAGCTGGGTACGGGTGAGTCCCTGTTCGTCATCGTGATTGCCGAATGTCACACCGAAGGGAATTTTGCGGTTGGCGGCTAAGTTCAGGATCGTGCGCATCCCTTCCTCTGCCGGCTGACCATAGATGACATCACCAGTGAATAGCACTAAGTCCGGCTTTTCCGTATCCAGCACTTCGTTGATGCGTTCGAGGGAAACGGCTGATTTGGGATTTCCGTGAATGTAGTGTACGTCCGTGAACTGTACGATTTTGAACTTGCCGTCTTTATTGAACTTCAAGGCGGGTTTCTGTGCGTAGCCTGGTTGCAGGCTTCCGAGTACAAGTGAAAGGATAATAAGAAGTTGTTTCATCTTTAGATGGTTTTTGTTTATGAATTGTTTACTCGATCGTAATGTCGAATTGATCGTATGAATCTGTTCTCCATGCCTTTTCGGATGTCAGGGGAGAAAGTGCGAATAGGGGAGAGAATGTCTTGATCTTGATCGTCTTCCCGTCCGGCATAAATTCCATGATGCGGAGCCAACAGTCCCCTCCGTTGCCATGCCATTGACCGTCGGCGGTCTGGGCATTGAACATCATTTGGGCTACATTCTTACCTGTGCTGTTTTTGTCAGTCCGGAAGCTGACATTGCCCTTGTAGTCTGTTATCTCGCATTCATGTCCACATATCACCATACAGATGTTGGAGGAAGGATAGACCAGTTTCTGCCAGATTGCTTCTCCGTAATTGGCGGGTGATATTTTGTAGCCTTCCTTAATATGACGCTTGGCTTCCGGTGACATATAGGAGTGCGTCAGCAGAATCACTTTATGATTTTTGTATTTGTCTTTGCCGGTAACTTTTGCCGCCCATTCGATCGCCTCGTCACGTGGAGCAAATTCGAGCGAAATGACTAATAGTTTTCCCCATGTGTCTGTCTCGAACTCATAAGCTGCATTTTCAAGAGTTGGAATACCTTGGTAGTTCAGTCCTGTTTCGACCAATGACTTTTTCCAGCAGCTATTCCGTTCGGAAGGAAAGTAATCGGGAAGGTGGCAGAGACGGTTTTCTGCTTTCTCGTATCCGTAATCGTGATTCCCGGTACAAACGACATAAGATATTTTGTCGTCGAGCCGTTCGAATGCCCTGGATGCGGCTTGCCATTGCTCTTCGCTTGTTTGATTTCCGTTTATGCCATCCGGAATCCGTATCTCGTTCTGCTCAACCAAATCGCCGGTACATAAAACTCCTTTGACGTTCAGTGATCCGATACTGTTGGCGATCCAGGCTGTTTGTAGCTCGAACAACGGCTGGTTGGCATCAAACTTGTTATAACTCTGCGGATCAGGCAGCAGGATCATGGAAAAAGAATTCTTATCGGATAGTTGAGGCCGGACGGGATAGACCTGGGCGATGATTGTTGTCAGGCTCAAAAGGCCGGTCACTAATAATAAAAATTTTATTTTCATGTCTATTTTCAGTTTGTTTTGTTGTTATTTGAAAATCGTCGTCTTTTAATCCGCTAAAGCCTCGCGTCTTCGCTGGATGATTCCGATCAGTTCGATCAATTCTTTTTGGCCACTGGTTACTGCTAAGTCGATGCAGGAATTGCCTTCTGCCGTCTTGATTTCTAGATCGGCCCCGGATTCCAACAGATAGTTGACGAGGTTTTTGTCTCTACGTATTATCGCTATGTGCAGAGCTGTTTGATGGCGATTGTTGAGTGCATTGATATCGGCTCCTAATTCGAGTAGCTGGCGTACCATCTCTTTGTTGCCACGTCCGGAAGCCCAATGGATAGGTGCATCTCCATCGGTATCAGTACGGCTGATGTCGGACCCATGTTCGACAAGTAGCTTTACGATTTCTTTCTGACTACTCTGTACTGCCAATTGTAAAGGAGTGATCCCAAGGTTGTTTTGTGGGTCGGGAGCTACTTCAGCTTCCAGTAATACACGCACGTTTTCTTTTGCCCGGTGGAATGCGGCTATGTGTAGGGGAGTGTCGCCTCGGTCGGTGGCTGCTTCCAAGTCATAGCCGGAGTGTTGCATGGCCTTTAAAAGATCGGACTGTCCGCTTTGGGCGATGTAATGTATAGGCAATAAACCTTTATCGTCACGGATGGCTCCGTTCGCTCCCCGTGCCAGCAAGAGCTTGGCCATTTCTTTTTGACGGAAAGCTGTTGCGATGTGCAGAGCCGCTTGTTCGTATTTGTCCGTATAGTTGATATCCACGCCTTTGTCTAAGACGTATCCGGCCAATGCGATCATCCCTGCTTTGGCGATATAGTGGAGCGGAGTACGGCCGCTGTCGTCGACATATGTGATGTCGATATTACCGCTTTTAAACAACATTTCCGCCACTCCGCGTTTACCGTTTGCGCAAGCTTCTAAAAATGCGGCGTCCAGATCGTCCGGATCTGCGGTGATCTTCACCTGCGATTTTTCGATCCGGCTGATGATCGACCTGCGATTTTTTTGCAAGGCCAGTTTGTAAGGGCTGATATTGTTCCTGTTACGGCAATTAGGATCGACTCCGGCTTTCAATAAGAGATTGACGCGTTCCAAGTCGTCATCCTCTACTGCATGGTATAAAGGATTGTTCTGGTTGATATCCGACGTGTCGGCATAGGCCCCTTTTTCCAACAAATGGTTCAGCAGGATGCCATTGCGATTGCGGAACTGATTGTCTGTTGTTTGTGCACAGACGAAGAATGGGGTTCGCTGTAGGTCGTTTACGGCATTGATGTCTGCCCCGTTATCCAGTAAAAGGTCGATGCAGTCGATCGTTTGCGGTTTCGTCTCCTTTACCAGTAAATGCAGAGGTGTGTTTCCGTCTTTGTCTTGTCTCATTGGATCGGCACCGTTTTGTAACAGGTATTGGATAATCTCGGGATATTGTTTCTTGCAAACGATATGAAGCGGTGTTTGGCTAAGGGCGTTCGCTTCATTGACATCGACTCCGAATGTAACCAATAGAGGGATAACCTGCATTTTATTGTTGTCGCAAGCCTCGTGTAACAGTGTGTTTCCTTCTTTCCCATAGAGAACGTATGGGTCGGCTCCTTTCTCTAAAAGCTTGCGGACGATACGGGCGGTTGTTTGCCGGCAAGCATAGTATAGAGGTGATAGATCTGAGTAGTTCATTAGGTTGACATCCAGATCGGACCGCTCCAGCAATAAGTCCAATATAATGTCCGGTTCGTTCTTTTCGGGAGGTACGATTTCGTCCGGTCCGAACTGATAGGCGTATGTATTCTGATAGTCTTTTAACTTTTCATGTAAAATGGAATTCCCGCTTCGGTTTTGTTCGTTAATGTCTTCTACATGGTCAATCAGAAGCCGTAAGATATCTTTTGTATATTCATTGGCGTGAATACGTCCGATGCTTTCCAGTTCCAAGCTGCTTAATGACTCTGATCTATCAAGAAAAAGAGGCAATAACTCTATCAATTCTTTGTAATGGGAGTAGAAGCAGTAATAGTTGATTAGCTCTTTGAGGTAATAATGAGGCTGCTCATATCCGTCAGGGGTGCGAGGTGCATTAGATAGAAGGAAGCCTGCCTCCAGTAACCGACGAATCTCTGCCGTGTTACGTCGATGTAAAGCCTCTTCCATTGCCTGATGTGTCAAATCGTCTGCTCCGGTATGTATTTGATTGTCGTTCATGGTATTTTTATGCAAAAATAAATCGATTGTATCTAAAGTATTTGTTTTTATTTGTCAGGAGTGAAACTTTCCCGGAGAAAGTTTTCAGCCACCTGCAATGTTTCCGGTTTGCCGACATCTATCAGATGAAGGTGCTCGTCTGCGTAGGCGTGGATGTTGGTTTTAGCGCAGATGGAGAGGTAGAAGTTGATGATCGGGAATTTGCCAGTCCATTCTTCCATCCAGTCGAATATTTTAGGAGACAGTACATGTATCCCGCTGAATGCATATTCGTTATATTGGTTCGGATCGAAATCGGGATAGAATGATTTTACTTCGCCTGTCTCACGGTTGCGCCAACCGCATAGTTTGTTTTCCTTATTGAAAAGCAGATAGCGGGAGGTGTTGCGCTTGCTGACTAATAATGTCGCCAGCGGATTTGTCTCTACATGATGATTGTAAAGCGCACGGAGATCAATATTGGATATGATGTCGACATTATGTATCAAAAACGGTTCGTTACCTTGTAAAAATGAGGCGGCATGTTTGATTCCCCCGCCGGTATCGAGCAGATAATCCCGCTCGTCGGAGATATGAATCTGGATACCGAAATTATTGTTGGCAGCCAGGAAGTCGATGATCTGGTCTCCCAGATGATGAACGTTGATGACTATCTGATGAAAGCCGGCATCTTTCAATTTAAGGATTACATGTTCGAGCATAGGTTTTCCATTGATAGGAAGCAATGCTTTTGGGGTGTTGTCGGTCAGCGGTTTGAGGCGTGTTCCCAAGCCGGCTGCGAAAATCATAGCTTTCATAATATTGCGTTAAAGAGTTGTTCTATGTTTTGTTCCCTGTGGACGAGGTCTACCCGGACACCGAATTTGGAATGAATATGTTCTGCCATATGCTGGGCGGAGTAAACCGAACGGTGCTGGCCTCCCGTGCAACCGAAACAAATCATCAGATTGGTGAATCCCCGGTCCATATAACGTTTGACAGAAGCATCCACAATTTCGTAAACATGGTCCAAGAAGCGGGTGATCTCTCCGTCTTCTTCGAGGAAGCGGATCACCGGTTCGTCTAATCCGGTAAAATGATTGTAACGTTCGTATTTACCGGGGTTATTGATGGCACGGCAGTCAAAGACAAACCCACCGCCATTGCCACTCGGATCGTTGGGAATTCCTTTTTTATAGGCAAAGCTGACAATCTTGACTTTGAGCGTATGCTTCTGGATGTCGTCATAGAATTGAGACAGATTTGTCAGATCCCGTAGTATGTTGCATAAATAGGGATACTCCGGATAATCTTCTTTCAAAAGTTGCCGGAGGTTGTCGATTGCGAAGGGGACACTTTGGATGAAATGCGGTTTCTTCTCGAAATATCCCCGGAAACCGTAGGCTCCCAAGACCTGTAAAGTCCTGAAAAGAACGAAATGGCGTAATTGCCGGAAGAAATGCTTTTCGTCTATTTCCATATACCCGCGTAGTGCTTGCAGATAGTCGGCTATCAATTCCTGTCTCAGTTCAGTCGGATATTTGGCTTTCGCCTGCCAGAGGAAAGAAGCGACATCGTAGTAGACCGGGCCTTTTCGTCCTCCCTGGAAATCAATGAACCAGGGTTCACCGTTTTTTACCATCACGTTACGCGACTGGAAATCCCGGTACATGAATGTCGGTGTACAGTCTTGCAGCAGGACATCGCTCATTTTTTGGAAATCGTCTTCCAAAAGGTTCTCCTGGAATTCCATTCCGGTAGCTTTCAGGAAACAATATTTGAAATAGTTCAGATCCCAAAGGATCGAACGTTTATTGAATTCGGGTTGAGGATAGCATTGGTTGAAGTCGAAACCCTCCGCCCCCTTAAACTGTAGGGCCGGTAGAAGCGTAATCGTCTTATGCAGCAAAGACTTTTCCGTTTCGTCGAAGAAGCAACTTTTCCGTCCTTTCTCGATTGCATGAAAGAGTAGGGCATCGCCCAGATCTTCCTGGAGATAGAGCGATTTATCATCCGACCAGCAATAAACCCGGGGAACAGGCAATCCTTTTTCCCGGAAATGCGCGGCCATATAAATGAAGGCATTGTTTTCCTCTACGGAGGTTCCGCTTACCCCGATCAGGGAAACGGGGCCTGACAATCTGAAATACCGGCGGTTAGAGCCGGAAGAAGATAGTTCGGTTATGTCAGTTGCCGGTGAACCGGTATATGTCTGGTAAAGTTGTTTTAATTCTTCAGTTATCATGTCTTTGTATTTTCGGCACTAAAGTAGTAAACAATTGACAATTGGCAATTGACAATCGATAATTTTCGTCTGAAAATAAAAAGGCGGGCGTAACCGTTGTACCGGAACGCCCGCCTATACGTCTCTTTTAAGGGGGTGTGTCAAAATCCTTGATTAAAGTATTCCTTGTGCCATCATTGCTTTGGCTACCTTCATGAAGCCCGCAACGTTTGCACCTTTCACGTAGTTTGTGTAGCCGTCGGCTTGTTTGCCGTATTTTACACATTGTTCGTGGATATTCTGCATGATACTTTTCAGTTTGGCATCTACCTCTTCGCTACTCCAGCTCAGTTTCTGAGCGTTCTGTGTCATTTCCAGACCGGAAACAGATACACCGCCGGCATTAGCTGCCTTACCCGGAGCGTACAGGATCTTAGCTTCCAGGAATGCGTCGATAGCTTCAGGAGTAGAAGGCATGTTAGCACCTTCCGATACGGCGATACATCCGTTGGCAAGCAATGTCTTGGCATCTTCTCCGTTTAGTTCGTTTTGAGTTGCAGAAGGCAGTGCGATATCGCATTTTTCACCCCAAGGCTTAGCTCCTTCTACATATTTGCAACCATATTTCTCTGCGTATTCGCGGATACGACCACGGTACAGGTTCTTCAGTTCCATGATGTAATCCAGCTTAGCACGGTCGATACCGTCTGGATCGTAGATGTAACCGTCCGAATCGGACATTGTCACCACTTTGGCACCGAGGCTGATCAGTTTTTCTACAGTATATTGGGCTACGTTACCTGAACCTGAAACACAAACGGTCTTTCCTTTGATGTCGATTCCCTTTGTATTCAGCATTTCCAGCAGGAAGTAAACATTTCCGTAACCAGTCGCTTCGGGACGGATCAGTGAACCGCCGAATTCGCGTCCTTTGCCGGTGAATGTCCCCGTGTTTTCCTGAGCCAGTTTCTTATACATTCCGTACATATAACCGACTTCACGTCCTCCAACACCTATATCACCTGCAGGAACATCCGTATCCGGGCCGATATGGCGCCATAATTCCAATACGAAAGCCTGACAGAAACGCATGATTTCAGCGTTTGACTTACCACGCGGGCTGAAGTCGGAACCCCCTTTGCCACCGCCCATCGGCAGAGTTGTCAGTGAGTTCTTGAAAGTCTGTTCGAAAGCCAGGAACTTAAGGATCGACTGGTTTACAGAAGCGTGGAAACGGATACCTCCTTTATACGGGCCGATCGCATTGTTGTGCTGGATACGGTATCCCATGTTGGTTTGGATCTGTCCTTTATCATCCATCCAGGTTACACGGAAGGAGAAAATACGATCGGGGATACAAAGACGTTCGATCAGATTGCTCTTTTCAAATTCGGGATGTTCATTGTAAGCCTCTTCGATTGTTCCTAATACTTCTGAAACTGCCTGGTGATATTCCGGTTCATTCGGAAATCTTCTCTTTAAGTTGTCTAAAACTTCACTTGCCTTCATAAGACTGATTTTATTTAGAATGTTATATTTATAATCAATTTGTTAACCGGTAGCCGTTTTTTTAACGACCTCGCAAAGGTAAGCTAAAATTTTACACAAACAAATATTTGAAAGAAAAAATGCATTAAAAATATCATTTCGGTATTTTAAACGGGTAAAAGTAACTAAATGTCATTCGTCTCTTCGTCTTCTACTCTTATAGATAGGGACGAACACGATGATTGCTGACGCTACTAGGGCAAAAACGATATCAAAGGTTATCTTTTCGCTGTATGCAAGCAGCATGTAGCAAAGGACACCCCATAAAAGAGTGATACATACGGCTTGACTATTTGTAATCTTTCTGCGTGCCATAGTTTACATTTGTTTAGTTGGATGATACAAGCGAACCGAAATAAATGACCAAGGCCAAAAATACGGCTACAAGGATAAAAAGAACGATAATTTGTTTTTCGAGAGGAAGATGACGGAGGAACGGAACGTGACGTGTCCAACCTGAAACGACTTGAATCTGTTCGGCTTCTTCGTCTTCTTTCGGAAATTCGTATCCGTTTGCTTCCAAAATCTCCATTGCACGGGGAACTTCGCTTTCAAGCAGTTCAATGCGAATGCCACCCATATTGGCTGGGTACATGACCTGGCTCGTATATTCGTTTCTCAGATAACATTTGATTCCTTCCGATTTAAGGAGGGATTCGATCATCTGTGCTGCTTCCGGTTCATAGAAACGAGCTATTTCAACTATTTTATCTTCCATTTTTCCTCCATATTAATGTATTGTATAATGTAAATGATGAATTTACCCGTTTATTAATTTATTCGCAATTTCTGTGGCTTGGCGGATACGGTCAGCCATGCCGATACCGCCTTTGATGTTTCCGGCCAATGTAAGGCCTGGGTAATGCGCTTGCAATTCGTCGATCGTTTTGAAGCGGGTGCCGCTATTCTGTTCGTATTGCGGAATGGCATGTTCGTGACGGAAGACACGGATCATATCAGGTTCCGTCTCCTCCGGAAATTTCAACATGGTGTGGAGCTCGTGTCTGATGAGCGCTTTCAGTTCCTCTTCCGGCCAGGTCGTCAGGTCGGCATGCTTTACGCCTCCGATAAAGAACGAGAAGAGGGCACCCTCTTCCGGAGCCCGTCCGGCAAAACAAGCGGAGGGGAAAAGAATTCCGAGCACATCTTTTTTCTCACAGGAAGGAACCAGGCCTCCGAACGCATCGAAACGTAATCCACCGGTGTCGCGGAACCCGACGCTGGCCTGTACGACCGGTGCATAATGCAAGTTACTGATCCGGTCCATCTTTTCTTTCGGGACAAACGGCAACAGGGCCGGCAGTGTATAAGCGCCGGTGGTCGTAACTATCCGTTCCGCAATAATAGTCTGTTCGCCGTCGGCTGTCGAATAGGTAGCCATCCATTTGTTTGCACAAGGGCGGACTGTGACGTCAGCGGCCGACAGTGTGATATGGGCCGGGGCGATCGCCTCGGCCATCGCGCCGGTCAGTTTGTCCAACCCTCCGGCGGCGGAAAATACTTTCTTGCTAGCGAGGCGGTCGCGATCCGTTTTCGGCTGCTTGGCTTTCGCGATGGTTCCGCGGATGAAGCTTCCATATTGCTGTTCTAAGTTATAGAGTTTAGGGAGCGCATAACGAGTGACGAGTTTCATCGGATCGCCGGCATAGACACCGGATAGGAATGGGTCTACCGCATAGTGCAGGAATGATTTACCCAAGCGGCCTGCCAATTCCCCGACAGACTCATCCGGATTGTTCCCTTTTGCCCGAAACGGTTCTCCGAGGATACGGAACTTGTCGCCAAGCGTAAACAGAGGAGTCGTGACTGCACTGAACAGTCCGGACGGGAGGGCCCGGAACCGATCTCCTTTCCAGATCAGCCGACGTTTGGATTCTTCGCGGGCAGTCTCCAGTGTACAGGCAGGGGAGAGGGCTTCGAATAGTTCGGCGACTTCGGGGTAGGAGACGACACCTGTATTGGGGCCGCTTTCGTAGACAAAATCCTTTTCGCGGAACGTATGGATTTGTCCTCCAACACGATCAGCCTTCTCGAGGATATGAATGTCTTTTCCGGCGCGAGTTAACCAGAAACCGGTCGTCAATCCGGTCAATCCGGCACCGATAATCAGAATATCTGTCTGCTGGGAGTCCATTTTGTTATACAGGTTTAGAAAATGATTTATTTGTTTCGAGCATCAGCTTGTCCAGCGAAGCGGCTATGTTTCGGACGAAAAGCCTGCCTTCAGGTGTCATCCTGATTTGGTTTTTGTCGAACTCGATTAGTCCATCCTCTGCAAATTCGCGTAGATGCGCTTCGTCATAGGCGGTTGCCTGCTTGATGGATCGGGCGGGGGTGGAAAGCTGTTCCGACAGTTCGTTCCAGTCGATCCGGTAGTTGCACATCAGCATTTCGATTGCTTCCCGTGTGATCTGTTCCTCCCGGCTTAGGAGATATCCTTTGGCGACAGGCAAGATGCCGGCTTCGACTTTCTCGATATACTCCATGATATCTTTTGTGTTCTGAGCGTAAGCCGTTCCGAGCTGGCTGATTCCGGTCACACCGAAAGCATAGACCTGGCCGGTAGTGCGGCGCGTACAATATCCCTGGAAATTACGATGTAGCTGTCCGTTCTGCGAAGCTGTGTACAACTCGTCGTCTTTGCGGACGAAATGATCCAGACCGATCGGCTGGTAGTCTGCTTCGCAAAGGATCCTGTGGGCTGTTTCGAACATCCGGCTCTTCTCGTCGCCCGATGGCAGTCCTACTTTTTCCAATATCTGCTGCCGGGGGAAAGCCCAGGGCACATGCGCATACGAGAAGGTGACGAGCCGGTCCGGTTTCATGGCAACGGCTCTTTCGATCGTCTGGGCAAAGCTTTCTTCCGTCTGGAAGGGCAAGCCGTAGAGAAAATCCATATTGACACGTACGTCGAGCGAACGCAGGATCTCCATGACGTCTTCCATCGGGATTCTGGACGATTGACGGTTTACACCTCTCAGGACCTCCTTGTTAAAATCCTGCACACCGATACTCAGTCGGTTGAAACCGGATTTGACCAATTGAACCCAGCCTTGTTCCATTATCCAGCCCGGATGGCATTCGACTGCTATCTCCGGATTGGCGATCGTTGGGAACTTGTCTAAAACATGGTCGTTCAGCTCTTCCAGCTCGATGGCCGGCAGGACGGTAGGGCTACCGCCGCCGTAATGGATTTGCGAAACTTTGCGTCTGTTGTCGAGCAGAGGTAATACCAGGTCGATCTCTTTATGTAAGGCTTCGACATATCGGTCTACGATTTCTCCTTCCGGAACGGGATAGGAATTGCATCCGCAATAGTGACAGAGGCGGTGGCAGAAAGGAATATGGAAATAGAAGGAAATCAACTCTGGTTTTTGATTGTTTGACGCTTGGAGGGCATCCGCATAATCATAGTCGTTGAACCCGTCATGGAAATAGTTTGCCGGCGGATAGCTGGTGTACCGGGGAACCGGTACATTGTATTTGTCTAAAAGTTCTTGTTTCATATCGTATTTTTATCTTTTCTGAAAACTGTTATTATATAAATAAGAGATACCAAAGCGATGCTCGCCTCAAAGAAGAAAAGCCCGTGGTAACCCGTATGATCTGCAATTTTTCCACTCAGGATGGCCATCAACATGCCACTGAGATGCGTGATGACCGTCTGGATCGTGAAATCCGTTCCTTCGCGTCCTGGGCGTACACAGTCCATAGCGGTCGTATAAACTACGATCGTCGCCATCCCGTAGTTGCCCCACAGAAGGAAAATCCCGCCATAGAGCAAGGTAGTCGTAGGATACACATACGAAAGTCCGAGGAAATAGAGTGCCGCTATCAAGACAAATACTGCAAACAGGATGCGTGCCCTGAAACGACCGATCCGCCGTACGATCATCCCGCCGGCAAATGAGGAGAGGAACCCGACGAATGTCCCCGCCACTCCGCTCATCACTCCGATCTCCTTCATGTCGTAGCCTAAGTCGACCAGCCAGGGCTTCAACATGGCGAGCGTACCGATCAAGCCGGAATAGGAAAGGAAAAGGAAACCGATCTGTTTCCAGATGCTCCGGCGGGCGAAGAAATAGATCACATCCGCCTTTTTGGCCCGTTCGTGCGTGTCCTTCGGTTGAATGCGGAGGCCTTTGTTGAAAAAGAGCGGCAGGAGGGCAGCGATGACAAACAGTGCGACGCAGGGCAACAGCCCGTTCCATCCGATCTGTTTGAAAAGTAGGAGCAAGACACCGCCCCCGATCATCGAACCTCCGAAACTTCCCATCGACTGCATACTGTTTACAAGACTTTTATCCTTCCGGCTGAAAGCGAGTACCGCCAACGCGTCGGTCGCGATATCCTGCGTGGCGGAAGCGACGAAGGAAACGATGATCAGGGCGACGATCGTATAGAAGTCCGTATGGAAATCAAGGAAAGCGACGGCAAAGATCAGGCCGGCGTAGATCAGTTCGGAAGAAAAAATCCACCGTTTATAATCGCCCGTCGTCACGGCGTGTCGGTCTACCATCGGTGACCAAAGGAATTTTAGTATCCAAGGCAACTTGATCAACTGGAGAAGCCCGATGGCCGAGAGCGAAAAGTTTTCCTGACGCATCATGACGGGGATGACGGTGGAAAAGAAGCTCATTGGGATCGTCTGCGCGATGTAGAGGCAGAAGAAGGTCGCGAGGTTGTATGTTTTGTCTTTCTGTATCATAATATCGTTATATAATCATCCGGCTTCCGGCCGGGGCTTTAAGAGTTTTCAAAGTGTCGTCCGAACTTCTGCCGAGACTTTTAAAAATTCAATTGTATATTCCCTCCGATCGTGAACGGCCGTCCTTTTTGTGCCAGACCCTTTCCGCCTGTTTCGAAATAGAAAGCAGAATAGTCTGCACCGGTCATATTTTTCCCCCAGATCGCAAAGGTAATAAAATCTTTTGTAGCAGACACTTTTGCATTCAATAGTCCGTAGTAGGGTTGTGAGATTTTATTGTCTTCTTTCCATTGGATACGTCCCGTTCCGGTGTAGTTTGCACTGATTGTGAAGCGATCGATGTGTCGGCAAGGGTTCGGGATCGTGTAATCGGCTCCGACGGCAAAAGTGTGGCGTGGGACCATCGGCAGGAAATTGCCGCTGTAGTCGATGCCTTTCCGTTCATCTTTGTAATCTTTGAAAGTGGCGTGCGTAAAGCCGTAGTTTACCTGTACCATCAGCCCGTTGACCGGATTCCCTTGCAGGCTGACTTCGACGCCTTTGCTCTCACTACGTCCGGCGTTACGCAGGAACTGCCCGTTCTGGGTGGCGAGCATCTGGTAAATCTGTTGGTTCTTCCAGTCGATCCAGAAGAAACAGATCTCAGCGTTCAGGCGGTTGTCGAGAAGCGGGTGCTTTGCTCCCAACTCGTAGTTCCAACTGGCTTCAGGGCGGAATGTGCGGTCTTCCTCACGATCGAAGGAGGTATTGAAACCACCTGTCTTATACCCCTTCGTCACGGTGGCGTAGAGCATGCCGGTAGACGGGAACATATATTGCAGGGCGATTTTCGGGGTGACCTGGCTGAATTTGAGCCGGCTGTCGAAGGCATCCATCTGCTTGCTGCCGCCGTCCGTTTCTTTATAAAAAAGAAAATCGTTGGAGGTGTGCTCATAATCGTAGCGGATGCCGAAAGTCAATGACAGACCGCGCGTCAGCAGGTCGTCGATTGTGGACTGGTGGTAGAAAGCGACACCATAGGTCGGCGTGTCGTACAGCTTGCGTGTCGCATAGTCTTTGGTAAAATAATCGAGTGTCACGGTATTGTCTATCCCCTGCCAGAAACCGAAGGCGCCGAACAGCCATTTGTAGCGTCCGGGAGTCGTTGATTTGATGTTCAGTTCTTCGGAAAACATTTTCTGCTTCATATCCTGACGTGCGAAATAGATGCTTTTGGGAGAGAAATCCTGGTCGATGCCTTGATGGTCCGAGATATATTGGAAGGCGGTCCGGCTGTTGATGCTGTAGCCCCTTCCCTGGTAATCCGCCGAGAAGCCGGTTGTCGAAAGTGTCCGTTTGTAGAAACTGTAGTCATTATAGTTGACTTCTCCCGGTTTATGGGTGACCGAATCGCAGACAGCGTAGGGATAGCCGCCCTGGACAGAACGGTCGAACGAACTCATCAGCCCGATCGAAAGGTTCTTTCGAGGCTTCCATTCCAGGCGGATGCGGGCGGAACCGGACTTCATATCATCTGCCTTCTTATCCGTAAACAGGTTGGTAAAATAGCCGTCGCTGCTTTGGAAATCACCGGAAACGGCATATCCGAACTTTTCTCCGATCTTTTTATAATGGGAGAGGGTATAGTCGCGGTAACCGTAGTTGCCGTTGGAAAGCCAGATGTTCGTCCCTTCATATTTCAGAGGCGATTTTGTATAGACATTGATGATGCCGCCCATCGTGTTACGGCCGTAGAGTGTCCCTTGCGGACCGCGCAACACTTCGATCCTGTCCACTTCATTGAAATCAAAATCGAAAGCTGATTTTTCGAAGTAGGGGATGCCGTCCACATAAAGCCCGACCGAGGGTGCGTTGATTTTCGATCCGATCCCCCGGATATAAACCGGTGAGGTCAGTTTCGATCCGTAGTCCGGCATGAAAAGGTTCGGGATGAACGAACTGAATTCTTTGATTCCCGTGATATTCCGGTTTTGGATGGCCGTTCCCGTCACGGCTGATGCCGATAGGGGGTCCAGCCTGAGGTCCCGCTGTTGCTTGAACGATTGCACGACCACTTCGTTCAGTTCGACATTGCGGATCTTCGCCGTATCTTTTTCAATCTCTTCCCCTTTTGCCGTGTATGTCAGGCAGAGCAGTAACGGGAGGTAATAGAATAATTTCATGTCTTAAAATGTAACGGTGATTTCGCCTCCGATCTGGAAAGGTTTGCCTTTCTGGATGAATGACTGGTTGAACGATTCGAAATAGAACGCCTGGTAGTCCGTGCCTGTGATGTTGCGGCTCCACAGGTTGAGGTTGACGATTCCCTTGCGGATACCTGCTTTTGCATTGACGAGGCCGTAGAACGGTTGGCTGATGTCGTTTTTTTCTGTCCAGAAGATCTTGCCGGCCCCGGTGAATTGGGCGGATGCGGTAAACTGGTCGATCATTTTCCGGTGGAGCAGTTTCGTGTATTGCAATCCTAAGCTTACGGTGTGGCGCGGTGTGTAAGGAATGAAATTATCCTTGCAGTCCGTTTTCACGATCTGGCTGTTCTCGTCCTTGTCCGTGAAGATGTAATCGCGGAAGGTGGCGTGTGTAAAACCGTAGTTGAGATCTGCGGTTAGTCCGTCCATGATACGCCCGCGTAGGCTCAGTTCCACGCCGTAGCTGTTCGCCTTTCCTCCGTTGGTGATCAGACGCCCGCTGCCGTTTTCGGCAAAGCTGGTCAGTTGGATGTCACGGATGTCCATATAGAAGAGTGTCAGCTCTGCACTCAGCCTGCCTCGGATCAGTTCGCTACGGATGCCTGCTTCGTAATTCCAGCTATGTTCCGGTTTATAGGAAGCGACGTCTTCCACTTCCCCCGGTTGTTCGGCCTTGTCGGGGGCGAACTTGGACATCAAGTCATATTTGGCTTGAGCCTGGACCAGGTCGCCGAACATCTGTACATTATATCCTCCTGTCTTGTATCCTTTGGCGACCGAGACATATGTGAATGTTTCGGGTGTGCACTGGTAACGGAGTGAAATCTTCGGCAATACTTGCAGGAAATCTTGTGAGATGTTGCCGTCCATAGTTGTTGTGACCGGTAGTGTCATCTTCATCGGGCCCATTTCCACGCCGATCTTCATGCTGTCTACAGCCGAGTGATAGTCCAGACTGGCTTTTTCGTAGTCCAGACGGATACCGGCGGTAATGGAAAGTCCTTCGACAAAGAGGTCGTTGTAGGTCGATTGGTGGAAGGCGGCGAAACCGTGAGTCGGTGTGTCGAAGTTGCCGGGGAAATAGATCTGGTTCAGTTTGTCTCCCTGGACGGTCAGTTTCGGTGCTTTCGGATTATTGGCCAGGATGTCGTCGAATGCTTTTTGCAAAATACCTGTCAGCCCGTCTTGCTTGAAGATCACGGGACCGTCAGTATTCAGGCTGTTGTAAAAACCGTAGGCGCCGAAGCTCCATTGGTAATTGCTTTTTGTATTGGATTTGATCGCTAGCTCTTCGCTCCAGGCATATTGTTTCTGTCTTTGATGGAGGGTGAAGACAGATAGTTCCGTATAGTCCTGGTCCATTTTCATATCGTCTTTCAGATATTGGTAAGCCGTGGTGGAGGCGAGGATGAAACGGTCTGTTTTCCATTCCAGGTACAAACTGTTGTTCAGTGTGCGGCGCCAATAGGAACTCGGATCGTTGATGCGGATCGGCTGTACGGTACCGGTTTGTGGGTCGTACTGCCCGTAAGGAAAGGCTTTTTGCGTTACATAGTCATAGTTGAATGTATATTGCGCTTTCAAATGATCTGTAATATACCCCTCCAACTTGAAACGGCCGCCTGCCGATTCCTCCTTATCGGCCTTTGTGTTGTTGTATTCGTTGATGAAAAAGCCGTCGTTACGGTCGTAATATCCGCTTAATGAGAGTCCGATGTTTTCTCCGATCTTGCTGTATTGGGAAACTTTGGCTTTGGCTACCCCGTAGTTGCCCATCGACATTGTGACTTTTGTTCCTTGGTAATCGAAGGGGGAGAGGGTGTAGATGTTGACGATACCTCCCATTGCATTGCGTCCGTAGAGGGTTCCCTGCGGTCCGCGTAAGACTTCGATGCGCTGAATATCGTTCAGCTCGAAATCAAAAGCACTTTTATCCAGGTAAGGGACGTTGTCAACATATAATCCGATGGATTGCCCACTGCTTCGCGCTCCGATTCCACGTATATAGATGGCCGAAGTCATTTTCGAACCATAGTCCGGCATATAAAGGTTGGGGATGAAAGCGCTGATATCCTTGAGGGCATCTATCTGCCTGGCTGCTATCGCTTGGGGTGAGAGGATGGAAACAGCTCCCGGAAGCGTACGAAGGTCGTTCGTTTCCTTTGTGGAAGAAGTGACGATCACTTCACCTATATTATAGGTCTTGATCGTGTCGTTCACATTTTCATTCACCCGTTCGGCTTTAATCGGTTGCAAACACGTAAGCGCGCCTGCAACAAGGATATACAGATAGCGTTGATTCATCGTATTTATTGTAAACTATTAGTATTTTACGGTTGCAAAGGAACGGTAAAGATGAATGGGAATCAATCACTACATGTAGTGATTTTAAAGTTCGATGTCGTCGCCTGAAATAATACCGTTCATAATGGCATAGAAGGTAAGCCCCGATACGGTTTTGATACCGAGCTTGGTGGTGATGTTCTTGCGGTGGCTGAGGACTGTGTTCAGGCTGATATTCAGCTTGTCTGCAATTTCTTTGTTGGTACTGCCTTTGACGATTAATTGGAGGACATCCGTTTCGCGGGTGGACAGTTCTTTGTTGTTCTCGCTGGAAATACTGTTGTTTTCTCCGGTAAAAAGTTGTTCCATCTGCTCGATGATGATTTCCTGCGAGGCCTTGATCGTGATATGATTAGTTACCGATAACCCTCCTTCGTCTTCGGCCCCATCGATCAGGACCATTGTCTTGCTCCGGCGAGGGAGGAAAAAGTCTGCATAAAGGACAAATGAAGCGGCATTTGTAAAATAGTAATCGAATGTATCGTTGCCGGAAGTCGATAAAGCCTCGAAAGTGGGGTAGTGGCTGATCTCTACCGGTGGAAAATAGTCGGTCAGCATGCTTTGTAGGCCGATGCTCTGTAGCGTGTCGGGTAATATAATTGCTATTTGCTTGTTGCGATGCATCCGGCTGTTTGTTAAATACACAATTTTTCCATAGCCGAAACCATCGGTGTCAATATCCGGTAGCGGATGCGGTTGTGTTGTTTGATATCTTTTTCCAAGCTGCTGATAGCGAATATGACAGCGTAACATAAGTTCTCGTTATAGTCGCCGGAAAGATGCTTGACCATGATGCTTTTCAGATCTGCCAACAGGGCCTCTATCGGATCTTCTAATCGCTGCTCCGTTCCGAGATGCAATGCTTCGAGCTGTCCGGAAGATTGATAATCTTTCAACTTTTCGCTTAATGACAGACAATAGGGGAACCATACCCGGTCGTCCTTTTCGATCCGTGAGGTCAGTTCTTCTTTGAAAGAGGAAAAAAACTTACCGATCAGGTTGAGCGTGTTGTTTCCCGGTGTACTCATCGATATGAATGAACCGAGATGCCTTTCTATATTCGGAATTTGGTAGCGCTGGTAATACAGGTTGGTTTTAGTCAGATAATCGATGATTTGTGAAGTATGGAATGTTTGTAGCTTCTTTTCTGGGAAGTATTCCTCATTGAGGAACGTGTTGATTACCGTCAAGAGGAAATCGGCATCCAGTTGGTATTCTTCACATATCGCCTTTACCGATTTGTCACCTAAGCCCAGGCGGATTCCAAAACGGTTAATGACAGGAATGAGTGAGGGATGCTCTTCCACCACCTCACTCATTTGCATATTAGGATATACTAATGGCATATTTTATGCTTCTTCCCATTGTTTTCGTAATAGTTCCACTGCGGCGGGCACTAAAACGTTCCGGTCTCCCTGGCATCCGCATTCGAAACTTACATATTTGTCGTAATCCAACATCTTCAAACCTTTAAAGCCGTTCACATAGTTATCCGCTTCGCCGTCTTCACCCGGCATGCTGCGGCGTTTACGGCTGGCAACATGCACATGTTGCAGATATTCGCCTGCGGAAAGGAAAGCTCCCATGTCGGAAGTCTCTTCCCAAGTCATGTGCCAGAAGTCACCCATACAGCGTACACCCGGATTGTTGATATCGCGGCAGATGGAGGCTGCATCCGCTACCTGGCGGAGATAAAAAGCCTCTTTCCTGTTGAGCGGTTCAAAGATAACAGTAGTTCCGTGTTCTTTTGCGAAATTACCCATTTCATTGAATTGTTCGCACAAAAAGTCCCGTGTTTCCTGTGTATGAGGCATGGCTGGTTTCTGGCCGTTGAAAGCCGGAACGATGATCACTCCCGTAGAACCTAATTCGCCTGCGGCAGCCATGATCTCTTTCATCGTATCCATACACTGTTTGCGGATAGCCGGATCTGTCGAAAGGATGAAACCCTGGAAACCTGCACAAATGGCGCTCACTTTGATATTGCGTCCGTTGAGTGCATCCTTGATCTCTTTTACACGATCTTTCAGGCCGCGTCCACCCGGTTCGAAACCAACGACGCCCAACTTTTCCATGTAGTCGAGCTTTTCGTTGAGGTTGGCACCTGGGGCGATTCCTTCCTGAAAAGATATCTTCAACTCGGCTTTGCTGTTGGGGCATGATCCCTTTTCTGTCGGACAACCTTCTGTAGAAGCAGCCTTGCCGCCACAGGCAGCAAAAGCTGAACTACCGGCTGCAACAGCCGCGCCAGCCAGAGTTGTTCTTAAAAAGTTTCTTCTGTTCAGTGCCATATAATTCTTATTTCTTGTCTTGGGCTTTACCCGGAACTTGAACTGTAAATCCACTCATATCCATCTTGCCTAAATTCAAGTCTTTCGGAGTGTAATCGATAGGAGAAGCAGTCATGGCGTCCCAGGTCGTTTCTGCACCAGTGTAAGCTGATTCACGTCCCATGATAGCAGCCATATTGGCTACAGCAGTTTCAGATGCTTGGTCAATAGACTTGCCACTGCGGATCAAGTTAATCCAGTTGACGTGTTCCAATACATACGGATTCTGCTGTTTTGTGTTTGCTTTTTCTGCTTCTCCGTCATATTTCCAAACTACATTGCCTGCATTATCTTTGATTTCCATCGTAGCGCTGTTCCAAGAGCCTTTTGTTCCTTGGATAAATTCGCTGACGTTAGTGGCACAACCGTCAATCTGGCGACACATACTATGCAAGTGGATGCCGTTTTCCATTGTGAAGTCGATGCTGAAGTTGTCATACTGGTCGCCTGTTATACGACGCTGACGAGAACCGAATCCGACTGCTTTGACCGGTTTCAAACCACTGAACCATGTGAATACATCGATGTTGTGTACGTGCTGTTCTACGATGTGGTCTCCGGATAACCATTTCCAGTTCACCCAGTCTTTGATCATATATTCGCAATCGTTCCATTCTTTCTGGCGGTCACGATACCACAACATACTCTGATTCCAATAAACAACACCACCGGTGATTTCACCAATAGCTCCTTCCATGATCTTCTTGTAAGATTCTACATAGCTACGCTGGTGATGACGTTGTGTACCGGTAATGACACATAAGTTCTTAGCCTGGGCCTGTTTAGCTGTTGCCATGATAGTACGATATCCTACTGGATCTACACAAATCGGTTTTTCCAGGAATGAATGTTTGCCTTTTTCAGTCGCATATTGGAAATGAATCGGACGGAATACGGGGGGGGTAGCGATAATAACAACATCGACACCACTATCGATTACCTGTTTGTAAGCGTCCAAACCAACAAAACGTTTGTCTGCCGGAATATCAATGTTTTTCTCTTTTTTCAATTTACCTGCCAAATCATCGATTCTTTCCTGAAATGTATCACCTAAGGCAACGATTGTCACACCATTACCTGCTTCCAAGAAGTTGAATGCTGCACCGGAACCACGTCCACCACAACCGATAACACCGGCTTTCAACTCTTTTCCGTCAGTAGCCTTGTCGGGCAATTCCGGAATATAATAAGTTCCAGGCTCTTTCAGAGGCTTGTTTGCTGCAGCACTTTCGCTGCCACCTGCACATGAGGTTAATACACTTGCACTACCTGTACCGATTGCACCCAGTGCTCCGGCCATAGCTGTACTTTTTAAAAACGATCTTCTGCTAATACTGTTTTCTTTCTTCATGATATAGTAATTTTAGGTATCAATTAAACATCTGTTATTTTGCTCCAATTGCTGGGTCCGGTTCGCAAACCACACGGAAACCGATACCTCGGATATCCGAATACCACCAGATACTCTTCGGTTGCTGCGGGTCTGTCTTCAGCCATGCGTCATGCTTGGTATAATCGCGGGCTGCGGAACGGACATCTGCTGCATCGGAAGTGTAGTTACCGCCGCGTACAACCCATTCTTCTCCTTCTGTGATTAACGGGTTAGTCACACTTTCACCGCCTTTACTGTAAGCCTGAGGGTCATATTTGTCGGCACAATATTCCATTACGTTACCCAGCATGTTCTTCAAACCGAACGGGTTCGCTTTCACTTCGCCCGGCTCCTGAGTTCTGTTCTTGCTGTTCTTCGCGTAAATCACGAATGAACTAATGCTGTCTGTCTTTGCATCGAAGAACTTACGCCAGAATCCCTGATCTGAAAAATCTTTAGGATTTCCTGTGAAGAAATAAGGAGTTTCCGTTCCTCCACGGGCTGCATATTCCCATTCTGCCTCGGTCGGCAGACGGTATTTTTTCCCTGTTTGTTTAGACAACCACTGGCAGAATGTTTCTGCTGCGTAATGTGTCATCGTAATAGCCGGACGATCACCAGCACCCCATCCTTGGTCGGGGAATCCGAACGGGGGAGTCGGACCGGAAATGGCATCGACATCCGGATTGCTGTTATTTGCGTATACGGTTTCGGGAGGAGTACGTCCTTCACTCATGGTTTGTCCGTAGAATGCCCAATATTGATCCCAAGTAACTTCTACTTCTGCCATAAAGAAAGGACTGACCGTAACATTTCGGACCGGAGCCTCATCTGCCTTATGGAACGGTTCTTTATCTGTACTACCCATTTTGAATGTACCGCCCGGAATGGCAACCATTTTGAAAGTAACGGCCGTACCCGGAATTTGTTCCGTATAGTCGGTAAATGATGTGACAGGTGTCGCCGTCTTGAAATAGAGGCTGGTGTCGACCGCTGCTGTGGCAGCACCGGGAATGCCTGTTAATTTACCATGTTTGTAATCCGGATTATAGTGCCCCGCGTCGAGGTGGCAGCTGATACACTGCAAATCCAGTTTCTTTTCGTTTTCGTCATAATAAAGGTGAGCAGTGATACCATCTTGGTTAATCCCTTCCGGGAACAGATTCTGATGACATTCTTTGCAGGATTCGTTCGGAATATATTTAACGGCATGTTCCAGTTCCGACTTGGTGTTCCAGTCGAAATCTGCACTGTCTTTTGTCATGAAAGACCATACGTCTTTCAGTCCCAATTTGGCTTTAGCCGTATAATGATTCCATGTGTCGCTTTGAGGCGGAAGGTGACAAGCCACACAATGTGTTTTAACACCGCTTCCGTTATTTACGTGTTTGGAGAGTTTCCAGCTGTCTTCTACATGCGGATGAACATGGCACATCATACAAGATTCATCGGAAGAGAAATAAACGGATGTTTTGTATACGGCAACCATAATGCCTGCCCCGAGAAGTAACCCGACCAAAAGAATGAAGGTTTTTCCTTTGAAAAATCTCCCTTTGTTTTCGGAAGGATAACGATTAGAATTGTTATTAGTAGCCATTTGTTTTTATGGTAAACGATTTTACAATTAGTCTTGAATTAGATTTAAAAATCGGCAATAAAAGTAGTCTTTTTCTACATAAAATAAAAGTTTGCACTAGCTATTTAACGAAATATGTATAGTGATTATGCTTTTTTACCAATTTTTGTAAAAAGAGAAACTTGTCCCCGCTTCTTGGATAGAAATGCGGGGACAGATTCCTTTATTGTTGCTGTTTATAAATTAGATTGAATCGGTTTCATGATGAAAGAGAATTCATAGTCCCCGTAATGAATACGGTATTGTTCCAGTGGAAGTGCTCCCCAACTGTTGACGCAACCCAATCCCATTTGTACCTTGTCAATGCACATATTGGTATAATTTGCCTGAGGTACAAGTTCGGAGTGTCTTTGGTCTTTTTGCGTACCGTCATCCAGAGATTCGATCGAATAATTCAGGGCTGAAGCCGAGAATGGAGCTTCCGAAATGAACATAAGTCCGTTACCGCCCTTGTTGGTCTGTTTCCACCACCGGATATCCGTTTTGGTCCCTGTTTCCTGCGGACGGATATAAGAATAGAACTGCTCTTCTACAGTCTGTTTGTAGTTACCCAAGTCGGTAACGTTGTTACGGTCGGAATAGTTTTCGATCGGACCTCTGCCGTAGTAGTTGATCTGATCCAAGCATTTAGGCATCTGCATCTGCATGCCGAAGCGGAACATATCGGAAACTTCAGCCGATTTGCCGGCTACCATTTTCTGTATGACCTTTACTGCACCTTCATTGTTGATCGTATAAGTCAGATACAATTTGGCCTTTACTGCATCCATTGTATATTCAGCATTGACAGTTGCCATGTCGTTCTCGATTTTGTTTGTCAAAGAAACCAGTTTCAATCCCGGTTCTTTCCAAGCGGCATATTTGTTTTGTAGGTTGGCTCCCATATCGTTGTCGGTCGGAGCACGCCAGAAGTTCGGAGTCAATTTACCATCTTCTTTCAGCATTGTCGTGCCGTTTACGTCGTATCTACACAGGAATCCGTCATGCTTGTCAAAGTCTATGCGGAAGTTCTCTCCTTCGACGATCAGATAATTAATGTCATTATCTTTAATGGTTGGAATAACAGTCGCGATGTTCACCTGGTGTACATTTTGCATATCCAGTTTCGGAGCGCTGTACGGGCGGATGGTCAACTGGTTTTTAGCTACCGTATAACCGGCAGGCAGCAATGTTTCCGCTTTTTTCAACTTAAAGGCCACATTTAGCAAAAGTTCTTTGCATTTGCAAATTCCATCTGTGCTATAATTCAGTTTTATGGACTTGGTCTGTTGCGGAGCTACTTCCAAGTCTTTGATCATACCTGTCTGAACCACTTCGCCGTTAGCCAGCAATTCCCATTCTGCATAGTAACCGTCCAGATTACGGAAGAAGTTTTCGTTATATACGTTCACGACACCGTTCGTCAAATCGGATGGAGTCACCCAGATCGATTGGTAGATATGTCCGACTTCGTGCATGTGCGGATTCGGTTTGCGATCCGGGCTAATCAGACCATTGTCCATGAAATTGTTGTCGGAAGCATCATACCTGTTCCAATCGCCGCCATAGGCATAGAAAGGAACGCCGTCTTTTGTTTTCCAACGCAGAGACTGATCGACGAAATCCCAGATAAAGCCACCTTGATACTTCGGATATTTGCGAACCAGATCCCAATATTCTTTGAATCCCCCTTGAGAGTTACCCATTGCATGTGCATATTCGCATTGGATAAGCGGTTTGTTTACATCACCTTTGCAATATTCCTCGCTTCTTTCATAGTTCAGATACATCGGGCAATAGATATCGGTGAATTCGCTTGTCCGTGCTTGTTCGTATTGTACGGCACGTGATTTGTCTTCATTCTTGATCCAAGTATAACAAGCTTCGAAATTAGATCCCATACCGGCTTCATTGCCTAATGACCAGAAAATGATGGATGGATGGTTGTAGCCGCGCTGAACATTGCGCTGGTTGCGTTCCATGTGTGCTTTGGCAAATAACTGGTTTTTAGCCAAAGTCTTGTCTCCATATCCCATCCCGTGAGATTCGATGTTTGCTTCCGCAACCACATAAATACCATATTGGTCACATAAGTCATACCACAAATTGTTGTCCGGATAATGACAAGTACGTACGGCATTGATGTTGTATTCTTTCATGACCTTGATATCCTGGATCATGCGTTCACGTGATACAACATAGCCGTCGTCCGGATCCATTTCATGCCGGTCGGCCCCTTTGAACAAGACAGGTTGTCCGTTTACCAATATCTGGGAGTTTTTCAATTCGATCTTGCGGAAGCCTACTTTTACCGGAATGACCTCAGTCGTGTTGCTACCGTTTTTCAAGCTGGCGATCAAAGTATAGAGAACCGGAGTCTCGGCAGTCCATTTCTCAGGATTGCTTATCGCCATATCGGTGGAAACTTTGCCGGCACCTTTGACCGACGCAGTGGCGACTTCCTTGCCTTCCTTGTCTAACAGTTTCAGGTCGACTGTCCCGCTACCTTTCAGGCTCAGGGAAATATTTAAAGTACCGTCTTTATACTGTGTATCCAAATCCGGAGTTACGCGGATGTCCTGGATGTATTTCGGAGTACGGGCGTAGAGGTAGCAGTCACGACCTACACCGGAGAGGCGAAGGAAATCTTGGTCTTCCAGATAAGTCCCGTCGCACCAGCGGAACACTTGGAATGCGATCAGGTTCTTTCCCGGTTTCAGGTATTTGGTCAGGTTGAATTCAGCTTCGAGTTTGCTGTCTTCACTGTAGCCGACGAATTGTCCGTTCACCCAAAGGTACATGTTTGACGTGACAGAACCGAAATGAGCGAAGATCTCTTTTCCTTTCCAGTCTGCCGGAACCATGATTTCTTTACGGTAAGAACCTACGTGGTTGTTTTCCGTAGGGATTTCAGGTGGGTTGTTCTCGAACTGGCTTCTCCAGGGATACCCTACATTTACATAGATCGGATCGCCATAACCATTCAGTTCCCACAAGCCGGGCACTTTCAAATCATCCCATCCCTTATCGTTGAAATTCACCTGATAAAAATCTGTCGGGCGCATATCTGCATTTTTTACCCAGAAGAATTTCCAGTTGCCATTCAAGGTCATAAAATTTCCGGATGATTCCTTACATCCTTTCAATGCACTGTTTTCGTCTTCGTATGCGAAATAGTTGGTGTGCATAGGGGCCCTGTTGATCTCGTTTACGTTAGGGTCTCTCCACTCATTTTTTTGAGCGAAAGCTGCTGTCCCGAGCAGGGACAGGCAGCAAGCAAGTACGTTTAGTTTCATAAGATGTTATTTATTTACGGTTTTTCAGGATCTTAATCAATCCATTTTTGCCATTTTACATTATCGTTATATCCGGCTTCAACCATTGTTTCAATGAATTGCATGCCTCTTACACCATCGTATACTGTTGGGAAATCCAAGCAATCACCGCTGGGGGATTCACCGTTTTTGATAGCTCTGACGGTAAGCGAGAAATTGCGGTAGATATTGGCAAAAGCTTCGATAAAACCTTCCGGGTGTCCTGCCGGAGTTCGGGTATTCCACAGGGCTTCAGGGGTCAGATAACCGTTGTTGCCGATATCTAATATTTCAGTAGGACGATCTCTCCACCTCAAAGTCAGCGTGTTCGGTTCCATCTGACGCCATTCCAATCCGCCTTTTTCACCATAGATACGGATGCGGATATTATTGGCTTCACCGGTTCCGATCTGTGTTGCGGTCAAGACGCCTGTCACATCGTTTTCGTAACGGAGGAATGCTGCCCCGTCGTCATCGATCGGACGTCCGGGAACGAATGCCTTCAGGTCGGCACATAGTTCTTTGACTTTAAGTCCAGTTATATATTCACTTAAATGCCAGGCATGTGTTCCGATGTCACCTACGCAGCCGGCTTTGCCCGAGCGCTTCGGGTCCGTACGCCATCCGGCATTGTTGCCTCCTAATAATTCGATACGTTCAGAAAGCCATCCTTGCGTATATTCCACATAGACGCGGCGCAATTTCCCGAGTTCACCTTTCGCGATACGAGCTTTCGCCTCTTTTACTGCCGGATAGGCTGAGTATACATGTGTCAGAGCCAGCACGAGTCCGGTTTCTTCTACTTTTTTCTGTAGCTGTTTGGCCTCTTCAAGAGAGAACGTCATCGGTTTATCTACGACTACATGGAATCCCCTTTCGAGCGCCATCATAGCTGGTTCGAAATGCCAACGGTTGGGAGTCACGATTGTGACAAAATCCATCCTTTCTCCTTCCGGTAAGGTCATTTCGTGTTCGAACATTTCTTGGTAAGTGCTGTAAATCCGGTCTTCCGGCAAAAAGTAAGATAAACCGGAACTTTTGGATATCTCAGGGTCTACGCTGAAACATCCACAAACTAATTCAATCTGGTTGTCCATAAAGGCTGCGCGACGGTGGATCGCCCCAATAAAAGCGTCACTACCTCCTCCAACCATTCCCATTCTTAATTTTCTGTTCTTCATGATATTATTAAATTAGCAATTCAATGAATTGAGATATTGCCCAAAATTACAAAATGTTGTAATAGGTACAATGTATTTTGTTATAATTAATTTGTTGCGGATAATATTGTGTTGTTTTACAATATATATTATTGAGCCATTTTTTCTGTATAATTATACAATTCAAGCACCTGCATGATTGTGTTGAAATCAATTTGATTTTTTGTTATGTATTCTTGAAGCTCGTTTTTGTTTTTGCTGTATAGTTTCAGAAATTGCTTAGATGTTGAAAAACGTTTTTCCTTATTGCCTTTTTGGATGATATAAACTTTTTCAATTTCATGGACATACTTAGTTTCTTTGTCCAAAGACTTGATATTTCCTCCATAGCTCGTCATGTGGGAATACGAACGTGTTGCGGAGGTATTACTCGTAATGCCATAGCCTCCGGATTTTCCTATATCCAATAAACGTGGTTTGTAATAAACTTTAAATTCCGGTTCTGTTTGAACAATTTCGGTAGGACCGAATCGTGAAGAAAGAAAAATGCGTTCTCCTATTTTGATTTTGCTGATTTTATCTTGTTCATCGAAAAGTTTCAACATATCTCTATCTTGTTTATCGATGAAAATAAAAGATCCTTTGATCAAGTCATAATTAGCAGGAATACAAAAGTTCCGTCCGTCTTTGTAGTAAACGTAAGTGTTCTGGAAGTTCTTGAAAAAGAATCTTTTCTGTTGTTCTTGGGCCTTAAGCCCAATGGATATGTAGATGGATGCTATTATGAGGTATATAGATGTTTTCATGTTCATCATCTTTTAAAGATTTACGAAATTTGCAGAAGAAAAAATAGGGAGGAAGTAAAAAACTCCCTCCCTTATCTGATTTGTTTAGGAGTAGCTATTATTCGTAATACGGGTTCTGTATGATCGCCTGATTACGTAATGTCTCTTCTAACTTGATAGGTGCGAAATACATCTTGTTGTCCCATTTTCGTTTCTCAATATAGTTCAGATTGAGAACAGTCCAGGTATAATTATAAACTTCTTCGTCGTGAACATACGGTAAAGATGCTGTTTTGCCCGGTTTTAAACGGCCAACAATTGATACACCGGTTAATTTCTTGTTTCCGATTTCCGGTGCAATCATCCAGCGACGTATGTCGTAATAACGTGAATGTTCATAAGTTAATTCGACACGACGTTCATGGCGCAGGAATTCACGCAAATCACTTTGGTTGAATGTTTGTCCGCGAACAGCCAATGTGGCTTTGGTATCTGGGCGACCGATACGTCCACGGATAGCGTCTATATAAGTGACTGCTTCATCCAATTTGTTTAATTCGATACAGGCTTCGGCTGCAATCAAATACATTTCGGCTAAGCGGATGTAAGGCATCGGACAAGTTTGGAAGTTGTGCTCGTTGGCTGCTACAGAGCCGTCGATCAATTTCTTTTCCAAATAGCCGGTGTAAGTACCATTCCAGTTTTCGATCTGACCCATACGGGTATCAACGCCGACCATACCATTGAATTTTTCCTGCTTAATGGGGTTGTTATCGTCATCAACTGAATATATGGCATTGACGTTATTGCCGCCTTCGCTTAATTCATAATAACCGAATTGCAGGTTACCCAATGGAGTCGCATCGAATACGGCTCCATCGGAAGCTCTGGGGCGTCCCCATTCTGCACCATCATAACCGATTGTAGCATAAAAACGTGGTTCACGGTTCATATACGGATTTTCGGTGGTTGATTCACCCGGCTTCAATAGCGTATTCAGGATTTTGCCTTCTTCTGTTTCGAAAGCCATCACCAAGTCATGTGTCGGAGCTGTTCCGGCCCAGTTGTGATAACCGTTCGGTCCATGCAATAAGGCTACGCGATTACGAACCCAGTTGTCGGCATTCAAATCTTTGTTTACATACTGTTTCGACCAGATAGTCTCTTCGTTGTTCGTGATAATGATGTTATGGAATTTTTCTGCAATTTCCTTGATGGTACCGGCATTACAGTCAATCAAAGAGTAATTGCTGTCGTTGATAACATCTTTAGCGGCATCTAATGCTTGTTGATATAATGCTTGGCGGTCACCTGTATATTGGTTACACTCTAATTTATTGACGGTACGATCAGCAAACAATGGGCTGGCTACATGCAGTAACAGACGTGCTTTTAATGCTTTAGCTGCTCCTTTAGTTGCACGACCTAAATTGACACCGGTTTGTTGTTCAGGTAATAGGTTGGTAGCTTGTTCGATGTCTTTCAGAATAAAATCCATTACATCCGCAACATTGGCACGTGGTAAATTTAAGGCCGAAGCTTCTTCAATGCTATACACTCTGTCTACGATGGGTACGCCACCGAAACCACGGAGCAACTCAGTGTAGATATATGCCCGAAGGAAATAAGTTTCTCCTTTTAATATGCTCAAGTCTACACCGGTTTTTTCAGGAACGTTGTCGATATTTGCCAAAACCAGATTGGCACGATAGATTCCTTTATATTGCTTGCTCCATTTGAACGGACAGTCGTCACGGTCGTAAGCGCCCAAGTTGCTAGGTGAGACAGTCGCCTCGTTGATATCACGGCACCCGTATACATGCGTAAAGAAAGCATCATCTGTCCAGGCGTCTGGATTTACCTCTTGGGCTATATCGCATACGTACGAATAGACATCGTTAACAACCGTTTTTGCTAAATCTGCATCCGACCAGACTGTTGTTTCGTCATACTGGTCTTCAGGTGTTAGGTCCATGAAGTCGGAACAAGAACTAAGTGAAAGTGTCAGTCCCGCTGCCGCCGAAAGGCAGATATATTTCAATTTTGTTTTCATAATAATTATCTTTTAAAATGTTGCTTGAACTCCGAAGTTGATGATTTTTCTCAAAGGGTAGCCTCCTAAACTGGCGTCACGCTGTTCTGGGTCTGCATCTTTAACACCGTCGATGGTAATCAAGTTGGTTCCGTTGGTGTAAAGACGCAAATTGGAAATGCCCGCTTTTTTCAATCCTTCGAAATTGAATGTATAACCCAATTCAATATTTTTCAGACGTAGGTAGTTGGCATTTCTCATGAAATAGGTATTGTCGTTGTTGATCCAATACTGATTTTCACGGTCCCATGTACGCGGTCCTTCCGAATACGGATTTTCCGGTGTCCAACGTTTATCGTAGTCGCTCTTCAAGAAGTTTCCAACCAAGCCTGACCATGTTTCGATATACACTTCGGCCCCGGTTGCTCCTTGCCATAACATCATCAAATCGAAGCCTTTCCACTTGGCTGTCAAGGTTAGACCGGCAACAAAACGAGGTTCTTGGTTCTTCTCTGGACGGATACGATCCAAACCATCTATTTTACCGTCACCATTCATATCTTTAAAACGAATGTCACCTGGAACGGTGTTGTCTGAATATAATAAACCTTTTGCGCGTGCTTCATCAATTTCTGCTTGTGTATGGAAAATACCGTCTGCGACATAGAGTAGCATATTGCGGCTGCCTACCGGTCTACCGGTAGAGAATTGATATTCGGGCACATTTTGTACTTCATCCCAAAATGTGATTTCGTTGCGTGCATACGTCATGTTCAGAGATGCTCCGTATTCGACTTCTCCGATCTTATCCTGCCAGCTGACCAATGATTCGAAGCCTCTATTCTTCATTTCTCCCAGGTTTTCACGAGGTAATGTGATACCGGTGATTTCAGGCAGAGAAGCATTACGGGAGATCAGCATGTTAGTTCGTTTGTGATAGAAAACGTCTGTTTCCCAACTCAGGCGATTCTGCAAGAATTTGAAATCCAAACCGACATTGTAAGTTGTACCCACTTCCCAAGTGATATTCGGGTTGGGAGTTCGGCTCGGATAAAGGCGTTTGTTTTCCTGGCCACCGAATACAGTACCAGCATTATTGAATGCGTAAGTAGTCAGATATTGGATGGAGTGGTCATAGTTGCCATCTCCGTCTACCAATGCATCGTTACCTGTTTGAGAAACCGAACCACGCAGTTTGAAGTAATCGATAAAGCGGATATTATCTTTCCACCAATTTTCTTCAGAAGCACGCCAAGCTAAAGAAACGCCGGGGAAGAATCCATAGCGGCTCTCTTTCGGGAAACGGTAGGAACCATCTACACGCCAAACAAATTCGAATAAGTAGCGTTCCAAGTAGTTATAAGAAGCACGTCCGAAATAGTTCAATCGGGTTTCTTTCCAAGAATAACCTCTTGCAGACTGCCCTTCTTCACCCCCTAAACTCAATTCCGGTTTGGAATCAGAGATGAAACCTTGACGGAATGCCCATGTTTCTTCATATTGCTTTTTCTGTCCTTCCATACCGAAAGTCACACCTATAGTGTGTTGTCCGAATGTACGATTGTAGTCGATTAATCCGTTTAGCATCCAACCTATTTGCTCACTGTGTTTACGTTCCAATTGCGGAGTGTCCAACCATTGTTTGGATGCACTCAATCCTTCGCTCCCTTCAGTTGTTCCATCCCATGTGTACAAGTACACCGGTTTTTTCATCAAACGGCGGTTTTGGAAGTGGATGTCGTAAGAACCGTTTCCGCGTAAAGTTAGACCTTCGATCCAAGGTACTTTTATATTGACTGACAAATTGTTTTGGATGTACTGGTTCTTATAGTGGTCGAAACCGGCCAAGTCAGTACTGGTTACGGCCGGGTTGTCCCCACGTTCAACAGCAGGTCCCGGTTCGCCTGAAGGCCACCATGCTACCTGGTCGGGACGAGAACGACGGGCTGCACCAAAAATATCGCCTGCTCCTTTAGCCGGATATTTAGTGTCCTCCAAACGGGCTGTTATACCTAATTGAAAATCAACATACTTACTGGTCTTGACATCCAAGTTTGTACGCAGACTGTACTGATCGTATCGATTGGCGGAATTTCTGTACAAACCGTCTTCACCATTAGCTCCGAAGTTTGCGTAATATTTTACTTTTTCTGTACCACCAGATACGCCGATGTCTGCACGATATAGCGGAGAGGCGCCTTTTACGATTTCATCAAACCAGTCGGTGTCTGGATATTTCCATGGATTGGCGTGTGTGCGGAAACCTTCGAGTTGTTCGTCAGAGAAAGAGCCCGGAAGAACTTCGTTCAACATGGTTGCATATTCGTATGAATTAGTCATTTTGGGTAAACGGGTTGGTTGTGAGAAACCTGCACTTGCGTTGAATGAAACGACTGGTTTACCTTCTTTACCGCGTTTGGTTGTAATCAAAATAACGCCATTAGCGGCACGTGCACCATAGATGGCGGCAGATGCGTCTTTCAATACGGAGATTGATTCAATTTCAGTCGGATTCAAACGGTTCATACCACCATCACGGTCGGGTACACCGTCGATTACAACCAGCGGGTCGTTGCTTCCTAAAGAGTTTGTACCACGTATGCGGATTGTAGTTCCGCCACCACCCGGCTCATCAGCAGTCTGAAAACCGATGACACCCGGCATACGACCTACCATACCGTTGGTAAGGTTGGTTGTCGGAGAAGCTTTCAGTTCTTCACCGGATACACTGGCAACAGAACCGGTTACAGTCACTTTCTTTTGTGTGCCGTAACCGACTACTACCACTTCTTCCAGTTTTTGAGTGTCTTCTTTTAAAGTTACATTGATCGTTGATTGGCTACCTAATGCGATCTCTTGAGTTTGATAGCCGATGTAAGAAAAGACGATAGTTGATTTGGAGGGTACCTCTAACGTATAATTGCCGTTAATATCGGTGATTATACCGATTGTTGTCCCTTTTACTGATACGTTGACACCGATTAAGGGTTCACCGGTTGCATCCACTACGGTTCCTTTTATAGTCTTTTGCTGTGCGGATGCCGTAACTGTAAACATGATGCAAAGCATAAAACAATTGAGCATCCTGAATAAATGGTTTAAAGAATATTTTTCCATGTGTTTGGATATTAAATGAATATAAGGTTAAAAAACTAATATGGATATTGCTATCCAGCTAAAAAAACGGAATTTAGAGATTATAGATCATAGGCAACATGTATTAGGTGGAACATATATTTTAGATAAAAATTTACACATTTGATTATATATTGTTTACTTTATAGGTTAACAACTCTCTTGATTGCTTTAGGAATGAGCTTTGTAAACACAATCCTTGTTAATAGTTTTAAATTGTATCCGCAGCAAAGATATTGCAAAATGTTATATATACAAAAATAATCGCAATAAAATATTGCGACGTATACTTATTTTCCTCTTAGACAATTGTTAATTTGAAAGTATGAACAGTATATTGGAGAATATAGATACAATTCGAAGAAATAGAGGCTATTCGCAGGAATATCTTGCTATGCAGATTGGTATGAAGCAGGCGGGGTTTAGCTTGATCATGTCAGGTGAACGCGAATTGAAGTATAGTACGTTATTGCAAATTGCAAATGCCTTACAGATGTCTGTAATAGATCTTATTACATTTCCTGATAAATATGTTATGGCAAAAGGTAATGGAACCTCGACCGAAGCCGTTCTGCAAATTAAATTAGACAGCGATAAAAAGGATCAGATATTGAATATTGTGTTTGGGGAGCAGATTGCGGAATTGTTGAAATCGAGATGATTTCCTTATTGGCACGGAAGGAGAGGCTCGAACTCCCGACACCTGGTTTTGGAGACCAGTGCTCTACCGACTGAGCTACTTCCGTATTGCGGGTGCAAAAGTAGTTTAATAATTTGAATATGCAAGTAAAATATGAGAAAAAATAGTATGCTTTTTAAAAAGGCATTTAGATTATATTTAGTATGTTTGCCAAATCAAAGAAAAAGGAGTGGGAGTTTTTGTGCGAGATATCAAAGGGTTGCTTGAATCTGTGTCGGTAGATAACAGGGGAGCTTTCGAACGTTTTTATAATTTATATTATGATCAGGTTTTTCGTTTCGCTTATTATTGTTTAGGCGAGAAGGAGGCATGCCGTGAAGTTGTGACAGATGTTTTTTTCTCGGTCTGGCAATCCCGGAAACGATTAAAAGAGATTGATAATATAGATACCTATTTATATATTTCCGTACGTAACGAGTCTTTTCGTTTTCAAGCAAGGAATAAAGACTTGAATAGGGTTTCTTTAAATGAGTTGTTGCCATTAATGGAAGAGGAAGATGAGGGTTCTCCGGAGGAGCATTTGGAGTTAAAAGAGATGAGAGAGATGCTTGATAAAGCGATTGACGAACTTCCTGAGAAATGCCGTCTTGTGTTTTTGATGTCTCGTGAGGAGGGATTGAAAACGAAGGAGATCGCGGAAATATTATCGGTTCAAGAGAGTACGGTTCGTGTACAGATGAAGATCGCTATAGAAAAATTGGTAGCCCGGTTGAAGCCGAGTTTTCCAAATATTTCATTCTCTTTATTGCTGATGTTTATTTTTAATGTGATTTATAGATCTGCTTAAGCTTTCTATATGGGGATATTCCCTGTTAGAAGGAAAGATGATAGTTCTTTTATATCAGTAACGATTTTGTTTGCTCCGGCATTTGCTAATTCTTCTTCATCCCCGTAGCCGTAAAGGACTCCTATTGAATCTATGTTATTCGCTTTGGCCCCTTCTATATCATATTTACGATCACCGATCATGACTACGTCAGACCGTGTTTTTATATCGGTGCTGTCTAATACATATTGTATTACATCCGCTTTTTCGGAACGGCTTCCGTCGAATGTGCTTCCTCCAACAAATGCAAAATAAGATTCTAAGTGGAAATATTCTAGAATTTGTTGAGCGAAGGGTTGCGGCTTTGAGGTGGCTAAGTAGATTTTCATTTCGTTTTCGGTAAGCAAACGGAGTAATTCATCAGTACCTTGATACAGGGTATTCTCGAAAATACCTTG
>ENA-OPCP01000298-OPCP01000298.1-human-gut-metagenome-genome-assembly--contig:-NODE-298-length-45892-cov-5.516308_pt1 | contig 45892 bp, 67 predicted proteins | sample MGYA00241563_ERZ501477 | MGnify/ENA primary metagenome ERZ501477 (study PRJEB25962, sample SAMEA2042572) | human gut metagenome | biome: human gut; feature: human-associated habitat; material: faeces... | reverse complement strand
CGACGGCGCCCGCACCTATGCGGCGATCTATGCTGTGCCGGAAAAGGTGCTGGATCTGCTGGCCGTGGAACTGCGTACCCCGTCCTATGACGAAAACTTTTCCATTAAGGTCAAGCGAACCCTGATCGCGGAAAGCCTGCTGTTTTACGCGCAGATGGGCACCCCGGCAGCGGTGAACCGGATTATTGAAACCATTTTCCAGGCCGGTCATATCAGCGAGTGGTGGGAATACGGCGGGAAACCCTATCCCTTTAAGGCATACACCACGAACCCGGCCATTACGTCGGACGACGTGGAGGAGTTCAAGCGGGTGCTGGGCACCGTAAAGCGCCTTTCTGCCTGGCTGGACGAAATCGTGTTGGATCTGTCCACACCTCCGGCGGAGGTATTCGTGGGCCATTGGATCCACACGGGCGATTTTATCACCCTGCAAAGGGCGACTATGTAACAGGAGGTTATCAGCCATGTTTCAGGCCCCGAAACTGACAGACGCCGGCAAAAACCTGTATTACAGGAATATGGCCGGTGAGGGGATCAAATTCACAACCATTCAGCTGGGCAACGGCACAATCAGCGGTCCGATCTCCGCTATGACGGCCCTTGTCAGCGCCGTGGTGACCATTGACGCCGCGGTGAAGAACAACGCGGAGCAGTACGCCGACGTGTCCGGCCATTTCTCCAACGCAGAACTGGAGGAGGGTTTTTACTGGCGCGAGATCGGCGTGTTTGCGGCGGATCCCGATTACCCCAATGACCGCAGCCACGACATTCTTTACTGCTACCAAAACGCCTATGACACGGCGGACTTTATCCCCGTGGCGTCGGTGGAAACGGTGGAAAAAAACATTACCGTGCCCATTATCGTGGGTGACGCCTCCACGGTGTCCTGCACCCTGTCCAGTTCGCAGGTGCTGGTGTCGGAGGCGGACCTGGAGGCGCACGACAAGGACGCGAACGCCCATAATGCCCTGTTTGAGAAGATCAACAAGGAACTGGAAAAGAAACAGGACACGATCACCGCCAAGGGCATTTTGAAAGGCAACCAGGACGCAAAGGGAAACCCCACCGTGACCAAGGCCACGCCGGGCGTGGACTACCAGCAGCCCACCCAAGTGCTGACGGAAAGCAACGCCATGGCCCTGACGGACACGGTTCCGTTTTTCTCCGGTGCCGACGGGCAAAACCGTAAGGTCACGCTGAAAAAGCTAAAGGAGGCCCTGGGCGTCCAGTCTGCCAGTATCAACGTGACGACCTGCGCCGGCGCGGCGGTGGTTTGCACGGACGGAGAAACCACCCTGAACGGCGTGGGTTCCACCAAGTTCTCCCTGCCGGAGAACACCGGCACCTGGGAGGTAACCGCCACCCTGAACAGACACACGGCCAGCGCCGTGGTGGAGGTCACCGGCGCCATGCAGTACAACGTGGATCTGGTGATTACCTCCAGCGTGGCAGTCACCCACGCACCCACGAAAACCACCTACAACGTGGGGGAAACATTCGACCCCACCGGACTGGTGGTCACCGCCACCTATGCCGACGGCACCACGGAGGACGTAACCGACGGCTGCACGTTCAGCCCCACCGTTATGGCAGCCAGCACCACGGCGGTGACGATCAAATACCAGCGGGCGGGCGTGACGGTCACGACCACCCAGGCGGTCACGGTCCTGGAAATGTCCAGCATTTCCGTGAAAACCGCACCCAACAAAACCGCGTATTACATAGGTGAGAGTTTCGACGCCACCGGAATGGTGATTGAGGCCACCATGTCCAACGGCACCAAAAAGACCGTGACGGGCTGGACGTACACCCCCAGCGGCGCCCTTTCCAAGACGGACACGGCGGTGACAATCTCCTACACGGAAAACGGCGTCACAAAGACCTGCACCCAGGCGATCACGATCCGCACCCTGTCCAGCATTTCCGTGACGACGGCACCCGCGAAAACCGCCTACAAGTACGGGGAGAAGTTCAGCAGCGCCGGAATGGTGATTACCGCCAAATATTCGGACAACGCCACCCGCGTGGTGACCGGCTGGACCTATTCGCCCACCGGCGCCCTGGGACTGTCTAATACCAGGATCACGATTACCTACGCAGAGGGCGGCGTGAGTAAGACCTGCACCCAGGCCATTACCGTGAGCAACTACCTTTCCAGTATCGCGGTGACCCATGCACCCACGAAAACCTCCTATTTCACCGGCGAAACGTTCAACAGCGCGGGAATGGTGGTCACCGCTACCATGGCGGACGGCAGCAAAAAGACCGTCACCGGCTACACCTGCAGCCCCACCACCATGGCAGCCAACACCACGGCGGTCACTGTCAGCTATTCCGAGGGCGGCGTGACCAAGACGACCACCACCCCGGTGACGGTCACCAGCATTTCCAACACGCTGGCCTCCAACAGCTGGGCAACGATCCGCGCCGTGTCCGACGCCGGAAAGGGGTCCAATTACTGGAGCGTGGGCGACACCAAGGGGATCACGATCAACGGCAAGGTGGGCGCCACGACGTTCTCCAATCTGGCCATTTCCGTGTTTATCCTGGGTTTCAACCACAACAGCAGCCGTGAGGGAAGCAACCGGATCCATTTCCAGATCGGGAAGATCTCCAGCAAGCTGGTGGGCCTGTGTGATAACAGTTACGGCAGCTATGTGTCAAGCGGTTTCTGTATGAATACCAGCCGGACCAACTCCGGCGGATGGAATGGCAGCTACATGCGAAAAACCGTACTGGGCAATAGCGGGACCCCCTCCAGCCCGCCGGCCAACTCCCTGCTGGCGGCCCTGCCGGCAGACCTCCGGGCTGTGATGAAGCCGATCACAAAATATAGTGACAACACCGGAGGCGGGAACAATACGGCCAGCTATGTGACTGCCACCACGGATTATTTAACCCTGCTGGCAGAGTTTGAATACCACGGCAGCCGGAGCTACGCCAACAGCGCGGAGCAGAACTACCAAAAGCAGTATGACTATTACAAGGCGGGCAACAGCAAGGTGCATTACAGGCACGACAACACGGGAGCGGCGGTCTATGCGTGGACCCGTTCCGCCAATGCGGGCGACGGCTACTTTTTCTGCCTTGTCGACACGGACGGCACGCCCTACTACTACAACGCGGGCAGTTCAAGGGCGCTTGCCCCCGGCTTTGCCGCCTAATCGCCGCAGCATATCCGGCCCTAATCCCGTCCCGCGGAAGCGGGCGGGATGACCGGAGTGCAGAAACCAAGAGAGGAGGACACCACCGTGTCCGTTTTGAAAGAGAAACGAACCACCAGCAAGGCGGAGTATGTGAACACTGCCAACCAGATCTATGTGAAAACCGTGGATTTCCTTTCGCGGCTGTCCGCCCGATACTCCCGGCTGATCGCGGCGGACACCTCACACCTGGCCGGGCAGGTCATGGACCACGCGGAGCAGGCAAACAAGATCTTTCCGTCCGACGGGCAGAGAAAGGAACTGCGGAAAGCGCACCACCTGGAGGCCCTGGGCGCCCTGTCCGCCCTGGATGTGCGCCTGACCCACTGCTATGAAATCCTGTACTGCAACCCGCAGGGCGCTTTCACCGACAACAAAGGAAAGAGCGTGGCGCCCAGGGAGGCCATGGAGCGGCTGGACCGCATGGCCCAGGAGCTGGGGGAGCTAATCGACCAGGAGGAAACCCTGCTGCGGAACATCATGGAGAGCGATAAGAAACGAAAATAGGTCATAACTGGGTGTATTTCTGAACAAGTGCCGTGCGGCAGGGCGACACTCCGGCGGCGGTCAATGCGTGGACCCGTTCCGCCAATGCGGGCAACAGCAACAATTTCTGCCTTGTCAACACGGACGGCACGCCCAACAACAACAACGCGGACAATTCAAGGGCGCTTGCCCCCGGATTTTATAGAATGGGTTGAAAGCGGACGCCAGGCGCGTCCCGAACCCGTATAAAAGGAGAAATACTTCCCTGGGTGTAAATCCCTAAAACTGCGCCGCTTGGGAGAGCGGCATAGGGTATAACCCACGAAAATGGCCGATACCCTATCTTTTGAAGCCTTTACACGGACGCTTTTTGCATGGCGGGTGATGTGCCTTACCCCGTTTCATGTGTCGAGGCAAAGCAGATTAGACGGCACCCTACAATTTATCTGCACGAAAGGCGAATACCAATTATGACAAGTCAAGAGCGCCGGGAGGCGCGATACCAACGCCGCCAGGCGCGGCGGAGAAGAAACAGGCAGGCCCGCAGCGACGGCCTGGGCGGGCTGGCGGGCGTTTTCAGCTACCGGAACATGTTCAAGTACGGGAAAAAGTGCTGCAACGGCGTGCGCTGGAAAGGATCTACCCATAACTTTGAGCTGCACCTGTTTTCCGGCACGGCCAAGCGGCGGCGCAGGATCCTGGACGGGAAATGGAAGCCGGGAAAAACCATCCGCTTTCCACTGCGGGAGCGGGGAAAGTTTCGGACCATCGACGCACCGCACATCACGGACAGACAGATCCACAAGGTTTTCACCAGGGAGGTGCTTGCGCCGCTCTACTGCCCCAGCATGATCTATGACAACGGGGCCAGCCAAAAGGGAAAGGGCCTGCACTTTCATTTCCAGAGGCTAAAGGAACAACTGCGCTGGCATTACCGGCGGCACGGGCGGCAGGGCGCCATCATGCTGGCGGATTTCCACCACTTTTTCCCGGACGCGCCCCACGCGCTGCTGTATGAACGGCACCGGCGCCTGATCCTGGACCCGGACCTGCGGGCGCTGGCGGATCTGATGGTGGCAGCGGTGCCGGGCGAGGTGGGCATGTACCTGGGCGTGGAGCCGAGCCAGCAGGAAATGGTGGCCCTGCCCTCCTATCTGGACAACTGGATGAAATGCCAGCTTTCCCTCCACGGCATGGGCCACTATATGGACGATTACAACGCGATCCTGGAGGGTACGGAGCAGGCGGAGAGGGTCCTGGCGGAAATGATCCGCCGGGCGGCGGAAAAGGGACTGACGATCAACCGGAACAAATGCCATGTGATCAGCCTGGACAAGCCTTTCCGTTTCTGCAAAGCCAAGTTTCAGATTTTGCCAAGCGGGCGGATCATCACCCACGGCTGCCGGGACGGCATGAAGCGGGCGCGGCGGAAAATACGATATTTCCGCAAGCAGGTGGACGCCGGGGAAAAGACCGTGGAGCAGGTGGCGGAATGGCTGAAAGGTCCAATCGCCTACTATGAGCAATTCAACGACCATGGGCGGGTGCTGAAACTGCGCCGCCTGTATTACGCCCTGTTCATCAAGGGCAGGAAAACAGAGGAGGTAAAACCATGTATCGGATCGTAAAAGACGGGGCAGAGCTGGCGCTGATCGAGGCCCCCAGCTATGTGCGGAAGGCCGAAAACGGGTGCTTTGTGCTGTGCCAGGAGGCGGAAGCAACGGGGATCGCCCATAACGGCACCGTGTACCACCTGCTGGGCCGGGAGGCACTGGAGGGCGCGGAGAGCGTGATCCTGGAGGCGGCGGACGCGGGCGCGGAGATCCAGACCACAAAGGAAAGCACGGCCAACAATGCCAAGCTGTCCGGCCAGCTGTCCGCGGCGGCACGCCTGTATGTCCAAACGGCGGCGGATGTGCCGGACGAAACGGCGCTGGAAATGCCGGATCTGTTCAAGACCTGGGAGGAGGTCCTGGAAGAGGGCAAAACCGTGGCGGAAAACTCCATCATCAACGACGGCGGCACCCTGTACCGCGTCGTGTCACCCGGCGGCGTACTCCCCCAGGCGCACCAGCCGCCCCATGGTGAGGGTATGCTGGCGGTGTACCGGCCCATTGATACGGTCCACGCAGGCACCCAGGAGGACCCGATCCCGTGGGTGTACGGCATGGACTGCACCAATGGCCTGTATTACTCCTATAACGCCACTGTGTACCTTTGCAAGGCGGATATGAAGCCATGCGTATGGGCGCCCGGCACCGCTGGCCTGTGGCAATGGGAGGCCGTGGACGCCATGGAAGCGGAGGCGTAACCAATGAGCCGGAGATACATTGTAAAGCAGAGGGCCAGGATCGACACCATCACCGGCCCGGTCAATCTCCCATACGGCACAGAGGTGGAAGCCGTGGGCGATTACCTGACCCACCAGGGGAACCGGCTGTGTGCGGTGACCAGCCGAAAGGCACACCTGTATTTTGCACCGGATGATGACGGACAGGGACGGGAACGGGGCGCCCTAACCATGGCCATCACCAGGCGGCTGGAGAAGCGGGACAGGGACCATAAACGGCGCTGGGATCTGGCGTGGGAGGATCCCGTGTGCCAGAAACACCGGAACCTGGAGCATGAGGATCACTTCCTATGGGGGCACACATTTTACGAGGCCCCGGTGGAGGATCTGCGGCACATTGCCGCCCTGATCGGCGCAAGGGGGTGACGGCCATGGACAACACAAAGCTGGTGGCGGAGCTGTGCGCCATCATTGACCGGATGAATGTACTTTTGCAGGCCCAGGCCGTGGAGCTGGCCCAGCTCCACGCGCTCCAGCATGAGGAGGAGATCGCGGCGGTCCGCCGGGACTATGCCCAGGCCATTGGGGAGGTGCGGCCATGACTATGGAGGAGATCGCCACCGGCGGCGGGATCCTGCTGGCGGCCATGACACTAATCCAGATTGCACCGATCAAACTAAATCCATGGTCCGCGCTGGCAAAAGCCATTGGGCGGGCAATCAACGGAGAAGTGATCACAAAGGTGGACCGGCTGGAGCGGGAACTGCTGGGCATGAAAGAAAATCTGGAGGAGCGGGACGCGATCAGCTGCCGGGCCAGGATCCTGCATTTCGGGGATGAAACCATCCACGGGGTACGGCATACCAAAGAACACTTTGACCAGATCCTGCGGGACATTACCACCTATGAGCGATATTGCGACGATCACCCGAATTTTGAAAACAATACCACAGTACTGACCTCCCGGAGGATCAAGGATATTTATGAGGACTGCCTGAAAACGGCGGACTTTCTGTGAGGAGGAGCGGGATCAATGAAAACGCTACTGATTGCAGTGGTAGCCATGATCGGAGGTGCGACCCTGGGTTTTTTCCTATGCTGGGCCGTCCACCGCCTGGCCAGGGGAAACCACACACCAGCCAGGCGTATGGCCGCAACGGAAAAAAGAAAAATAGGGACCATGGACAAGGTGCTGGTGCTGGAGGGCGTGATCCTGGTGGCCTATACCGTGGCCGCGCTGGCCGTGTTCTGGCATACAGGCGGGGAGCCATCCACCCTGACTGCCTGCGTGTTCGGCGTGTGTGGCCTGGAAAACGGCGTCATGGGATGGATTAAGACCAACAAGGACAAGGCGGCGGAGGCCGCCAGAACGAGCGGGAGCGGCCACAAAGCCACCCCGGAGGAACCGCCCACGGACCGGCCAGAGCCGCCGGATGTGGGCATTTAAGGAGGGGTTACCAATGACAGAGAACCAACTGCGGCAGAAAGTTGCCGACATTATCAACGCATGGGTGGGCGCCACCAAGGGTAGCGCCAAGCACCTGGAGATCCTGGAGATCTACAACGGCCACAAGCCCCTGGCCCGCGGCTACAAAATGCAGGTGAAAGACGCCTATTGCGCGGCCACGGTGAGCGCGGCATACATAAAGGCCGGGATCGCGGAGTACACCGGGACCGAGTGCGGCGTGGAGAAGTTCGTGCAGATCGCAAAGAACAAAGGCATTTGGGTGGAGAATGACGCCCATTTCTGCCATGTGGGCGGTGCCTGCGTGTATGACTGGGACGACACCGGGAAAGGCGACTGCACCGGAGCCGGGGATCATATCGGCATTGTGACCCAGGTAAACAGCGCGGCGGGCACCTTTGTGGTGACAGAGGGCAACATGAGCGGCGGCAAGGTGGGAAAGCGTACCATGGCCATCAACGGGAAGTATATTCGCGGGTTTATCTGCCCGGATTTCGCCGCTATTGCCAAGAAACTGGGCGGGACCTCCGGGGGAACGGACACAGCGGGCGGCCCTACCATTTACACGGTGAAATCCGGGGACACCCTTTCCAAGATCGCAAGCACCTACGGCACCACCGTGGACACCATGGTGGAGATTAACGCCATTCAAAACAAGAACCTGATCCGGGTAGGCCAGGTGCTTATGCTCCAGGACACAGCCCAGGCGGCGGCGGATAAGCTGGAGGCCCTGGGGGTGATCAATTCCCAGGACTACTGGGCGGACGCGGCGGAGGCCGGAAAGGTGCAATACCTGGAGATCCTACTGAAAAAGGCTGCGCAGATCATCACAAAGGCCGGAACCCGCACCGACACGCCGGAGCAGGGTGTGGCCGCCCTGGTGGCCGCCGGCGTAATCAACACACCGGACTATTGGTTGGCCAACTACGACACATTCCCCTCCCTGGACCTGCTGCTGTGCGCCCTGGGTGGGGCTGTGAAATAATTTAAGGAGGACATACAAATGGAAACTATTATGCAGTACATCCCCATGGCGGTGTCCGCCGTCCTGCTTGCGGCCCTGATCCTGACAGTGATCACCAACATTATCACCCAGGTGGTGAAGAAAATCACATGGGACAAGATCCCAACCAATATCCTGGCAGTAGTGGTGGCCATGGCTGTCACCCTGGTGGCGTTTTTTGCGGTATGCCAGATCATGGGCTGGGCTGTCGCCTGGTACATGGTAGCTGGCGCGGTGGCCCTGGGACTGTTCGTAGCCTATGCAGCTATGTTTGGATTTGACAAGCTGCGGGAGGCACTGGAGCAGATCACAAACTGGGGAAAGGATAAAACGGAGTAAGAGAACCCCCGGCACCATGTAGGTGCCGGGGGTTCTGATACAATCATGCGATCGCCTCCAGTTCCATATCTTCGATTTCGGACCAGGTGAAACCCAGGCGGTGCATATCGTCCCCCACATTGGAGAGAACCACGCTGGCCTCCATGGTGTGGTCCGCATAGCACCGGGCGGCGAACATCTTGTAGACTTCCACGGCTCGTTCCATGGTAAAAACCCGGATATTGCCAACCATGGCCCCATACTTCCCATTCTGCTCAATCAACATGATTTTTCCCACCTTTCAAAATTCTGCGGAACAACCGGCGGAGCGGGACGAACACCGCCACAAATATCACAAGAGAAATTAGAAACTTCATCGTCTGCCCTCCTATTGACAAAACCGGATGACTTGTTTTATATTTGGGGTGCGGGGTTGAGGCCCCGCACCCCTGGCCTTTACCAGTCCAGCAATTTTTGAATTGCCAGAACTATGAGGCCGGAGATTGTGCCAGCCAGAATGTCAGCCGCAATCTGCTTTCTGGCCAGCGCCGCCGGTTTTTTCCGGCGGCGTTTTTTCTTTTGCCTACCCATCGGACCGTCCTCCTTTCCGTCAGGGGTTGTCCCCTGAACTGTTTATAGTATAGTCCTTTTATGGTGCATAATCAAGCGGTAATATGCACGAAATAAGGTGCTTTTATTTGTGCATTTTATGCACTTTACGAGGTGCATAAAGAGTGATACAATGTTACCATAAGGAGGTGGAGGGAATGGCGATCAGTTACCAGGGCGCATTTGAAAAAATGAAAGAGGCCGGGATCACCACATACCGGATCAGGAAAGAAAATATCATGTCCCAAAGCACCCTGCAAAAATTAAGAGAGGGAAAGCCGGTCACAACAGAAACCATTGAAAAGCTGTGTCTGCTGCTGGACTGCACCCCGAACGACATTATGAAGATCACCCGCTGACGGCGGGCCATAGAAGTGGAGCCGCCCACCCCAATATATAACCCTGTGCCAAAGGGCCTATAATTTTCTTGTGCTGAATATTACCACGGGTTTTGACGCCGGCCTGTGTTAATATCAAGAAAAATGTGGGTTATATCCACAACGGAGGGGCGCCGGGTGAAGTTTTACGAGATCAACGGAAAAAGAAACCTATGCGGGGACCGGATCCGCGAGGCACGGCAGAAAAAGAGGCTTTCACAGTCGGACCTATCAAAGCTCCTGCAACTGCGGGGGATCATGGTGGAACGGGATGTGATCAGCCGCATGGAGAGCGGGGCAAGGATTGTGACGGACTTCGAGGCCGTGGCTATTGCGGAGGTGCTGGAGGTCCCCGTGCTGTGGCTACTGGACAAAGAATAGGCCGGCGTGGTAGGAAGAACCACGCCGGCCTATTGTCATATTACAGAGAAAGAGAGGCCGCCCCATGAAAGGATACAAGCACCTGACCGCGCATGATCGGAACAAAATGGCAAAAATGAGGAAAGAGGGCGCGACTATGCGCCAGATCGGTGCGGCCCTCCATGTGAGTGCGGCCACCGTATGCCGGGAACTAAAACGCGGCACATACACCTACATGAACGCGGATTACATCGAGGTGACCGAATACATACCGGAGCGGTCACATCAGAGATACCGCGCAAACATGGCCGCAAAGGGTCCGGGCCTGAAAATTGGAAATCATAGGGCCTATGCGGAAACGCTGGAGGACCTGATTGCAAACCAGAATTTCAGCCCTGCCGCAGCAATCCATGAAATTGAGAACCACCCGGAGAAATACGGGGAGTTCGGAGTGCGGATCTGCCGTCAAACACTGTATTCCTATGTGGGGAAAGGAATATTTCTGCACCTGACCACAAAGGATCTGCCATTCAGGGGATCGCGCCAGAAAAAGAAAACCCAGCACATCCACCGCATGAAATCCACATCGAGCGGAGACAGCATTGAAAAGCGCCCGGAAAAGGTGAACCGCCGGGAGGAGTTCGGCCACTGGGAAATGGATCTGGTGGTGTCCTGCCGAGGCGGGAAAAAGTGTCTGCTGGTCCTGACGGAAAGGACCGCGCCACAGGAAATTATGATATTGATACCAGACAAAACACGGGAAAGCGTAGTGCAGGCATTAGACCGCCTGGAGCGCCGTTATGGGAAAATGTTTCCTGCCATATTCAAGACCATCACTGTGGATAATGGCGGGGAGTTTTCGGACTGCGAGGGCATGGAGCGATCCGTGTTCAAGTCCAGAGGGCGCCGCACCAAAATATACTATTGTCACCCGTATTGCAGCAGCGAGCGGGGCAGCAACGAAAAGCAAAACCAGATGATCCGCAGAAAGTTTCCGAAAGGAACAAATTTTGATAAAGTATCACAAAAAGAAGTGAAAGTGGTGGAGGAATGGCTGAATAGCTACCCACGAAAAAGCCTGGGATGGAAAAGTGCAAACGATGTTTTCCAAGAGCTGATCGCGGCCATCTGAAAATTTTTTTACTTTTTGTTACGCTTACCTATTGACATTTGCGTATGAAAATGCTACTAATAAGAGTAACAAAGCGTAAAGCGTTGTTGCTCTTATTTTTTTATCGAAAAACGGAGGTGAAAGGAACATGAACAACAAATATTTGGGGCCTGCGGAGCGGCGACTGATCGCAGAGAAGTGGGCCGCCTATGCGTCAGTGCGTGAGATTGCGGATCTGGTAGGCGTGGCACCAAAGACCATTTATCAGGAACTGCGGCGCGGCGAAAACGGAAAGCTGGACGAAAACAGCCGCCAAGCGTATGACCCGGATCTGGCCCAGCGTCGTTTCCAGGAAAGCCTCCGACGGCGCGGCAAGCCCCTGAACAGAACGCGGGCGGCCAATGAATGAGTGACCCCACCGCCATAGAGGCGGACAAAGTAAAGGAGGAAATGACAATGGCAACCATCATCAAGCAGACGAAAGAGGAAATCAACTGGGCGGAGATCGCCAGGGCCAGGGAGCTGGGCGCACTGGACAAACTGCTGGCGGAGCGGGATGTGATCCGCTTCAACCTGCGGAGCGGCGCAGAGGCGGCCATCATGGTGGAAAAGGTGGAACCGGGCCGGGCCTGGATGGGATTTGTGGACGGCGTGGCAGAGCGGCCCATGTATAACCGCCTGGCGCGTCCTGTGTCCTGGAAAGAGAGCGACGCCCGGAAATGGTGCAACACCGATCTGATCCAGGATCTCCCGGAGGATCTGGTGTCCATCATCACCCACCGCACCATCCGCCAGACCATCAAGGGCGAGGAGCTGGTGACCACGGATCTGCTGTGGCTGCACAGCGTAACGGAGTTTTTTGGGCGAAAGCCCTGGGCAGATGGGGACGATCCAACGGAGGAGCAACTGCCGGTCTACAAGACCGAGCGGGACCGCGTGAAGATGTGGAACGGGGAAACCTGGCCGCACCACACCCGTTCCGCCTATGCGGGCAACGGCAACATTTTCTGCCTTGTCGGCACGGGCGGCACGCCCTACGGCAGCGGCGCGGACCGTTCAGGGGCGCTTGCCCCCGGCTTTTGGATCTAATCGGCGGAGCGTATCAACGGAAATCCAGCCCCCGCAAGGGGCGGAGAAAGGAACCGGACATGGCAGAGAAAAAGGTAATCAAAGGGCGCGGGATTGCCAGGAAGCTCATGGAGGAGCAGAACGAGAAAATGAGGCGCTTATTGATCAAATTGGAGGCGGAGGAAGCCAAGAGGGCGGCGGCGGACGCCGAAAGGGAGCAAAAAGAAATCCGGGCCGCCGTGGAAGAGGCCAAGGAGTTCCGGGGCAACCTGGAGCGGGCGGGAATTTCATACACCACACTGCTGCACCTTGTAGAATTGCAAGAAAGCGTGAGCGACCTGGCCCATAATATGCTCCTGGGATATGAACAAGGGGAGGGCTGGCCGGATGGGACCTGACGGGAAAGACACCGCCCAGGCGGCGGTCTACATAGACGGCCAGCCGGTGCAATACGCCGGAGAAATCACCCTGCCGGAGCAAGTGGAGCGCCCGGCGCCGCCCCTACTTTCGTCAATGGGTTTTACGATGGAGCAGGCCAATGAGGCGGCCCGCTATCTGGCGGAAGCGTTCCGCATTTTCTATGACCAACTGGCGGAGGCCGTAAGAGCGGTGGCGGACACATGGGGCGCCATCGTGGCGGCGGAGGAGTTCCGAAAGGCCCTGCGGTGGGCGGAGGCGGCCAACAAGCCGCTGGCCTGCCGCTACCACCGCACGAAGAAAAAACGGATCCGCAAGAAATACGCCAAGCGGATCTTGGCCTGGTATCGGGAGGAGGTCCTGTAAGTGCTGCGGCTGACAGCCAATAAAACCAAACTTTACACACTGGTGGCGCATTATGTGGACAACCTCCCGCCCATGCGGAGCGGGACAGAGTTCATTAAATACCCACGCAGAACGGACTACGCCCTGAACTGGATCACAAAGGAATGGAACACGGCCCATGCCTTTTTCTCCACCTGTATGGGCCGCCCTCTCCTATCCATTGAAATCCGGGACGGAGAAACCGGAAAGACGGTGAGCCGAACCACCCACACACTGACAATACAGGATCTCCGGGAGCGGGGAATGGTGGAGGAGTTCGTGACGGCGGCGGAGCGCCGGCGGATAGAAAGGAGTGCTGACAATGGCGGACTTTCTCCCGCTACCTGATCGGCAGTATTCTGTGATCTACGCGGATCCACCGTGGGAATACCGCCAGCACGGGACCACGGAAAAGAGCCGAGGCACGGCGCTGAAACAGTACCCAACCATGACCACCGCGGATATATGCAATCTGCCGGTGCGGAAAATCTGCGGGGGGGGGCAGCCTGTTTTCTGTGGGCAACTTTCCCAAACATTGCAGAGGGGATCAGGGTCCTGGAGGCGTGGGGGTTTCAGTACAAGACCGCGGCCTTTGTGTGGGTGAAGAAAAACGCCAGGAGCGGGACCAACTTTTGGGGCATGGGAGCCTACACCCGCGCCAACGCGGAGGTGTGCCTGCTGGGCGTTTCGCCTGGGTTTAAGGCAAAAGAGCGGATCCGCAGCCACAAGGTACACCAGATCATTGAGGCCCCTTTTGAGGGGCACAGCAAAAAGCCGGACGAAACCCGCCGGCGGATCGTGGAGCTGCTGGGGGATGTGCCCCGCCTGGAAATGTTCGCCCGCCAGAGGGCGAAGGGCTGGGACGCCTGGGGAAATGAAGCGCCGGAAGATATGAAAGGAAGATCGTAATGCCATATATATTCAGGGTCATTAAAGTGGGACAGAAAGCCGACGCACCGCATGGAGCGCGGCTAAATACAGCCTGGAAGAACGACAAGCAGAAGCAGATTTTTGAAGCGGTGGAAGATTGCATTTTAGACACCGCAAAGAGACTGAAAGCGGGAAAGCCTGTAAATGCGGATGGATTGCAAGCCTTGTTTGACGGGGTGCGGATCATTCACCACATGCGGAACATGGACCGGGAGGCATTGCGGGATATGATCCAGTTTTCAAACAAGGAGGAGAACGCATGAGCAAAGAAAGGGGACGGCCCACCCGTCTGGAGGTGGGGATGGAAGTTGTCCGGATCCCGCAATCCATTTATGAAACAGACGGAAAAGGAAAGGGTGAACGCAGGCCCATGCGGGGCCGTGTCGTGTATATCCACCCGCGGGGCCTGTTCCATACAGTGGAATTTCAGACGCGCGGCGGAGCAGTAAAGGAAAGTTTTCAGGGGGTGGAGGTATAGCCATGAATTTTTTGGAAAGGAACGGACTTCAAACAGCGCAGACCCATTTCAAGGACATTTTTCGGGACAACATCCACCGGGACTATGCGGACACCATGCTGGACTGGCTGGAGCGGGAAACGGACTTTTTCACGGCCCCGTCCTCCACGAAGTACCACGGGGCACACCCCGGCGGCCTGCTTGTACATAGCCTGAATGTGTACTACCGCCTGCGGGATATTGCGATCCGCGATCTGGCGGGCAAGGAGGATCCGGGTAAATGCCGCCTTTCGGAAGAACAGGAGGAAACGGTGGCGATCATTGCCCTGCTGCATGATGTGTGCAAGGCGGGGTGCTACCGTCTGGAAACCAAGCGGAGGAAGAACCCGGAAACTGGCCGCTGGGAGAATTACGAGGGATATACATACAAGGATCCCCTGCCGCTGGGGCATGGAGAGAAAAGCCTGTACCTGGTCCAGCGCCACATGGACCTACTGCCGGAGGAGGCACTGGCCATCCGGTGGCACATGGGCGCATACGATGACGCGGCCAAGACGGACAACCGCGCACTTTCGGCGGCCATGGCGGCCTCCCCATGGGTATGGAGATTACAGGAGGCGGACATGTGCGCGGCCTGGATCGATGAACAGGAGGCCGGGGAATGAAAAAGGAGCTTTGTAAGCCCTGCGCCATTGCCCTGGAGGAAAAGGGAAAGACGGTAAAACCCGCCGGCGGGCGGTGCGAGAAAATCACATGCGCAGAGTGTGGTCGCCGTCGTTTCGGTATCGCTTATGAGGTGACCGGCTGGCCGCGCCGCGTGAAAAAGGAGGACAAGCGGACATGAGCCAGAGAAAGGCCAAGGAATACCGCCAGGCCATGGAGCAGTACCGGGGCGTGGCGGAAGATGTGGACGATCTGAAACGCCGGATCGGAGCCATGGAAGCCCGCCGCCGCCGGGAGGACCAGATGGAGGAGATCCGCCGCAGGCAGGCCAGACGGGAGGCAGAGAGGCGGGCCGCCATCAGAGAGGAACAACGGGAATGTATGCGGAGGGCCAACGCAGAGAAGCGGCGGCGGAAGATTGCCAGACAGCGGATCGCCGTCCTGATCATTGGGGCGCTGGTGGTGATCCTGCTGGCGGCGCTGATCATCAAGGAAATGCTGACGGACACCGCAGCGGCAGAGGAGCCGGAGATCATGAACGCCTCCCCCGTCACCGTTCTGACGCCATCCAATGCCCTGTGGAATGGTGAGGGCGAGGACCCGATGGAGGCGGAGAAGATCGAGGAGGCCCTGCTGGCCTCCGGGTATTTCTCCCTGGCGGTGCCCATGAGCTACGAATACCAGGACTATATGCGGACCTACTGCGCGGAATATAAGTGCCCCTATCCCCTGGCCCTGGCCGTTGCGGAAACAGAAACCAATTTTGATATGGAGGCCGTGGGCGCCGCTGGTGAGGTGGGGATCATGCAGTTAAACCCAGGGCCGAGCGGGTCCTATCACGCGGAGCTGGAGGAGGCCACAGGGATGGACCCCGCCACCCCGTCCGGGAATATCGCTGCCGGGTGCTACCTGCTGGGAAAGTACATGGAGGATTATGGGGACCCGCACAAGGCCGCCATGGCCTACAACATGGGAGTGTCCGGGGCGAGAAACGCCTGGGAGGCTGGGATCACATCCACAGAATACTCCACAGCCGTGGTGGAGGCCATGGAGCGGTGGGAGGTCACGGTGAACGCATGGAATGGGATTTGAGCCGGGAGGCAACGCACAACGCGGCGGCCAGGAGGGCAAGGATCCACCGCTGGCGAGTTCCTGGCCGCTCCAGGGTGGTCCACCCTGCCCACGGATCCGTGGTGGTCCCACACGCCTCCAATCTGGCGGCAGTTATGAACGCGGCGGAGGTGTGGGGCTGCGACTGGGCGGAGATCCTGGACGCGCAGGTGTGGGCGGCGCCGGGGGAAAAGGCGGTCCCTATGCCTACATTATATAAATAAAGGAGGCGGAGAAATGCTGATCAATGAAAGCGGCCTGGTGCGCTGTATCAAGCGGGCTTATAAATCCGCTGGGTATGCAGTGGCCACAGAGGGCGATTGCATGACGATCTACACAGAACAATGGTATATCCAATGCAAGCGGGCGGCCATCCCCCGCAAGGTGCTGGCCACTATCGTGGAACACATGGGGATGATCCCGGACACGGAGCCTGTGTCCATCGTAAAGGACGGAGAACCACAGCTAATTATGCCAGATGTGGCGGCGGATGAAATAGCACACTGGAGGACCGGGGAGCGCACTGACGCGGTGACCATGGCAACGGTGATCATGCAGGGCTACCAGATTTTCCAGCCGGATGGTGGCGGGGCCTGCTACGGGGTGAGCCTGCTTGACCTGGCGATCATGGAGCGGGACATGGTGGAGCATGGAGCCGCTGCTGTGATCGACGGGGACCGCCTGCTGTGGCACGGGGACACCGAGGTGGTGGCCATGAACGCAGTAAGAAAGGCCCGGTCAAGCTGGGCCAAGGAATGGGAGCGGGCCGTGTGGAACGCCCTGGAGGGCGTGGATCTGCACAAAGAGGAGGCATGACCATGGGAAAGACGAATTTTGACCGGATCACTGCCTCCCCGGAGGCACTGGCCGCTTTCCTGGCCTCCCTCCCCTGCCTGGACGCGCCATGGGATGACGCTTTCCACCGTCATTTCTGCGACAACTGCCCCATGGAGGACTGCCCCAAGGTATGCCCCAACGAGGAAAAAAGAAACAGCCCCGCGTGGTGGCTGGGGCTGGAGGTATCAGAGTAATGGAAGTAAATGTAAACATGAGCGCCGAGGAGTTCCTGGAGTTCATGGCCTGGAAAAGGGACCGAGAGCAATACAACAATGAAATGGCAGCCAGGGCCGAGAAAATGGAACTGCTGGCCAAGAAAACATGCTGGGCCATAGAGAAAGACCCGAAGCGGCCCGGCAAGGTCAAGATCGTGGATCAGGAACACGCGGCGGAGCTGCTGGAGCTGGCCAATGATTACCTATCATAAAAAGAAAACCACCTGCGCCCGGTGCTGACAACACGGCGCAGGTGGACAGATACGAGGCGGCGCGGAGGCCGTCCTGGATAGTTGCATTATAGCATACTCCCGGACGGCCTGCAAGCCGCAAAATTCAACGGGGCCGCGGCCCCGTATAGCTCCGGTAAGAGCTATTAGTAAAGTGACCAGCAGGCCCAAAGGAGGAGTATAGCATGGCCTATGTCCATAGACGGGTAAAGGCTGGCCGCACAATCGAACACAGGAAAATGCAATCATACCGGATCCACACCAAGGGGGTCCAGAGGGGACCGAACCATGGGACCACATCGGAGAAGCAGGCCAAGGTCAACGAACGGGTGGCGGAGGAACACCTGCGCTGGGATCTCAACGCGAATTTTGATCACCGGGACCTCCACGCCGTCCTGCACTACTACACCAAGGACACCACTTTCCCGGAGATACTGGCGGACAAGGCCGCTTTTCTGGCCAACCTGCGGAAAGCCTGCCGTAAGCGCGGGATCAAGTACAAGGCAGTGGTGGTGATAGAAACCAAGCGGATGACAAACCCGCACATTCATGTGGTAATAACGCGCATGGACCCGGAGATCATCACCGAGGCATGGGAGAGCGTACCAAGGGGCGGTGGGGGTATCAGTTTCAAACCACTGGACCGCCGAGGGAACCATGAGAAGCTGGCGCATTACCTGGTCAAAGAAAGCAGATCTACCATGGAGAAGTACAAGGAGCTGGGGAAACGGGGAAAGCGGTACAGCAAGACCCAAAACATGGACAAGCCTGTGATTACATACACCCCCGTGTCTGCCTCCTCCTGGCGAAAGGAGCCAAGGGCCAGCAAGGGCGCCGTGCTGTACAAGTTCGATGACGGATCCACCACCCGGAGCGGGTGGCACGAGATCAGCGGCTACCCATACCAGGAATATTTCGAGGTTTTCAACGAATAGGAGGACAAGCCAATGAAAATTTACATAGCGGGAAAGATTGCCGGGGATCGGCGCTATCGGGCCAAGTTCCGGGAGGCAGCTAAGACCCTGGAGGCGGCGGGCCATGTAGTCCTAAACCCTGCCACCCTGCCGGACGGCCTGACCGACGGGGACTATATGCGGATCGCGCTGGCAATGCTGGAGGCGTCGGACCTGGCCGTGTTCCTCCCGGACTACCAGGAGAGCCGGGGCGCCATGGTGGAATGGGCCTGGTGCCAGCGGACCGGGAAAGAGTGCGCCCTGTATTTGGAAATGACAGGAGGGAGAACAAAGTGAAAGACTTTGCGGAAGCATACAAAGCGGCCCACGCCAAAGCGCGAGAATACACGGGAGCAAAAAGGGCCGGATGGGCAGAGCCGGGGAAACGGACACGGGAAAATCACGCAATACTAATCCCGCGCAAGGAGGCTGTGGACACGGCAAACAACCTGGCAACAGCAATCTACGCCAAGGAGGTATATATAACCTGGGCCATGAACCTGCGGGGCTTTATGGTGCAGCTGGCCACGGGAGAACACGACGCCGTGACATGCCGGGAATGTGGCGGAATTTTCCGCGCTGGGTGGATGAATGGGAAATGCCCATACTGTGAGGCGAAGCAGGCGGCCACCAGATATGTGGACGGCATGAGAGAGGCGGCAGGAAAATGAGCAAGGCGCAGATCAGCATGTGGGAGGAAAAGATCGTGGACAGTTTCGCCGGCGGCGGCGGAGCCTCCACAGGGATTGAACTGGCCACGGGCCGAGTGGTGGACATAGCGATAAACCATGACCCGGACGCCATTCTCATGCACAAGACCAATCACCCGCACACCGTACACTATCAAGCCAGCGTGTGGGATGTGGACCCGCTCGAAGTTACAGGAGGCAGTCCGGTGGGACTGCTGTGGGCCTCTCCTGACTGCAAGCATTTCAGCAAGGCCAAGGGCGGAAAACCCGTGGACAAGCGGATCCGTGGGCTGGCCTGGATCGTCCTGCGGTGGGCTGGGACAGTCCGGCCCCGCGTGATCATCCTGGAGAATGTCGAGGAGTTCCAAACATGGGGGCCAGTGCGACACGGACACCCGATAAAGGCAAAGACAGGGCAGACATTCAGGCGGTTTATTGAACAACTGGAGGGCCTGGACTATGCCGTGGAATGGCGGGAGCTGGTGGCGGCGGACTATGGAGCGCCCACAACACGAAAGCGGTTTTTTCTGATCGCAAGATGTGACGGGAGGCCCATTGTGTGGCCGGAGCCTACACACGCGCCAGCGAAAAGCCCGGAGGTGCTGGCCGGGAAGAAATTGCCCTGGAGGAGCGCGGCGGAAATCATAGACTGGAGCCTGCCCTGCCCATCAATTTTTGATACACGGGAGGAAATCCGGGAGAAATACGGCCTTTCAGCCCAACGGCCACTCCGGCCCAACACCATGCGCAGAGTGGCAAGAGGCGTGGACAAGTTTGTGATCAAGGCCGCGGATCCGTTCATCGTGCCGATGGGCTACGGGGAGCGGGATGGGCAGGCCCCGCGGGTCCATAACATCGAGGACCCGGCACCCACGGCGGTGGGAAAAGGAAAACATGGAATTTGCCAGCCGTACATGGTGCAGGTAAATCACCGTGGAGATTTCAGAGGGCAAACGATGGAAGATCCGCTCCAAACAATTACGGCAAAGCATGGGTATGGAGTGGCAAGCCCGGCCATGGCACCGTGGACGGTGACGAACACCACCAACTCAACGGGCCACCCGGTCAATGAGCCGATAGACACGGCGCGAACCGGCGGAGGAGGCGGGCAAATGTTTTTGGGGGCCTCCCTGATCCAGTACCACACGGAACAATCCGAGCATGTGAGAGGCCAGGAGATCACAGGGCCGATTATGACCATTGACGCCGCCAACCGCTACGGATTAACGGCGGCAAGCCTGGTCAAATACTACGGGAGTGCCCAGCACGGACAGAACATCCAGGACCCGCTCCACACGGTAATGGCAAAGGACCGGGAGGGGCTGACAACTGCCCACCTGGTCAAGATGAAAGGCACAAACCTGGGAGGACCGGCCACAGAGCCGGTGCAGACCATCACCGCCGGCGGAGGCCACCATGGTGTGATCACCACGCAGATCACCAGAGCAGAGCCGGGGGCGGATCTACGACACTGGCCGGAGATCCGGGAACTGCTGAATACATATTGCGGCTATGACTTGGGGCTGGAGGATGTGATCCTATTCCAGATCGGCGGTGCCTGGTATTTCATGGCGGACATTGGCCTGCGTATGCTGACGCCGCGGGAACTGTACCGGGCCAACGGTTTCCCGGATGATTACAAGATCGAGCGGGACTATACAGGGCAGACCTACGGAAAAAGCAAGCAGGTGGCCAGGTGCGGAAATGCGGTGCCACCTCCCTTTGCCACGGCCCTGGTGCGGGCAAACCTGCCGGAATGGTGCGCGGGGGTGGAGATCAGTACCATGGAGGAGCTGGAAAGGGCGGTGGCCGTGTAATGCTGGAAATCGTCCCAATGACATTACGGGAGGCCAACGCATTTGTGGAGCAAAACCACCGCCATCATGGGCCTGTGGTGGGGCATAAATTCTCCATAGGGATTTCAGATGGGGAGAAAATCGTGGGTGTGGCCATTGTGGGGCGCCCGGTGTCGCGCCACCTGGACGATGGATGGACCCTGGAGGTAAACCGCCTTTGCACGGATGGGAGCCGCAACGCATGTTCTGCGCTTTACGCAGCGGCGTGGAGAGCGGCCAGGGCAATGGGATATAAGCGACTGGTGACCTACATCCTGGAGAGCGAAACCGGCACAAGCCTGCGGGCAGCTGGGTGGAAATGCGTGGGACAGGCCGGAGGACTGCGCTGGACCGGGCGACGGCGCCCGGAGGTGGATTTGTACCCGGCGCAAATGAAAATCAGATTTGAAAAGACGGCGAAATGAGGTAGAAGCCATGCAGAACAAAAAGAATATGCGCCGGATCAGCGTCCTGGTGACCGCGCAGACGGCCTATAACCTGGACAAACTGGCGGCCATGTGCGGATACCGGGAGCGGGGCCATGTGATCGACAAGCTGGTGCGAGAAAAAATGCTACAACTGAACGGAGGAAAGCGACATGAACAAGACGAAAATTGACTGGGCCACCATGAGCTGGAACCCCGTAACCGGGTGCCGCCATGGGTGCCCATACTGCTACGCCAGGAGAACCGCCCACCGCTTTGACGCTGGGCGTGCGGATCCTGCCCAGCTGGCTGACGGCCTCCATGTCCTGGAGCACAAGATCAAGGCCACACCGTACCCCTATGGATTTGAGCCAACCCTGCACCGCTACCGGATGAACCAGCCGGAACGCCAGGAGGAGCCGCAGACGGTTTTTGTGTGCAGCATGGCGGATCTTTTTGGCCGCTGGGTGCCAACATCCTGGATCGTGGAGGTGCTGGACGCCTGCCAACGCGCTCCGCAGCACCGCTATTTGTTCCTGACAAAGAACCCGGCCAGATACCTGGAACTGGATCACATGGCACTCCTACCCCATGCGGAAAACTTTTGGTATGGATCCACGGTGGCAAATGAGGACGCAGCGGCCATGTACACCATGCAGGGCGTGGCAATCAACAGTTTTTGGTCCATGGAGCCGCTGCTGGGGCCGGTGGACATGAGCGCGGCGGAGGGGCTGCCCCAATGGGTGATCCTGGGGGCAGAAACCGGGAACCGGGCGGACAAGGTGACACCACGGCGGGAGTGGGTGGACCAGATTACACAGTTTTGTGCAGAAAATGAGATCCCAGTGTTTTTCAAGGAAAACCTGCGGGAACATTTCAACGACTTGCCCGCCTCCGCTTTCCCGTGGGATAACAAGGCGGGCGCAGCAGAGTGGGCCGATCATTACATGGGGCGCTTTGAAAGGCAGGTGTGAACTGTGGACAAAATCGAAATAGGCTACACCGTGGAGAAAGAGCGGTGGATGGAGGCGGCGGAAAATCTGCATGAGTTTGGGCAGGCCATGGCGCGGAACCTGCGGAACATGAACCGGGACGGACGCGGCCAGGAGGACGCGGACGATCTCATGGCGGACATTATGCTGGCATGTACGGCCATCGGATATGTGGCGGAGTTTGCCGTGGATAAATGCCGGTTTATTCCTTTGCCGGGAGGTGGCCAGAAGTGACCGAGCAGAAAAGGCCACAGCAATGTGAGGGCTGCGCGCTGGCAGAGCATGACGCATATATCTGCGCCCGCTGGCGCCTGTCCTATGCGGTGAATGAGCTGAAAAAGGCCATTCCGCTGGTGCGGAGGACGGCGGCGGAAAATATGAAATGCCCATACCACTACCCCGCCAGCCTTTTGGGCACCGGGGTGGTGATAATGGACGAAATAGGGCCATGGCCGCCGAAAGGAAAGGGGCGCTGACTGTGCGGGCGGTGCTTTTGAGCATAAAACCGGAATGGTGGGAGAAGATCCTGGCCGGGGAGAAAGACCTGGAAATCAGAAAAACAGCCCCGCGGGGCGGAGCCGGGGAACCAGAGCCGTGGCCGCTGCTGGTCCTGGCCTATGTGAGCGGGACCGGGGCCGTGCTGGGGCAGTTCCTTTGCATGGGGTGGGTAAAAAGCAACTGCTGGCGGTATCTGTCCTCCCGATCCTGCGTACCGGCGGAGGACCTGGAGAAATACGCCGGCGGGAAATCCCTGTATGGCTGGATCGTGGGAGAGGCGGAGGAATACGACACCCCAAGCCCGCTGGCAGAGTTCGGGCTAAACCGTCCGCCTATGTCGTGGCAATATGTAGAGGTCCCGGACCCGGAGGACGAATAAATGGCCATCAACATTTCGGACCTGCCGCCAAAATATCAGCAGCAGGCCGTGGAAAAGTACATGAAGCAACAGAAGCGGCGGGGGCCTGTGCCTCCCGCCGCCGCTGTGCAGAATACGGACAGGGTGGCAAAATATCGCAACACCCCCACCGAGCGGGTCACCGCCTCCGGGGCCATTCTCCGCTTTGACAGCCAAAAAGAGGCCCGGAGATATGACCACCTGACCATACGGCAGAAAGCCGGAGAAATCCATGATCTGCGCCTCCAGGTGGATTTTACTTTGCAAGAGGCATACACAGACCCGGAGGGGCGGAGAGTGCGGGCCATCCGCTACCGGGCAGATTTTACATACAGGGAGCGGGACGGGCGGCTGGTGGTGGAGGATGTAAAAAGCAAGCCCACCAGGACACGGGAATACCTGATTAAGCGAAAGCTGATGAAAGAACGGCGCGGAATTGACATAACCGAGGTGTGAACATGAAGCAACAGGCAACGGGCGGGGCCACCCGCGAAGCCGTAAAAGAATATTTACAGCAGTACCACATGGCGCGGGAGCGGCGGCGCATACTGGAGCGGCGGCACGATGTACTGGCGCGGGAGCTAAAGGCACCGGCGCCCGGATCGGCATACATGACAATGCCGGCCTCCCACTCTACGGCAGACAGCGAGGGGGCCGTGTCCGTTGTATTTCGCTTGTCAGAGGTTGAGGAGCGCATAGAGGCCCAGCGGATAGCCATGGGCCGAGCTGTCACCATGGTAATGGATCTCATTGACCTGTTGCCAGAGAACAGCATGGAGCGCACCGTGGTGGAGCTGCGGCATATAGATTGCAAGAAATGGGAACGGATCTGCAAAGAGGTCCACATGAGCAGGTCAAGGGTAAATGTCTACTACAACGCCGCCCTGGATATTATCCTATCCAATGCACGGGCGCAGAAGTTAGTAAAAGAGTTTGAGCAAGGGCAGACACCGGAGGTATGCACAGAAAAAAATGGGCCATATTGAAAAGACAGGACACAACAGGACATTCACCTGTGGTATTCTGGTATCGTGGAAAACGACAGGGGCAAGAGCAAAGCCCCAGCCAAATAGAGAAAGGCCGCCAGGGCGTGAGAACCTGGCGGCCTTTCTGTTTCCACACCATGGGCCGGGGAGCAGAACCGCAGGGGCTTTTCTCCTTTCACCCTGCCCCGCCGCATTGTACACGAGCGCGGCGGGCCGGCCCAAACACCCTTTGCCCTGGGCCGCTCATGCCGAGGGGCGGCCCAGGGACTTCCTTGTGAATTTGCCACCCCCTCCCCTGTTCGGGTCCTTTCTGAAAAATAAATCTTTGCGGGGCAAGTGAAGTCCGATTATTTTTCACAAAAAATCAAAAATTTTCAGGGGTGTTTCGTTACGCTTTTTCAAAAAGCGGGAAAACCATACCCCCTAAAGGGGGTATCAGGCGGAAAGGGGAGGATGAAAACGCGAAATCGCCCACGCTGAAAAAGCGAAATCCGGCAGGGAGGGGCGAACCGGGCCAGCGGCACAAAAGGAGGTGCAGCCGGTGGCGGAGAAAAAAGGGGCCGGAAAGGCCAAAACAGGGGCGGCCAGCAAGGCGGCGAAAGCGCCGGCGGCCCTGAATACAGTCCCGGAGTGGGCCAGCACTACGGCGGTGGCCAAGCTGCTGGGGAAAACCACACGGAGGATCCAGCAGCTCACCCAGGACGGCGTGCTGGAAACCGAGGTGCCGCCCGGCGGCGGCGCCCGAAAATATAAAACCTGCGAAACGATCCAGCGTTATATTGCTCACATCGAGCAAAAGGCCCAGGAAACGGCGGCGGCCAGCTCCACCGCAGAGCTGAACCTGCGGAAGCTGGAGGCGGAGGTGGAGCTGAAAGAGAGCCAGGGCCAGCTCCACAAACTGAAAACCGCCATTGCCGAGGGAAAATACATCAAGGCCGAGGAGGCCACCAGAGATCTGGCAGACTTCATGGCCATGTTTAAGAAATTCGCCATGAACATCCCGCCCCGCACTGTGAAATCCATAGCCGGATATGCAGACCCACAAACGGCCAGGGCTATGGAAAAGGCAATGCGCAAGGAGCTGGAGGACATGCTGGCCGTATTCGTTGACGCGGCGGAGATCGGACCGGAGGAGGCGGAGCCATGAGGCCGTATAGGGTAAAGCCGTACACGGTGCCGTCGTGGATCCACCGGGCGCTCCTGTCCCTGCGGCCAGCGGAACGCCTGCCGGTTTCCAAATGGGCGGAGAAATGGCGGGTCCTGCCCGACACCAACGCCATACCGGGGCCATTCCGAAACAGCGTGACCCCGTATCTGGCGGAGATCATGGACGCATTTTCCAACGAGGATGTGGAGCGGATCGTATTTGTGAAGCCCACCCAGGTGGGAGGCACAACGGCGCTGGAGAACATGCTGGCCAGCGCGATTGACCAGGACCCGGCGCCAGCAATGATCGTCTATCCCTCCGACAAACTGGCAGAGCGGACGGTGGAGGCGAAGCTGGAGCCGATGATCCGGCAATGCAAACCGCTGGCAGCCAAGTACCGGGAGGCGGAAAGCCAAAAGCTAAAGCTAAAATTTGAAACCATGTTCGTTTTCCTTTCGGGAGCAAACAGCCCGGCCTCCCTTTCCTCCACACCGATCCGGTATCTGTTTCTCGACGAAGTGGACAAATTTCCGGGAGCCTCCAAACGGGAGGCGGATCCGGTTTCCCTGGCCATTGAGCGAACCAAGACCTACACCACAAACCGCAAGATCTTCATGGCCTCCACCCCTACGCTGAAATCCGGCCACATCTGGAAAGCCAAGGAGGAGGCGGAAGCGGAAAAGCATTACTTTGTGCCATGCCCACATTGCGGGGAGTACATCGAATTTGTGTTCGCGCAGCTGAAATGGCCGAGCAAGGACGATGTGCCGGACAGCGCCGAGCGGGCGGAAATGGCAACCTATGTCTGCCAAGCCTGCGGGGCCGTGATCACTGACCAGGACAAGGGGAAAATGCTGGCCGCCGGCAGGTGGCAGACGGTCCGACAGACCGCCGCCAGGCCCTCCAGCGTGGCCTATTGGCTGAACACCCTGTACTCCCCTTTCACGCGGTTTTCAGAGATTGCCAAGGAGTTCCTGCGGTGTAAGGATGACCCGGAGCTGCTGCAAAACTTTGTCAACAGCTGGCTGGCGGAGCCATGGGAGGACACCAAACTGCGGACCAATGCGGAGCTGGTGCTGGAGCGGCAGACCGAGGTGGAGGCATACGACCTGCCGAAATGGACAAAGCTGATCACCGCCGGCATAGATGTGCAGGAAAATTGCCTGTACTGGACGATCCGGGCCTGGGGCGATTACATGACCAGCCAGAACATTGCCCACGGCCAGGCGCTATCCATGAACGAGGTGGCGCAGATCATGAACACCGAGTTTATACACCCGGACGGGCAAAGACTTTTGGTGTCGCTGGCCCTGATGGACAGCGGCGACCAGACGGATGAAGTTTATGATTTCTGCCTCTTAAATTCGGACTGGGTGCTGCCCAGCAAGGGAACCGGCACCATGCTGTCCAACTACCGCCTGTCCACGATCAACAAGGCTGGCAGCAACGCCAACGGAATGACACTGGTGCTGGTGGACGGCGGGAAATACAAGGACATGATTGCCGCCCGCATGAGGAAGCCAAACGGGAAAGGATCCTGGATGGTCTACAAGGGCTGTGATCTGGAGTATGCGGAGCAGGTCACCGCGGAGCATAAAGTGACCGAGCGGGCCAACGGGAAAGTGGTGCAGAAATGGGTGCCGAAAACCACCCACGCAGACAACCACTATCTGGACTGCGAGGTGTACGCCGCGGCGGCGGCAGACATGCAGGGTGTACGGTCCCTCTACCTGCAAAGCCAGGAACCGGAGAAGCCAAAAAAGCCAAAACCGGAGCCTGCGCCGACCCCGGAGGAAAACTGGATCCGGCAGAATGAAAGCTGGGTATAAAAACGGGAGGACGAAATGGAAAACACACAGATGAAACCAGCGGAACTGCTGGAACAGGTAAACAAAGCCATTGCGGCGGTGCTGGTGGGCGGCCAGTCCTACAAGATCGGCAGCCGATCCCTGACACGGGCAGACCTGTCCATGCTGAAAGCCATGCGGGATGATCTGGAGGCCCAAGTGGTGGCGGGGACACCCTCCCACCTGCTGGATCGAACCTATGTAGCCTACTTTGACGGGAGGTGACCGCGCCGCATGGGATTTTTGGATAACATCATCACCGCAATTTCGCCGGAAAGAGGCTACCGGCGGGAGGCGTGGCGGCAAGCCCTGGAGGAGCTGCGGGGATATGACGCGGCCAGCCATGGGCGCCTAAATGCCGGGTGGCGGGTTTTCAACGAAAGCGCGGAACTGACAGACCGTTACAGCCGGGATGTGATCCGCGCCCGCGCCCGCGACCTGGAACGCAACAGCGACATTGCCCAGTCTGTGATCCACGCATTTCGGCGGAATGTGATCGGGAAAGGCTATAAACTCCAGCCAAAGACAGAGAGCGAACTGTTAAACGACCAGCTGGAAAAACTGTGGAAGCAATGGTGCCGCAAGGAAAACTGCGACATAACCGCGTCACAGTCTTTCAATCAGATCATGCGCATGGCTGTGACACGGAAGCAGGTGGACGGCGGGATCCTGTTCATCAAGCGATACACGAGGGGTGGCCTGGTGCCGTTCAAGCTCCAAATGATCGAGGTGGACGAACTGGACACCACCGCCTCCATCCCCAGGCACAAGGGAAACACCGTGGTTGGCGGGATTGAGTATGACCCGGCCCGCCGGGCGGTGGGCTATTTTATCCAGCAGTACGATGTGGAGGGCTGGAAGCTGACCACCCCGGTGTATATCGAGGCCAAGCATGTGATCCCATACTGGACCAAGCACCGCCCCAGCCAGCTGCGTGAGGTTTCGGACCTGTCCCCTACCATTACGCGGGTACGGGACACAAACGAATTTATCACAGCCGTTTCCGTCAAGGAGCGGATCGCGGCCTGCCTGGCCGTGTTCATTAAGCGGGCAACCCCTACGGGCGGATTTGGCCGCGGCGGCGTGGTGTCCGGCGGGGACCGAGTGACCTATGAGGGCAAGAGCCTAACCCCCGGCATGATCAAGGAAATGAATGTGGGGGACAGTATCGAAACTGTGGAGCCGAAAAGCGCGGGATCGGACGCCTCCCAATTCCTGAAAATGCAATGGCGCTTGATCGGAGCTGGCCAGGGCATGAGCTACGAGGCCACCAGCCGGGACATGTCGGAAAGCAATTATTCCAGCGCACGGCAGGGAGCGAATGAGGATGAAGCCACATTCGCGGCAGAGATCGAGCTGCTGACCGAGATCATGAGCGAGATCTACGAAACTTTTGTTATTTCCTGTTATCTCACCGGGCTGATCAACCCGCCCGGATTTTGGGATAAAAAGGCGGATTACCTGGCGCACAAATGGGTGCAGGCACCGAAAAAATGGATCGACCCGGCCAAGGAAACCACCGCCACCAAAACCGCCCTGGCAACAGGTCAAAAGACATTCCAGGATGTCGCAGCCGAACAGGGCAAGGACTGGAAAGAGGCCGTGGACGAAATGGCCGAGGTCCTGAAATATGGCCGTAAAGCCGGCATTGAGATGGGAGGTGTAATTTATGGCCAAGGAGCAGCAGCACAGCAGAACGCCGGAACCCAGGGACAAGAGCCAGGGAACCAGGAGCATGGGGGAAATCCTGATTAGACAGGAGGAGGGGCAGGACAGCCGCCGGAGAACAGTTAGCTTTTCCAGCGAAACGCCATACCGCCGCTATTTCGGAATGGAGATCCTGGACCATGCAGAGGGCGCCGTAGACCTGGGGCGCCTGAACACCGTGGGCGTCCTGCTTTTCAACCACGATGTGGACAGAGTAGTGGGCCGCGTGATCCGCGCCTGGCTGGAAAACAACCGCGGTATGGCAGAAGTGGAATTTGACACCGACGAGGACGCGGAAAAGGTTTTCAGCAAGGTGCAGAGCGGGACACTGAAAACCACATCGGTGCGGTATAGAGTGGACAGCTGGGAGGAAGTCCGGGCCGGGGCAACATCGGCGGACGGACGATTTACAGGCCCGTGCAGTATCGCAAGACGATGGACACCCATGGAGATCTCCATTGTTTCCGTACCGGCAGACCACACCGTGGGCGTGGGTAGAGCTGATGAAAACACAGGCACGCCGGACCTGTCCGCATACGAGCGGCAGATCCAGGTAAACAAAAACACTTTCAGGAGGTAAGAAAGCAATGAACATTCAGGAAATGATTGCCCGGCAGCAGGCGATTGTGGACGGCGCCCGGAACGAGGGCCGGGGCCTGACCCGCGAGGAGCAGGCGGAGTTTGACCAGCTCCAGGGAAAGATTGACGCCGCCCGGAACGCGGGAGGCCAGGACGGCAACCAGGGCGGCGGAGAACACCCTGCGGAGGGCAACCGCGGCGCAGGCGATCCCGGCGGTGCGGAGGGCGAGGGCAGAAACAATGACGCTACACGCCAGGCGGCGGTGCAGGCAGAACGCCAGCGCAACAGCGACATTGTGGCCCTGTGCCGGCAGGTAGGCATGGATCCGGCGGAGTACATCCGCGGCGGCCAGACCATGGACCAGGTGCGCCAGGCGGCGGTGGAGTTCATGATCTCCCACGGCGGCCCCGTGGGCACCAGGACCGATGACGGCCAGGGCAATGAGTTCCGCAACGCAGCGGTGGACGCCCTGCTGCTGCGTGCCGGCGTCCCTGTGAGCAATCCGGCCAGAGAGGCGGACAGCCTGCGCGGCATGTCTGTGCGGGACCTTATGATCGAGTGCATGGCCCGGAGCGGCGAGGGGTCCACCACCTCCCTGCTGCGCATGGGCAAGAATGACCTGTGGGACATGGCGGTGCGCCAGTTCCTTTCCCCCACGGCCTCTTTCCCCGCAATTCTGGATCAGGCCATCCAGAAATCCATTGTACACCAGTACCAGCTTGTGCCCACCACATTTGACCTGTGGACAAGCAAGGGCAGCCTGCCGGACTTCAAGCCCAGCAAGGCCCATGAATACACCATCGGCGGCGGCCAGTTCGACAAGGTGACCGAGGGCGGAGAGCTGAAGCACAGCACCCTGGACACCGACATGAACCCCCTGCGCAAGCTGGACACCTACGGGACCCAGTTCACCATGACCCGTGAGGCGTTCATCAATGATGACATTGGCTTTTTGTCCGAAATGCCGGGCCAGTACGCCCGCGTGGCAAAGCGGAAGATCAACAAGCAGGTGTATGAGGTCATCGTGAAGAACCCCGCCGTATATGACGGCGTGACCCTGTTTGAAGCTGACGCGCACAAGAACCTGATCGCCACCGGCACCGCCCCCACCATTGAGAGCGTCCAGAAAATGATGATGAAGCTGCTGCGCCAGACGGATCCTTTTGGGGAAAGCATTATGGTACAGCCCAAGTACATCCTGGTGCCTGTGGGGTACGGTTTCCTTATGTCCCAGCTGCTTGAAACCTCCCAGGTGGATGTGGAGGGCATTGGCAGCCACACCGCAAACGCCCTTTACAAGTACCGGACCCAGCTCCAGGTGGTGGAGGAGGGCGCAATCAACGCCCTGGCCGGATCCAGCGAGGTGCCCTGGTATATCGTGGGCGACAAGACCACAGCCAAGAGCGTGCAGGTGGACTACCTGAACGGAGTGGAAACCCCCAGTTTCCGCCGGAGCGAAAAGGCCGGTTACCTGGGCTTTGTGTGGGACATTTGGCTGGACTGGGGTATCACCGTCATGGACTACCGCGGCATTGTCCGCAATAACGGCGTAGCCATTACCGAGTAAGGAGGTACAGAGCAATGAACGCAAGATACTGGCAGAGAGGCGAAACCCTGGACTACACCGCCGAGGACGCCGTGGCCAACGGCCAGGTGGTGAGCCTGGGGAACCGGATCGGCGTGGCCGGGAATGACATTGCGGAGGGCGCAACCGGCGCACTGCATGTCACCGGCGTGTACATCATGGACAAGAAAGCCTCCGAGAAGATCACCATGGGCGCCCCGGTGTACTATGACACCGCGGAGGACGAAATCACCGCCACCGAAAAGGGAAATATCCCCGCCGGCTATGCAGCCGCAACGGCGGAGGCCAGCGACGCCACCGTGCTGGTGAACATTGGGGACCCGGACGGCGCACCAGCAGTCCACAACAGTCTGGCCATGAAAGGCGAGGACGGAAAGGTGTACGACATTACCGTGGCCACCGGCGGAACGCTGAAAGCCACCGAGCGGGCATAAGGAGGGCGTAAGGCATGAAAAAGCTGATCGCCAAGCGCCCCGTGCTGTACCTGGGGCGGATGTATGACGCGGGCGACACCCTCCCAGCCAATGACCAGAAGATGGTCACCGCATGGCTGAACGCCAAGAGCGCGGAATGGGGCGGCCAGGAGGCACAGGAAAGCCGCCAGGAGGCCCAGGAGAGCGCCGAACAGGCGGACGGGTCCCAGGGCAGCCAGGAGAAGAACGAGGGCCAGGAGGCCGAGGAAAACGGCCAGGAGGCGGAAATGGTGGAGGGCCACCTGGACGCTGAACAGCTGGCCACCATGAAAAAGGCCGAACTGGAGCAGATGGCCGCAGACCTGGGCGTGGACATTTCCAACGCCAAGAACAACAGGGAGCGGGCGGAGCTGATCGCGGCGGTCCCCGTACAGCCCCCCGCCAAAGAAGCAGGGAGCGCCCAGTGATGGGCGCCCCTGGTTTCAAGGATCTGGTGGCGGCTGATATTTCCACCGTGTTTCTAAACGGCCAGGAGTTCGCGGACACCCACACCATAGACGGCAGACCCATGACCGTGGTGGTGGATGAAAACGAACTGCTGGAGCGGGACAAGTCAAAAATGGGGATCCAGGTGGATGGGACCTACAAAGCCCGCCGGCTGATCTATGTGGCCAAGGAGGAATATGGACCGCGGCCCGCCCATGGGAAACAGATCAATTTTGACGGGCGCCTGTTCCGGGTGGCCGACTGCACCGAGGAGGCCGGTATGCTGGCCATTACGCTGGAGGCGGTGAGATCGTGAGCGAAAACGGCGCTATGCTGGAAATTAACACCCAAGCGGAGATCGAAAAGATCATACGCCAGCTGGACACCCTGCCCAACCGGATGAAAGCCCCCGATGTGCTGGCCAGCGCACTGAACGCAACGGCCAACGAAATGAAGCGGAAGATCGGCCAGAGGACCAGAAAACGCTATGCCATCAATGACAAGAAGATCCTGACCGACAAGAAGCGGGGCGGCATGTATCTGGAGAGAGCCAAGGGGTCCGCCACATCCGCCACGCTGATCTCCAGGGGCGGCATGGTGGAGGCCATGGCATACATGACCAGGAAGAACACCGAAACCACGGCGGCCATGCTGAAAGTGCTGAATGAAAGCGCCATGACGGCGCTGGAGGTGGACGGGCGAAAAGCCTTTGAAACCACTTTCAAGAGCGGACACACGGCCATTGTGCAGCGCGTAGGCCGCGCAAGACTGCCGGTAAAGTCCCTTATGGCCCCGGCGGTGCCCATGGCATACGGCAAGACCTACGAGGAAACCACACAGGACTATTACACCATCCTGCAAAAGCACATCCAGCGGGAGGTGGAGCGGGTCCTGGACGGTTTCGGGAGAGCGGCATAAAAAAGCGGCCCCGCAGAGGGGCCGCAAAAGTCAGCAATTATAAAAATCGTCGCTGGTGTAGCCCATTTGCAGGGCAAGGAAATAAATGTGCTTGCACGGTTTACTGCGTTTATCAAAATCAGGGCAAGAGCAATAGTCCAGTGTGGTGGTGTATTCCGTTCCGGTGGAACCGCTAACCTTTGCTGTACCGCTGTCCACATCATAGCTGATCAGCCCCAAACACTCATGGGACGCTTTTTCAAAACGGTCAGACTGGGCCGCCCCACGGTGTACTTTTTCGTTCCATTCCCCAAATGAGTGCCCAATGGGGCAATGCCGACTATGGATAGAAACAAGTTCGTTTTTTTTACGAGGGAAAATCAGGAAATACGAAACCGTTTCACGGATCGTTTTACTCCCCTCTCTCCCCTCTATCGTGCGCAGTTCGCTTGTCTTGCTTACGGGATGTTTCTTTTTCCACTGGCTATATGCAACCAGGGCAGCGGCGAGTATGACACCGCCTCCAAATGACTGCACCTCCCCGGCAAACAGGCACCCAAGCGCGAGAACGAGAACGACACCAGCGGCAATATACAGCCCTTTCCCTTTCATTTTACCACCCTTTCCATGCTCTTTTATGCTGATTATTACCACACTTTTCTGAACATTAACACAACCGTAATTATAGGGAAGAAACGGTAAAAAGTCAAGGAGGCGCAAGCATGTGACCCAAGAATTTTTGCAGGACGCCATGGTGGCGGACCTAAAGGCGCTTTTTGCCCATGAGAGGCTGAAAAACTCCCTGGGCGTCGAGCGGGAGATCCAGATCTACCCACAGGATGTGCCGATCCGGGAAAGCGACGATGAAGCCATGGACAGGGAGGCGCCGCCGGAGCCTTATGTGGTGGTGCGCCTCCGGGGAGGAAAGACCGAAAGCGACGATGACCCGCAGATCATTGACGCGGTGCTGGTGACCTGTGTCTACGACCCCGATCCGGGGCGCCAAGGCTACCGGGACGCCCTGCACATCATCAACAAAATTTATCATCACTATTCCGCCTGCGCCGTGATCGGCAACCGATGGGAAGTCCTTTACCCTATGGAGTGGACCACCCAGGAGGAGGACACACACCCGTACTATTTCACGGCCATGTCCCTGCGGATCCAGGCGCCGGCGGTCCACAAGGAGGTGCCAGAAGCATGACAGCAAAGAAACAGACCAAACCGGCGGCGGAGGCCGGCACGCTGGTGTACTGCGGCCCAACGATCCCCGGAGTGGCCAAGCAATTCACATCCTACCGGGGAGGCATACCGGAGGCCCTGGCGGCGGCGCAAAAGAAAACCCCGGTGCTGGGCGGCCTAACCGTACCGCTGGACCAGCTGCCGGAGGCCATGCGCCAGCTGCGGGAGAAAACCGGACCCATTTATGCCCTGTACCGAAAGGCACAGAAACGAAACTAACAGGAGGTAAAGCAACATGGCAACCTATCAGCATGGCGTGTACAACCAGGAGCAGGCCACGAGCCTGACCACGCCGATCCGAAGCAGCGCCGCCCTCCAGGTGATTTTCGGAACGGCACCCGTTCACCTGGCGGACGATCCGACCAAAGCGGCCAACACCCCGAAACTGTGTTACAGCTTTGCGGAGTGCCGGGCCGCTGTGGGCTATTCCGACGATTTCAAAAACTTCACCCTTTGCCAGAGCATTGACGCAAATTTCCGGGTGTTCAATAACGCCCCCATTATTCTGGTGAATGTGCTGGAACCCGGCAATTCCAAGCACACCAAGAACAACGAGGAGGAGGACTGCGCGGTGGCCAACGGGCAGGCGGTCTATACCAAGCCCTATGTGCTGCTGGACACCCTGGTGGTGAAGAAAGACACCACCCCGCTGGTGGCAGAAACGGACTACACGGCGGCCCACGACGATGACGGGAATGTGGTGATCACGCTGATCTCCGAAACGGCAAAGGAGGCGGAAAGCCTGTCTGTTTCCTCCACCAGCCTGAACCCCACAGGCGTGACCAAGGAGGATGTGGTGGGCGGCGTGGACACCGAAACCGGCAAGGAAACGGGCCTGGAGCTGGTGCGCCAGATCTATCCCAAGCTGGGCCTGGTGCCCGGCCTGCTGCTGGCCCCCGGCTGGTCCCACGATCCCGTGGTGGCGGCGGCACTCCAGGCCAAGACCGGCAAGATCAACGGCAATTTCGACTGCAACACCTATCTGGACATTGCGGCAGACAGCACGGGCGCCACGGTGTACACCGATGTAAAGACTGCCAAGGAAAAGCTGGGCGCAAGCTCCAACCACGCGGCGGTATTCTGGCCCAAGGGAGCGGTGGGTGAAAAGATCTATTGCCTGTCTGCCATGGCGGCAGCGGAAACGGCGGCCACCGACGCAGCCAACGAGGATGTGCCACATGAAAGCCCCTCCAATAAGGACCTGAAAATCACCGCCACTGTGCTGGATGACGGAACCGAGGTGGCGCTGGACCAGGAGCAGGCCAACCTCCTGAACGGCCAGGGCGTGATCACGGCCATCAATGCCAACGGTTTCAAACTGTGGGGCAACAACACGGCAGCCTATCCCTCCACCACGGATCCGAAAGACCGCTGGCTGGCGGTGCGGCGGTTTTTTGACTGGGATGGAAACAACTTCATCCTGACCTACTTCCAGAAAGTAGACAAGCCGGGCAACAAGCGGCTGATCCAGTCCATCGTGGACAGCCAGAACATCATTGGCAACGGGTATGTGGCCCGCGACTACTGCGCCGGGTATCGGCTGGAGTTCAAGGAGGATGAAAACCCGATCACCGACCTGCTGGACGGCAAGCTGACAACCCACACCTACCTGGCGCCATACATCCCCGCGGAGAAGATTGTGAACATCCGCGAGTACGACACCGCGGCCCTGGAGGCCGCGCTGACCGGAGGAGGCGAGTAACCCATGAGCAAGAACATTCCGACCAAGGTAAACAACTACAATGTGTACAACGAGGGAGAAAAGCTGCTGGGCGTGGGGGATGAATTGACCCTGCCGGACTTTGAGGCCACAAGCGAAACGGTGAGCGGCGCCGGGATCCTGGGTGAGATCGACGATCCCACCATCGGCCATTTCGGAAATATGCAGCTGGAGATCCCTTTCCGCACCCTGGACAAAGAGGCCACCAATATGATGGACCAGACCAGGGCGGTGCAGCTGACGATCCGGGGCGCAGCCCAGGAGATCGACAGCTCCGGCAACATCGTGCCCAAGTCCATCCGGGTGGTGGTACGGGGCCGGGCGGCCAAGCTGACTGGCGGAAAGCTGAAACGGGCCAGCACAATGGACAGCGGCGTGACCCTGAATATCCTCTATATCCTGATCGAGGTAAACGGGGAAAGCGTCGTGGAGCTGGACAAGATGAACCCCACATACAAGGTCAACGGCGTGGATCTGCTGGCCGAATACAAGGAGATGTGCTAAATGGATGAAATCAAGAGCAACGCCGCCCTGGAGGCGGAGCAGACCACTGCACTGGCACCGGAGGCCACCGCGGAGGAGCCGGAGGAGGAAAGCCTGGTCCTGAAATTCCGCAAGCCGTACAAGTTCGAGGGGCAGGAATACACCGAGGTGGACCTGTCCGCCATGGAGGACATGACGGCGGCGGACCTGTGCGCCGTGGGCAAGATCATGACCAGACTGGGCATTGTGAACCCTGTGGCGGAAATGACCGTGGATTATGCCATTTATATGGCGGCCCGCGCATCCGGCAAGCCTGTGGAATTTTTCCAGGGCCTCCCCACCAAGGAGGGCATTAAGCTGAAAAACATGGTAACGGGTTTTCTTTACGGCGGGGACGGCGAGGACTGACCCCGCCAGAAATCAGAAAGGCTTGTGTGGGCCTGTCCTATCTGCTGCGGACAGGGGTTGACTACTTTATGGGCCTGCCCATAGAGGAATTGCAAGAACTGGCGGAGGAGGCGATCAGGTTATATGGCAAAAGGAAAAGCCTATGAGCTGGCGATCAAGATAGCCGGCAGAGTGGACAGCTCTTTGAAAAAAGCCTGCCTGGACGCGGACGAAAACCTGGGCCAGCTGGCAAAGACAGCGGAAAAGATCGGGAAAGCCGCCAAGGTGGCCGCCGGCGTAACTGCGGCGGCGGCCACTGCGGTGGGCGTGGCCGCTGTCAAGTCCTATACGGAGCATGAGCAGGCCGTGAACAGCATGGCGGCGGCAACCGGAGCCGCCGGCGAGGAACTGGACAACCTCCAGGGAGCAATGGAGGCAGTTTACAAAAACAATTTTGGTGAAAACCTCCAGGACGCGGCGGACGCTGTGGCCACGGTGGACAGGAACCTGAAAAACATATCCCCGGATGAAATCCAGGAGGCCACGGAGGCAGCCCTGGCGCTCCGGGACACATTCGAGTACGGCGTGGAGGAAAGCACACGCGCCGCGGCGGCCATTACAAAGAATTTCGGCGGATCCGCAAAAGAGGCGTTCAGCCTGATCGCGGCGGGCGCCCAAAACGGCCTGGACTACTCCGGGGAACTGATCGACACCATCAACGAGTATTCCAGCCAGTTCTCCAAACTGGGATTTACGGCGGACGGCATGTTCCAACTGCTGCAAAGCGGCGCGGACAGCACAGCGTGGAACCTGGACAAGGTGGGCGACGCCATCAAGGAGTTTTCGATCCGAGCCATTGACGGCAGCGACACCACGGTGCAGGCGTTCCAGGATTTGGGCTACAATGCCGACGCCATGATGGAAACCTTTGCCGGCGGCGGCGAGGACGCAAACAAGGCATTTTTTGATGTGTTAAACACCCTGATGGATATGGACGATCAGGTGAAGCGGGACGCGCTGGGCGTGGCCCTGTTCGGAACCATGTGGGAGGACCTGGGCGCGGAGGCCATGCAGGCAATGGCGGACGCCTCCACGGCGGCCTATGACACCAAAGGGGCACTGGATCAGATCAATTCTGTGCGATACAACGACCTGGAAAGCGCAATGCAGGGAGTGAAACGCCAGGCGGAGGGGATCCTGTGGACCATCGGGGAACAGCTGGAGCCGTACATACTGGACGGCCTGAACTTCCTATCGGCAACCGTTATCCCAAATGTGCAGACCGCTGTGGAAAAACTGGGTGGATATGTGGAAAGCAATATCATCCCGACGATCAAGACAGCGGCCCAATGGATCGGGGAAAACAAGGACATGCTGCTGACCCTGGCCGGGGCCGTTGCCACCGCAGCGGGGGCTTTCGTAACCCTGCGGACAGCGGGGCAAGCAGCGGGGGCCATTAAGGGGATCGGCACGGTATTGGGTACGGCGGTCAAGCAGGGCGGCCTCCTGAAAACCGTTGTGGGCCTGCTGGGCGGAAAATTCACCATCATTATAGCGATTATTGCGGCGGTGGCGGGTGCTTTTGTGATCCTGTGGAACAGAAGTGAAAAATTCCGCACTGCGGCCATGGGGATCTGGCAAAAGGTACAGCCGCTCATACAGGCGTTTGGCAATCTGGTGAGCCTGATCGCAACCAGCCTGGCCCCCGTTCTGTCGAACCTGGCCAGCGTTGTGCTGGCGGGACTGGAGGCCGCTTTTGTGGCATTTGCACCGTACATCCAAAATGTGATTGCAATTTTAACGAGCCTGATCGAGTTTGTAACCAATGTGTTTTCTGGCAACTGGGGCGCCGCCTGGCAGAACATAGTGGACATTTTCGGAAATGTGTTCGGCATGATCGTGAACCTGGCAAAAGTTCCTATAAACGCGGTAATTTCGGCAATCAACTGGGTTATTTCCAAAATAAACAGCATTTCCGTAACAATCCCGGACTGGGTGCCGGGCGTGGGCGGCACAACCCTGGGCTTCAATATCCCGACCATTCCGGCCCTGGCTGCCGGCGGCATTGCCACGGCCCCCACACTGGCCATGATCGGTGAGGGCGGAGAGCCGGAGGCGGTCATGCCGCTGTCTAAACTGGCGGCCCTGCTGGATGAATGGACCAAGCCGAAACCGAAAGGCGGCGGAGGCGGCCAGGAGAACGGCGACGGGGACCGGATCGTGTGGTCCCCTGTGTTTAATTTCTACGGCAACACCACCAAGGAGGAGGCCGTGGAAGCCGCCCGCATGAGTTTTGCGGAGTTCAAAAAGATGTACAAGCAGATGAAAGCCGAGGAGCGGCGCAAAAAGTTTGCCCCGGCGTAAGGAGGTGCGCACATGGCAAAAACCTACACCACCCAACAGGGGGACGCCTGGGACGCTATCGCGCACAAGGTATATGGAAGTGAAACATATACAGGCTGGCTTATGCAGAACAACCTCCCCATGCTGGATATTTTCGTATTTGAGGCGGGGACGGTGCTTCAAACACCGGACCTGCCGGAGGATGACAAGGCAGAAAACATGCCGATCTGGAGGACGGGAGCATGAAAACACGCAGGGCGGCGGTAGATCTGACCTGGAACGGCGCGGCAGTTCAAAGCAAAATGCTGGGCCAAAACACAGAGATCACCTACACGGACCCAGCCAGCGGAGAGGCGGACAGCCTGGACATTGCGATCCACGACCGGGACAGGCAATGGACGGTGGCGTGGCTGCCCCTGGCGGGCGATACGCTGGAGGCCACCATAAAACTCTCCGACTGGGAGCGGGAGGGCGACAACCGCGCCCTCCCCTGCGGGTTTTTCATCCTGGACAATTTCGAGTTTGCGGGGTGGCCTATTACAGGGACCATTTCCGCCGTGTCGGTGCCGGCGGACGGCGCTTTCCGGGAAACCGAGCGGACAAAGACCTGGGAAAAGGTAACCGTCCAGGAGATCGGGAAAGAGATCGCCAGCCGGGCGGGCATTGCCCTGGCCTGGGATGTGGAGGGAACGCCTTTCACGATCCAGTCCATTGAGCAGTCCGGGCAAACCGACTGCGATTTTTACATGGAACTGTGCGACACATACGGCTATGCCATGAAAGTGTACGCCCAAAAAATCGTGGTATTTGACCGGGAGGCATACAAGAAAAAGGACCCGGCCCTGACCATACGGGAAAGCGACATTGAAAGCTGGAACTGGAAAAAGACCCTGGCAGGGACCTATACAGGCGGGGAATACGCCTACACGGACCCGATCACCGAGGAGGAGATCAAGGCCACGGTGGGCACCGGCAGCCGGATCTTGAAACAATCGGGCAAAGCGGACAGCCTGGCCGACGCGGAGCGGCGGATCCAGGCGGCGGTGGACAAGGCAAACCACGGCGCCACCACCCTGTCCCTGACCATCACGGGAAACGCCGTGCTGGTGGCCTCACAGTGCGTCACGGTGGTGGGACTGGGGCGCATGTCCGGGAAGTATTACATAGACAGCATTACCCACCATGTGGGGACCGGGTACACCATGGACCTGGAGCTGTCCCTGGTGGAAGCCATGACCGAGGAAGTGATCAAGGACGCCACCGAGCGGCTGGCCGCCGTGGGCGTCATGGCCTCCCCGGAGTATTGGGCGGCCCATTACAAGGATGTGAAGCACCTGGACGGGCTGATCCTGAACATGGCAACCCGGATCAAGGTCAACCTGGGCGGGAAAAGTATCACGACGGTGGACGCGGCGCTGGATGTGCTGACCAAAACCGGGGTGATCAACTCCCCGGACTACTGGGCCACCGCCTACACTTCCCTGGCATGGCTGGACACCCTGCTGATCAGCGCAGCCAACGCCCTGACAGCGGATTGAGGAGGACTACATGGCAAATGAAATTTTCAGGGTGGGCAAGGTTTCATCCATCGACTACGCAGCCGGCCTGGTGCGGGTGGTCTACCCAGACAAGGACAACAGCGTGACCGCCCCCCTGCCCATGCTATGCACAGAGTACAACATGCCAAAGGTGGGGGATCCCGTCATGGTGCTGCACCTGTCCAACGGGACCGAGGCGGGACTGGTCCTGGGCCGGTACTGGTCCGGCAACAACAAGCCCCCGGAGGGCGCGGAGGGCCTGTTCCGCAAGGACCTGGGCCGGACGCCGGGGGAGGCCATGATCAGGTATGACGGCAGCACACTGACCATCCAATGCGCCGGAGCCATCAAAATTGAGGCCGGCGGAGCGGTGACCATCAACGGCGCCACCATCGACCTGAACTAAAGGAGGCGGGAGCCATGCCGCAGGCGGCAAGAATAACCGACGCGGTGGCGGGAACCACCGCAGGGGAACACATGGGGCATGTGCCGCCCCACGCCCCGGAGCCGTTCAGCGGGGAGATCTCCGGGGCATGTTCGGGGACGGTGCGGATCAACGGCCTGGCCGCCGCTACGGTGGGGAGCATTACCACCGAGCGGGACGGGTGCTGTGGATCCAGCCAGGGCGCCGTGGGCGCCGGGAGCGGGACAGTGCGGATCAACGGGAAGCCGGCGGCCCGCATGGGCGACGCCCTGACCGCGCACAGCGGGAGCGGGACCGTGACGGGCGGCAGCCCTGATGTGAGGATAGGAGGGTAAGCTGTGACCATTGGAACGCTGGGGCGGAAAATCGTCTTTGAGGTGAGCGACGAAACCGCCCTGATCCTCCAGGAAATGACCAGGGAAACCTCTGGGCGTTGGGCAATCCATGAAGCAATGGGAGCAAAGCCAAAGGCGGAGTTTTTAGGCCCTGGCCTCCAGACTGTAAACCTGACCATATACCTGTCCGCCGGGCTGGGGGTGCGACCCAGGTCCGTGCTGGAGGCGGTGGAGGGCATGGTGGAGGCAGGGACGGCGGAATATTTGGTCATCGGCAACAGGCCGGTGGGAAAAAATCCGTTTCGGCTGACCGGATCAAGCGAAACCTGGTCCACCATATTCAGCCGCGGGGAGCTGGTCAAGGCCGCCCTGTCCATCACGCTGGAGGAATACGCATGAATATTTCACCTTTTGATTTTCAACTGCAATTCACATTTGCCAATGACGCCATGGCGGAGCTGGACCGAAAGCTGGCCTTGCTTTACTCCACCAGGGAGGGAACCATGCCACTGGATCGGGAATTTGGGATCAACATGGATTTTGTAGACATGCCGCCGGAGGTGGCAAAGAGCCTTTACACGGCGGAGATCACGAAAAAGACGGCCCAATTCATCCCGGAGGTGCGGGTGCAGTCCGTCCAATGGACCCATGGCGGCGAGGGCGTATTTTATCCCAAGGTGGTGATTACAAGTGCCTGACATGTCAGCAATCGAGAACACGCCGGAAATCAGTTTTATTGACAATAAGACGGTGGAAGATGTGCGCAGCGAAATGGTGGCCGATTATGAGGAACACATGACGCAGGCCCAGGGCGTGACTGTTTCCCTGGACCGTGCCAGCGTCCACCGCATGATCCTGTACGCCGCGGCGGCGCAGATCTACCAGGCCATGCAGTACATAGACCGGCAGGGAAAGCAAAGCCTATTGAAATACAGCTATTCCGACTACCTGGACAATCTGGCGCTTTTTAAGGGCGTCACCAGAAGCCCAGCCACGGCGGCAACCTGTACCCTGCGCTTTACCCTGGCGGCGGAGCGGGAAACGGCAACGGCCATCCCGCAAGGCACCAGGGTGGCGTCCTCCGGGTCCGTGTACTTTGCCACGGACGAATACGCGGAGATCCCACCGGGCGGCACCGAGGTGGAGGTGGCGGCCACATGCACCGAAACCGGAAGCGCCGGAAACGGCCTGACCGCCGGGGAACTGTCCACCATGGTGGATCCCGTCCCCTATGTGGCCAGCGTAACCAATACCGCGACCACGGAGGGCGGGGCGGAGATCGAGAGCGACGCGGACCTGGCGGAGCGGGTTTTCCTGGCACCCGGCGCCTATTCCACGGCGGGACCGGAGGACGGCTACCTGTACCACGCCAAGGCGTACAGCCCGGCTATTGGGGATGTGGTGGCCACCAGCGACCAGGAGGCCGGAACGGTGGACATTGTTTTCATCATGGCGGATGGGGCAAAGCCTGGGCTGGAAATGATCAACGGGCTAAAGGGCTATCTGCAAGACAAGACGATCCGGCCCATGACGGATCTGGTCAATGTATCGGCCCCGGAGGAAGTCCAGTACACCATCAACATGACCTATTACATCAACCGGAGCGACAGCGCCAAAGCCGTGACCATCCAGGCGGCGGTGGCCAAGGCCGTGGCGGATTATCAGACCTGGCAGCGTGCCATTGGACGGGACATAAACCCCTCCAAACTGGTGGCCATGGTCATGGAGGCCGGGGCCAAGCGGGTAACCGTGACGGCCCCAGCATACACCGCCGTGGCGGCCACCAAGGTGTCCGCCCTCCAGGAAGAGGCCACCGTGACCTATGGAGGGCTGGAGGATGATTAAACTTTCCGGGAGCCGCTTTACAGACATTATGCCGGAAAACCTGGCCAGCCAGGCGGAGGTCCAGGCGATTGCCTACGCTGTGGGGCGACAGGTGGAAAAACTGTGCGCCTATTCCGACGCAGCCAGGACCTATGCGGCCATTGCCACCATGCCGGAGTGGCTGCTGGATTACATGGCCGTGGAACTACGCACACCGTCCTATGATGAAAACTATTCTGTCAAGACCAAGCGGGCACTGATCGAGGGGTCCCTGTTGTTTTACACACAGATGGGCACCCCGGCGGCGGTCAACCGGATTATTGAAACCATCTTTGAAACCGGGTACATCGAGGAGTGGTACGAGTACGACGGCGATCCGCACCATTTCCGGGCCTATGTGGGGGACGGCGGCGAGGTAGGGCCGGGAGAGCTGGAGGAGTTCCGGCGGGTCCTGGCCTCTGTCAAGCGCCTTTCATCCTGGCTGGATGATATTATCACCATTTCACAGATGGATCCGGCGGCCCTGACCATCACAGGCGCCATGGGGCGGGGCTACATGTCCACCGCCCTGCCGGCGGCGCCCATGGACTACGGCATGGAGGCCCCGATCCGAGCGGGCGGGGTTTTCGGAACCATCACACAGACCGCCATACCGGCGGCGGAGTAAGAGGAGGCAACCATGTTTTACGGATTTGTCATTACAGAGGCCGGCAACAATCTGCTGGCCAAAATGGTGGCCGGCGACAAGCTGACCATTACCAAGGTGGTCATGGACAAGGGCACGGCGGAGAGCGCGGAGGCCGCCCGGAAGCTGACCGCCCCCATTGACCCAGGCCCAAACGGCACCAGCACCGTGCCCACGGTGGAGGGCGCCGCCGTCAACATGCTGGTGGAATACCGCAGCGACCTGAACGGCGGATTACAGGAGGGTTTCTGGATCGGCGGTTTTGCCGTGTTCGGAAAGGTAGAGAACGGGGCCGAAACCATGATTTATTATGGGTCCCTGGGAGAGCAAAAGCAGTATGTGAGCGCCTATGTGGAGGGAACCGCCCCGGATGTGCGCCGCTACCCCGTTTCCATCACCGTGACCGCCGGCGTGGAGGTAGAGGTGTCCTATCCTGCGGAGGCATGGATGACTGCCGAGGAGGTGGCGGAATACTTCAACGGGACCCTAAAGCCGGAGCTGGAGGAGAGCCTGGGCGGGCTGATCGACGATCACAACAAGGACCCCGAAGCCCACAACGGCGCCCTGAAAGACAAGCAGGACGCCATCAAGGTGGAGGGCCTGCTGAAAGGGACCAAGACCGCCGGCGAGGGCGGGGACACCTACACCGTAGGCGCGGCCACGCCGGGCAGCGACTACCAGCAGCCCACCAACAAGCTGACGCTGGCGGAGGCCATGACCACACAGGACTTTATCCCGTTCTATGACCACGACAGCGGCCAGCACATGCGGGCCACGCTCCAGAGCCTGAAAGAGGCCATCGGCGTGCAAAGCCCCACCATCAAGGTGACCACCTGCGCCGGCGCGTCTGTGACCTGTTCGGACGGGGAAACCACCCTGGAGGGCACGGGATCCACGGAGTTTGAGCTGCCCTATGTGGGGGACTGGACCGTGACCGCCTCCCTGGGCGGAGCAAACGCCAGCCAAGTGGTGGATGTGAGCGGCGCCCTGCTGTACGAGGTGGAGCTGATGATCACCAGCGGCATTGCCGTGACCGTCCAGCCAAGCAAAAAGACCTATTACATCGGGGAGGCATTTGACCCAGCAGGCATGGTGGTAACTGCTACCTTTGCGGATGACACCACCGAAAATGTGACAAACGACTGCACTTTCTCCCCTGCCACCATTGCCAAGGGCACAACGGCCATCACGGTGAACTACCAGCGGGCGGGGATCAAGAAAACCGCCAGCGTGCCGGTGACGGTGCGGGTGCTGTCCAGCATTGCGATCACGACAGCCCCCGCAAAGACGGCGTACAAATACGGGGAGATCTTCAACCCCTCCGGCATGGTGGTGACGGCCCACTACACAGACGGCCAGAGCCGGACGGTGACCGGGTACACATTCTCCCCCGACACGGCCCTGGGCATGAGCAACACCACCATTACGATCTCCTATACGGAGGGGGATGTGACCAAGACCACAACCCAGGCTATCACGGTGGCCAAGGTGCTGGACCGTATCGCCGTCACAACGCCACCCAGCCGGACCAGCTATTTTTCCGGGGAGAGTTTCAGCACCTCCGGCATGGTGGTGACCGCCTATTACACCGATGACAGCAGCGCGGCGGTGAGCGGGTACACCTATTCCCCCACCGGCGCCCTGGCCGCGGGAAATACCACCATCACGGTTTCCTACACGGAGGGGGATGTGACCAAGACCACCACCCAGGCCATCAAGGTGACCACCGTCAACACCACGCTGGACTCCAACAGCTGGGCCACAATCAAGGCGGTTTCGGACGCTGGGAAGGGAGATAATTACTGGGATGTGGGCGATACAAGGAATATTGTTATCAACGGGAACGTGGGGGAATCCGTTTATAAGAACATAACCATTGCAGCCTTTATCATTGGATTCAACCACAACAGCATTATTGAAGGAAACAATAAAATTCATTTC
>ENA-OPCP01000260-OPCP01000260.1-human-gut-metagenome-genome-assembly--contig:-NODE-260-length-49666-cov-9.116648_pt1 | contig 49666 bp, 64 predicted proteins | sample MGYA00241563_ERZ501477 | MGnify/ENA primary metagenome ERZ501477 (study PRJEB25962, sample SAMEA2042572) | human gut metagenome | biome: human gut; feature: human-associated habitat; material: faeces... | reverse complement strand
CTTCTACCATCAGATGGGAATAAGCTTGCACAGCTATAGTCAGATGGTAAATATCTTAGAACTGCACCAAGGTGACCTGGAGAGTCTAAAGATGGGATAACTTCGATATGATATTCATTTGCAACCCGAATAATTTCTAACATATCCTGTTTAGTGAGATACTGGTTGTTTACATACTGGAAGCCATCAATTGCTTCAAGAGTATCACTCTGTAATCTAAAACCTTCGTTTTCAGAGAAATGAAGCTGAATTGAATTGTATTTCTGCCAAGATAAATCTTTAATTAATGAAATGATCCAATCCTTTGTGAAAAATTTTCTTGCACAGTCCAAATGGAATGAGCGGTCTTCAACATCAGAATAGTCAATAATATTTCCCTTAGTTAAAACATTGTCACCTTCAATTAACATCTGAATCACAGATGTTAAACCATAATAGATTCCTGTTTCATCTTCTGCAGAAATAGTAATATTATTCTTAATATCTACTGCATAAGCATCATTTTTACCAGTTAAATCTGGATTAGTTCCCATTTTTACAATGATGTCATTATCTGCAGCATTTTCTAATGTACCAAAAACAATCTGTGGTGCTTCTGCTAAAACACCTCTGTCTGCTAACTGCGAACTTGCACGTTTCAAATCACGTAATAGCACTTCATTATTAAGTGTCTTTTCATTTGAAACCACAAGTAAACGGCTCTTCTTTGGCAATGTAAATGTGTCTGAATCCTTTGTGTAGCTCTGTACATTTGGATAAATCACATTAGGTGCCGCAAAAGCTGGTGCAGCTGCAGAAGCAACTCCCGATAGCGCAATAATTGCAGCTAAGCCTACTTCAACAATTTTTTCCCTTTCATTATTTCACCTCTTTCTTTGTTGATAAGACTAAAGATTTCACCTCCACTCTTAAATTTGATAGATTGAAACAAAAAAAGACCGCATTCACGATACCCTAAAAAGGGCGTGTGAATGACGGTCTTGCCTACTTAAAGTAACAATCCTTCGACATCAGTATACATGAGTTTTAAATGATACGTCAACAGTATGCGCTTACAAATTGTAATAAAATTACATTCGTATTTTTTTCATTATATAATTTATGTAAAGTGAATTTATATTGATATATAGTGGATTTTTTGAATATCTATTATTTAAACACATCACTTAATATTTCTATACATTATTATATGCGTCTATTATAAGCCTAAATACGTTATTCAACCTATCCCAAGATACTTCTTCAAATTATCTTTTATCTCTTCTTCTACATCGCTATGATGTTCACCTAACTTAATAGATGGTTTTGTCTTACCATGGAAATCACTGCCACATGTATAAAGAATATTTAGTTCTTTTGCCTTATTATAGAAGTACCGATTCACTTCTTCTGAATGATAACTAGAGAAACATTCAACACCCTGTAGTCCTAATTTGACCATTTCATCCAATAATTCAAACTGTCCTTTAAGATTATTCCCCGGATGGGCTAAGACTGCAACTCCACCATGTTCATTAATCAGTTTAATTGTGTCTTCTAATGTAGGAAACTTAACCTCCGTATAACAAGGTTTACCCTGTGCATAATAATCCCAATAGAAATTCACAAAAGGATTATCACTTCTAGATCCATTTTCACGATAAGGTTTTAATAATTCATAATCAATATAACGTGGATCATTTAATAAGGCTTCACCAAACATTTCCCCCGTATAAACACCATTAGAAGATAAGCCATCTAACTGCGCTTTATCTAATTCAAAACCAAGATTATTAGTCAATTCTAGTTTCTTTAAGCTGCATGTCTGTTCCTGTTTCTCAATACTTTCACCAAGCCTATTAAATTCTTCTGAATCATCAATGCCATATCCTACAACATGAAGATTCACACCATTATAGGTACAATCTAATTCAATTGCTGGTATATAAGTCATATCTAATTCCTTGCATCTTAAAGATGCTTCATTATTCGCTTTAATCCAGTTATGATCCGCAATAGCCATAATCTGGATACCTGATTCGTGACACATATCTACTAACTGTGTTGGTGTATATTCACCATCATCACTATAGAAACTATGCATATGTAAATCAATCATATATTTCCTCCTCGCATACACATTCATCATATCATGAACAACAAATCAACTTCAGATAATTCATATTCTGAAAATATATTTTACGTGACAAATATTAATCATTGTGATAATTTATTTAAAAAAGGAGTTGGTTTTATGATGTTATCTCATGTACTGATACATTTACTGATTCAGTTATAAGAAGAATGACAAGAGTATATTTAAAATATAACGCTATTAATTTATCTCAAGGTTTCCCTGATTTTGATCCACCCAAAGAAATATGTGATCGTTTAGCTGAAGTATCTCATGAAGATTATCATCAATATGCGATTACCTGGGGTGCACAGAACTTTAGAGAAGCACTCGCAAATAAAGAGGAAAACTATATGGGTTTACCTATCGATCCTAACAAGAATATTGTTGTGACATGTGGTTCTACAGAAGCCATGATGTGTGCCATGATGACTGTCTGTGATCCAGGAGATAAGGTTGTTGTATTTTCACCTTTTTATGAAAACTATAGGGCTGATGCCATTTTATCTGATGCCAAACCTATTTATGTTCCATTACATCCCCCACTATTCAACTTTGATAAGAAAGAATTAGAAGATGCCTTTAAACAGCATCCTAAAGCACTCATTCTTTGTAACCCTTCTAACCCATGTGGTAAGGTCTTTACTAGAGAAGAATTAGAATATATTGCCTCACTTGCAGTGAAGTATGATACATATGTCATTACGGATGAAGTCTATGAACATATTATCTATGCACCAAATAAACATGTGTATTTTGCTTCTCTTCCAGGTATGTTTGAAAGAACAATCTCATGCAGTTCATTAAGTAAGACTTATTCTATTACTGGATGGCGTTTAGGCTATATTATTGCACCTGAGCATATTATTGATGTCGCAAAGAAAGTACATGACTTCTTAACAGTTGGTGCAAGTGCACCACTCCAGGAAGCAGCCGTTGTAGGACTTGAATTTGGAGAAGACTACTATAAAGAACTACAGGCATTATATACACATAAGAAAGATTTATTCTGTAATGGTTTAAGAGAACTTGGTATTAAATATACCGAGCCACAAGGTGCTTATTATGTCCTTGTAGATATATCTGAATTTGGTTATGACGACGATGTGAAGTTCTGTGAAGATCTTGCTCGTATTGTAGGTGTAGGGGCTGTTCCTGGCTCTAGCTTCTTTAAAGAAAATGTAAATCACCTCATTCGTTTTCATTTTGCAAAGAAGGATGAAAGACTTCTTGCCGCATTAGATAAATTAAAAGATATGAAAAAAAAAGATGCCTCATTATTAAGGCATCTGTGGTGCACTTTCACTGATCATCTTGGCTACTTCCTGTGCCGAAACAAGTTTTCCTGTCTTTTCCCAATTAATAAATGTATTGAGTAAAGCACCTGCATAGTAATACGCACGATAAATCATATCTTTATGATCAGAATAGAGTTCTACCATGAAATGGTTGACTGCATTCACTAATACAGAATAAAGACCTTGTCTTTCCATGATAATAAAGAATGTCGCATACTGATCAAAGAATTCTATTGAAAACAAGATATGTGAATATTCCATAAAACGTTCTCCTTTAGGACGTTTTTTATGTTCTGTCAAATATTGAATAATGATTTCACGTAGATAGTCTTCTATCGCGTTCACCTTAGAATCATAATAATGATAATAAGTCATACGTGAAATACCAGCCTTTTTCGCTATCTGACTTACTGTAATCTTATCGAGAGTTTCTCTCTTCATAAGTTCTACAATCGCTTCTCCGATACACATTCTTGTAAATCTATTTCTTTGTGTTTTCTTATTTGCGTCCATAAACTGCACCTCTGAACAAATATTTACATAAACTTCCTCTTTGTAAATTGTATCATTTCACAATTTAAACTACAATAGTATTAATAGGGAGGTTTTTCGCATGAAAAGAAAAATTGTAGCTGACTCATCTTGTGATATGTGGGAATTAAATGGCGTAGATTTTGCGGTAGCACCGATTACTATTTCTACTGATAATAAACACTATGTAGACAATCAGGACCTAGATGTTCATTTAATGTCTGAAGATCTTGCAAGCTATAAAGGCACATCACATACTGCATGTCCAAGTGTAGGGTCTTGGTTAGATTGTTATGAAGGATTTGATGAAGTATTCGTTGTTACTTTAACTGGTTCTATGTCTGGCACTTATAACTCTGCCATGACAGCCAAAGGTATTTATGAAGAAGAAAATGAAAATGTAAAGGTCCATGTATTTGATAGTTTATCTACAGGTCCTGAAATGAGATTACTTATTGAAAAGTTAAAAGAAATGATTGAAGAAGATCTACCATTTGAGGAAATTGTAGAAAAAGGACAAGACTATCTTAATCACACCAGATTGTTCTTCGCATTAAAATCATTACATAACTTTGCGATGAATGGACGTGTAAGTAAAGCAGTTGCTTCTGCAATTGGTGTATTAAATATTTCTATTTTCGCAACTGCCAGTGAAGAAGGTACTATCCAGCAGATCAGTAAATGTCGTGGTGAAAAGAAAGTAGTGAAATCAATGATTGAACATCTTGAAAATGCAGGATACCATGGTGGTAAGATACGTATCTCACATGCAGATAATTTAAAACTTGCACATAGTGTCAGAGATAAGATTTTAGAACTTTATCCACATGCAGATATTATTGTATATCCAATGGGTGGTCTATGTACTTATTATGCTGAAATAGGTGGATTACTTGTAGGGTGTGAATGTTAAACCAGTTGAGAAACTGGTTTTTTTCATCTCTAAAATGTATAATACAGGAGATAGGAAGGTGAATACTTTGAAGAATAAATTAGTAAAACTATTCTTTTCTACTCTCTACTTAAGTGCTTTTACTTTTGGAGGTGGATATGTCATCGTCTCTTTAATGAGAAAGAAGTTTGTGGATGATTATCATTGGATTGATGAAGATGAAATGTTAGATTTAGTAGCTATTGCGCAAAGTGCACCAGGACCTATTGCGGTCAATGGTGCCATTGTAGTTGGATATAAGATGGCAGGACTTCTTGGTATATTTATTTCTGTACTCGCTACTATTATTCCTCCTTTTGTAATCATATCTGGCATTTCTGTCTTTTATGAAATATTTAAGACTAATCTGATTGTTTCTCTTATGTTAGAAGGGATGCAGGCAGGAGTAGGCGCAGTTATTGCATCTGTATGCTTCGAAATGGGTAGCGGACTGTTAAAAGAGAAAAATAAGCTTTATCCTATTATTATGATTGGGGCTTTTGTCGCAAACTATATATTTAATATTAATGTCATGATAGTAATTATTGTTTGTATCATGATTGGATTACTTTGTTCTATGAAAGGGGTACAGTCATGATTTATCTACAATTATTCTTAAGTTTCTTGCAGGTCGGTGCATTTAGTTTTGGTGGTGGTTATGCAGCTATGCCGCTTATTAAGCAGCAGGTGATTACAGCCCATCATTGGTTATCTGTTTCTGAATTCACTGATCTTATATCTATTTCACAGATGACTCCCGGTCCTATCGCAATCAATTCAGCAACTTTTGTAGGAATCAAGATTGCTGGTATTCCTGGCGCAATATGTGCCACTATTGGCTGTGTATTACCTTCATGTATTATTGTAGGTATTATCAGTTATTTCTATCTCAAATATCGACATATGGATCAATTACAGAACGTCTTAAAGATGTTAAGACCGGCCGTTGTTGCTTTAATTGCGACTGCAGGTGTCTCTATTCTTACTACTGCATTCTTTGGCGAAAGTTTCAATATATTTAAGATCCATCTTGTAGTGATATTTGGTATATGTGTTATATTACTTACTAAGTATAAATGGGATCCTATTCTTGTTATGCTCCTTGCTGGAGTTATGAATACAATTTATTACTTTATTTAAAAAACGACCGCGAGGTCGTTTTCTTATTTCATCAATTCCTGTGTATGTACAAGTTGCGCATAAGCACCATTTTTTTCTAATAATTCATGATGCGTTCCTAGTTCAATGATTCTTCCTTCATCAATAACCGCAATTCGATCTGCATTCTTGACTGTAGATAAACGATGCGCAATCACAATAGTAGTACGTCCCTGTGATAACTTATCAAATGTTTCCTGAATCTTAGCTTCAGTGACACTATCTAATGCACTTGTGGCTTCATCTAGAATAAGTACTGGTGGATTCTTTAAGAATATTCTTGCGATAGAAATACGCTGTTTCTGTCCTCCAGATAATAATACACCACGTTCTCCTACATTAGTTTCAAATCCATCAGGCATTTCCATGATATCATCATAGATTTCTGCGAGTTTTGCAGCTTCAATGATATCTTCCATTGTCGCATCTAATTTACCATAACGGATATTTTCCGCAATACTATCCGCAAATAAGAAGACATCCTGAGAAACAACACCAATGTTGTTGTGTAATGATGTTTGAGTCACATCTCTGACATCATGACCATCTACTAAGATAGCCCCTTTAGTAACATCATAGAATCTAGGAATCAACTGAGATAAAGTAGTTTTACCTCCTCCTGAAGATCCTACTAACGCAACTGTTTCACCTGGATGAATATGTAAATCAATATCTGTTAAGATATTTCTATCTTCTTCATACGCAAAGCTGACATGATCAATATCAATCTGTCCAGATACATTTGTAAGTTCTTTTGCATCAGGACGATCTTCTAATTGAGGTTTTGTGTTAAGTAGTTCTACAAAACGATGGAGACCTGCAGTCCCATTCGCAAATAATTCCGCAAAGTTAGATAACTTACGTACTGGATTCACAAATGTAGAAACATATAAGCTAAAGGTAATAAGATCAATTGTATCCATCTTACCCTGCATAATAAGGGCTCCACCTACCGCAATAACGATCAGTGATAATGTACACATAAAGAATTCCATAATCGCATTAAATCGTCCCATAGCTTTATGGAATTGTTTCTTAGATGTTTTATATGTATCATTGGATGTATTGAACTTCTGTTGTTCAATTGTTTCATTCGCAAAAGCCTTGGCTGTTTTCATACCAGTGAGTCCTGATTCGATATCAGTATTGATGACTGCAACCTTCTGCTTAACACGAATTGAAGCTTCACTCATAGAGTGACGTGATTTCCATACAACAAGTATGAAAACAGGTATCATAATCGCAATAACCAAAGCTAAACGCCATTCAATTGTGAACATGATAATAATAGAACCAATAATAGTCACAGTAGAGATGAATAAGTCTTCTGGTCCATGATGTGCAAGTTCTGTGATATCAAATAAATCAGTCGTTAAACGGCTCATTAACTGTCCAATACGATTATTATCAAAATAACCATAACTTAATGACTGCATATGTTCAAATAAGTCTTTACGCATATCTGCTTCTACAAGAATACCAAATGTATGCCCATAATAACAAATTATATAAGTAAAGAATGAACGCACTAAATAAGCCAATAAGAAGATGATCATAACCATCCAGAATGTCTTATAAATACTATTTGGTAGTAATGTATACATACACCATCTAGAGACAAATGGAAAAGCAAGATCAATTAAAGAAATCATTAACGCACATGCAAGGTCTAGAAAAAATAGACGACGATGTGGTTTAAAGTAAGATATAAATGTTTGAAAATCCGTTTTTTGTTTCATAGTGATCCTCCCTCGGATTATTATGCCATATTTCAAACTTAAAGTAACTCATAATGTTTCAAAGCTTTATAGATTCCTTCATTATCCACTGTATCAGTGATATAAGTTGCTTTTTCTTTTAAGACATCTACACCATTTCCCATCGCTATGCGTTGTCCTACTTCTCTAAACATCGCCTGATCATTATAACCATCACCAAATGCATAGGCATCCTCTTTAGTGAGTGAGAAATAATCAATAACATACTTGATTGCATGTCCTTTATCAAAAACAAGAGTCGATGTATCACATGAACCCATGCCACCATGATCATTAATAATTCGATCATCTTTAAACGCTTCTATCATCGCATCTCTCTTTTCTAACGTGTCATAGAAGAGGTCACATGTGTAATAAGTACCTTCTTCGTCTTTAATATGTTCTTCACCATATTCTTTCTTTATATGTGTGAGTTCGTCTCCTTCTAGATGATAAGGACTAGAGAATGTATCAGAGACAAAAAGTCCTCCACATTCTAAATTATCTAACTTATGCTTAAGGATATCTACTTCATCTTGTGTAAATGGAACGCCATAAAGTTTTTCACTCTTATAACTGATATAGCGCCCATTACATGAAATAATACCTGAAACAAGTTTTCCAAAAAGATTCTCTGCATAATAAGGTGCACGTCCTGTACAAACAAATGTATCATACCCCTTCTCTTTTAATGCTTCTAACGCTTTCTGATTAGATTCTGGAATATGTCCATGAATAGCCAATGTACCATCGATATCAAAAAATAATACTTTTCTCATCATATAGTCCTCCCTTGTATCTATTCTATCAAAAAAATCAGAAGAGATTAATGTCCCTTCTGATTTATGTATGCATAATATTTTAATTGTGTCTTCACTTTTTGACTGATACATACAAATCCAAGTGAACACAAAATCACAAGTATATCTCTCATCATATGTATACCTCCTAGTTAGTACATACTAACTATATACAATTTAAGAGAAATATGCAAATGATTTATCTTGTATAGATTGTGCAGTCTGAGATATGTGTGTCTTCTTCCTGTAGATGGTAGATAATCTGACTCACTACATAATAACCATTATTCACAAAGATTTCGATAACACCTTCATCGTAATAGATTTCTAAATCACACTGACCATTTAATACAGGTGTTTTATGAATATTGTATAGTTCATCATTATTCACAGATACAGCTGTACGATCTACGACTAACTGATCATCAACATAAGAAATCTTAACACCGCCTAAAGTGATTGTTTCATAGTCTTCTAGTGTTGTTTTCATTAAGAAAGGTTCATCAAAATCAATAGTATCTGTTGTATGCACAAACGTATTCTTAATTAATGGATGTACATCCTGATAAACATGCCCGTCTTTACAAGAAAGATGACGTGGCATTGTGAATAAACCAATCCATTCTTCACCTTCTAAGACTTCCTTCATTCTCATCCATCCTAAAATAGTACGTTTATTGTTTTCATCTAAGAATGTCTGAGGAGCATAGAAATCAAAGCCATAGTCAATAAACATAAGGTCTCCCGCCTTAGACATTGTACATGTTTCTTCATCAAAGTTGACTGGCATAATAGCCGCATTACTATTAGGACGTGGATATCCATCTAAGTTTTCAGGTGAGAAGACTAAGAAGTACTGTCCATCTAATTCAAATAGATCTGGACATTCCCACATGTTTCCAATTGAAGAATCGACGAATCTATTCTTATAAGTAAATGTCATTCCGTCTTCACTTTCGTAGAATAATACTTCTCCATCAAAATCATCCCCATTTGGAACCTTACTTCCTAGGATCATATAAACATGTCCATTCTTACCTAACCAGACTTTAGGATCTCTTGTATGCTGATCATGTCCTAAAGAAGAATCAGTAATTACATCAACAACTTTGTATTTAGATTCTTTGTTGTTGAAGTGGTAACCATCTTCACTGATTAATAATGCCTGTGATGCAATGAGATCATCTTTAATAAGTGGCTTATGGATATATTCAGGATTTTCAATACCATACTTAATGGCAGTGTAATATAAATACATCTTACCATTGTAGTTAAGTGCTGAACCTGAGAAGATTCCGTTTCTGTCATAATCCTTAGAGGGATATAAAGCGATTGGAAGATGCTTGAATGTCTGGAAATCCTTAGTGACTGCATGTCCCCAATGCATTGTACCCCATGATGTATCATATGGGAAATGCTGGTAGAAGATATGATATTCTCCATTAAAATAAGTTAGCCCATTAGGATCATTGATCCAGTTTCTAGGTGCTGTAAAGTGTATTTTTGGTCTCATTCTATTATTCCTCCATCACTATCTTATTATAATGAAATCGGTCACATATTCAACAAAAAAAAGAAGTACTTGTTGTACTTCTTAATACTCATACTTCTTTAATTCGCAGTTTTTTATACCAAAGGCAGAAAAATCATCATTAGTCATATCATGGAAATAAGATTCAATAATACGCGAAATACCATTATGGGCAACTAAAAGATAAACATGCTGATCATCCTTCTTCACATCATCTAATAAACTATAGATACGATGAGCAAGATGCAACATTGTTTCTCCTCCTTCAAAAGAGTTCACAAAACATGTCTTTGCCTGCTTGAATTCTTCTCCATCTCTAGGTGTAGATTCATATTTCCCAAAGTTCTGTTCCTTAAGTCTTAATTCTTCTCTTGCTGGTATACCTGTTACTTCAGATATATGTAAGGCAGTATCCTTTGCACGACTAAGTGGTGAATAGAGAATTTGATCTATATGGATATGATGTTTCTTAATATAATATCCAAGTTCTATAGCCTGCTTATGTCCTAATTCTGTTAAGGCAATGTCCGTTGCCCCACAGATCTTATTTTCTACATTCCAGATTGTCTGACCATGGCGTGTAAAATAGAAATGCCCCATTATTTTAAAGCCTCATCAAAGACACGTTTGAAGTTTGCCTTGATTGAATCAAAATCATCCTGGATTGTACATTCAAAGCACTTCTCTTTTCCAATAAATAAAGAAGGAACTGCATAATAATCATAATTTTCAGCTAAAGCGACATTTTCACTTTCTTCAATTTTTTCTATATCCAATGACTGATATGCTTTGTTTTCTGTCATAAGTTCATCCATCGCTTTTTTTGCCTTCTGACAAAATGGACATTCTTCTAAATAAAACATTGTGATCTTTTTCATATATATCCCTCACTTTCTTATCTCTATTATTCTCTTTTTTATGCCATTTATCAACATATTTGACTTAAATGTAAGTGCTTGTTCTATTAGTTTTAATTTCAAACTAGTATATTTGTTGTACAATTATGGCGCTTTTGTCATATTTATTGCTAATTTATTTGATTTTTAAAATCAAAGGTCTATAATGCAAGTCAAGGAATAGCTTGATATTCCAAGTAGTGAAAAGGAGAATGATATGAAATCTAATGTTTCAAATCTAGTCAGAGACGCATTAATGTTAGGAGTACTGATCTGTTTATCACAGATTTCTGTGGCATTGCCTACAGCTGTTCCTATCACATTGCAAACCCTGGCCATCTATCTCATTGCGTGTCTTATGACACCAAACCATGCATTCTATACAGTGCTTTGTTATTTGATTATGGGAGCTATTGGTCTTCCAGTATTTAGTAATTTCAATAGTGGTATGGGTGCTCTTATAGGTCCGGCAGGAGGATTCTTATTCAGTTTTCCTATTATGGCATTAGTTATGAGTACTATTATTACTCATAACCGTTCAGTTAAGGGACATATTCTTGCCATGATTATTGGAACAGCTATTACTTATGGACTTGGAAGTATTTACTTCATGTATACAATGAAAGCAGCACTTCTAAGTACATTAATGACTTGTGTATTACCATTCTTACTTGGTGATGCACTAAAGATTGCAGTCAGCTGCATGATCGCATTTAAATTAGAAAAGATTGTATTAAAAAAGACAGTATTGTCATAAGGAGGATATAAACATGACAACATTTGATAAGGTAAAAGATATTATTGTAGATTCACTTAGCTGTGATGAAGAACAGGTGACATTAGAAGCATCTTTAAAGGATGATCTTGATGCAGATTCATTAGATGCCGTTGAATTAATTATGGCTGTAGAAGATGAATTCGATGTACAGATTCCTGATGAAGAAGCTAACAAAATGGCTACTGTAAAGGACATTGTTGATTACTTAGAAGCAAATGCTTAATTTTTTAAATAAATAGTTTGAATTTCAAAGAAAGAAGGTTTTCTATGGATTTAGTCAGAGAGTTGATGGAAGCTTTTGAACAAGCTGATATCGATAAGATGAAAATTGAAATGGAAGGCGTGAAACTTGAACTTGAAAAGAGTCAACAGGTGCAGGTAACTGCACCTGTCACTGTATCTAGTGAAAGTGCGCCTGTTGTTGTACAAGAAGTAAAGGAAGAAAAAACAGTTATTAGTGGTACTGAAGTAAAAGCCCCTCTTGTAGGAGTTTATTATTCTTCACCTTCCCCAGATGATCAGCCTTTTGTCAAGGAAGGGTCAAAAGTCACTAAGGGACAGACATTATGTATTATTGAAGCCATGAAGGTCATGAATGAAATCAAAGCACCTGTAGATGGTACTGTCCGTTCTCTATTAGTGAAGGATGAAGATTTAGTCAGCTTTGATCAGACTTTAATGATCATTGAGGAATAGTATGTTTAAGAAGATTTTAATTGCGAATCGTGGAGAAATCGCTGTTCGTATTATTCGTGCATGTAAAGAGATGGATATTTTAACGGTAGCCATTTATTCTACGGCTGATCAGAATGCATTACATGTACAGTTAGCGGATGAAGCAGTATGTGTCGGTGGTCCTAAGAGTGCTGATAGTTATTTAAATAAGGAATCAATTATTACTGTAGCTGTTGAGACAGGATGTCAGGCGATTCATCCAGGTTTTGGTTTTTTATCTGAAAATAGTGATTTTGCAAGACTTGTAGAAACCTGTGGACTGAAGTTTATTGGTCCTAAGGGTGATGTTATTGATGCGTTAGGTAATAAGTCTAAGGCAAGAGAAATGATGATTGAAGCAGGTGTTCCTGTCGTCCCAGGATCTAATGGTTCAGCCAATACATATGAAGAATTAAAAGAAATTGTCAATAAGATTGGTTATCCTGTGCTTATTAAAGCAAGTGCTGGTGGTGGAGGACGTGGTATGCGTAAGGCCTTTAGTGAAGATGAACTAGAGAATGCCTTTATGACTGCCAAGGCAGAAGCCAAAGCATGCTTTGGGGATGATGATATGTATGTAGAGAAACTTGTATTGAATCCTAAGCATATTGAGTTCCAGATTTTAGCGGATGAGCATGGCAATGTGATTCATTTAGGTGAGAGAGACTGTTCTATTCAAAGACGTAATCAGAAGATGATAGAAGAAGCACCATGTAAGGTACTTGATGCATCTTTACGTTTGCAAATGGGTGAATCTGCAGTCAAAGCTGCACAGGGTGCTGGTTATACCAATGCTGGAACTGTTGAGTTTGTTTTAGATGAACACAACAACTATTACTTTATTGAGATGAATACGCGTATTCAGGTTGAACATCCTATTACTGAAATGGTCACTGGTATTGATCTCATTAAGCAGCAGATTCGTATTGCATCAGGTTTACCTTTAAGCTTTAAACAGGAAGATATTACTTTACAGGGTCATTCTATTGAATGTCGTATTAATGCGGAAGATCCCTTCCATAACTTTAGACCATGTCCTGGTCAGGTGAACTTCATGCATTTACCTGGAGGACCAGGTGTTCGAGTGGATACGATGTTATATACAGGTTATACGCTCCCTACTCAATATGATTCAATGGTCGCAAAAGTGATTGTCCATGCCCCTACTCGATTAGAAGCAATCAAGCGTATGAGACGTGCTTTAAGTGAACTTGTGATTGAAGGTATTACGACTAACCAGACACTACAGTTCTATATCCTACATCAGCCTGATTATATTAAAGGACATTTTAATACAAGCTTTATTGAAACACATTTAGATGAGATGGTGAGTGAAAATGGATAGTATCTGGAAGAAAAGAAAACAACAGTTACAGGACTTTCGTCGTTATTTAAATAAAGACAACAAAGTCAAGAAACAGGAAGTGCCTGATGGATTATATCAGGCATGTCCTAATTGTAATAGTACAATTCGTACACTTGATTTAAAGAATCATTTACAGGTATGTCCACAGTGTGGTCATCACCTCTTCATTGATGCTTATGCACGTCTAGATGCGTTATTTGATCATGGCAAATATAAGGAATACTACACTTCTATGAAATCAGGAAATCCATTAGGATTCCCTGGTTATGAAGAAAAACTTGAGAAGTATGAATATAAGACAGGATTACATGATGGCGTTGTTGTCGCGGGTGGTCGTATTGATCATATGCGTACGATTGTCGTTGTGATGGATCACCGTTTTATGATGGCTTCTATGGGTAGTGTGGCTGGCGAAAAGATTACACGTGCAATTGAAATGGCAACAAGAAAGAAATTACCTTTGATTGTTTTTACATCAAGTGGTGGTGCAAGAATGCAGGAAGGCATCTTCTCTTTAATGCAGATGGGTAAAACATGTGCTGCATTAAAACGTCATTTAGATGCTGGACTTCTTTATATTTCTTATTTAACGCACCCTACAACAGGTGGTGTTACTGCATCATTCGCAATGCTTGGTGATATTAATATTGCAGAACCAGAAGCTTTAGTCGGTTTTGCAGGACCTAGAGTTATTGAAAGTACTATGAAGACAAAGCTACCTGTTGGATTCCAGCGTGCTGAATTCTTAGAAGATCATGGCTTTGTAGATATGATTGTGGAACGTGAGAAGATGCGTGACACATTGGCTTTATTATTACGTATGCATGCATAAGGAGGAATTATGTCTTTAAAGGAAAAGGAAGAAAAGATTGCAGAGCTAGAAAAGAAGCTTGCAGTCATTAAGAATGATAGAGAAATAGATTCCAGTAAGATTGAAGAAACAATCAATGATTATAAGAAAGAGACATATTCACATCTTTGTGCATATGATCGTGTTTATCTTGCGAGAAAACCTGAACGTTCTCATATACATGAGTTTATTGATCATGTGTTTGATGAGTTTGTAGAAATGCGTGGCGATCGTTATTTCAAGGATGATCAGGCCATTGTCGGTGGTATTGGAATGTTTAATAACATGCCAGTCACAATTATTGGACATCAAAAAGGAAGAAGTATTGATGAAAATTTAAAGTGTCAGTTTGGCATGGCAAGTCCTGAAGGGTATCGTAAAGGGATGCGTTTAATGAAACAGGCAGAGAAGTTCCATCGTCCTATTATTACTTTTATTGATACACCAGGTGCTTATCCTGGTATTAGTTCTGAAGAGAATGGTATTGGTGAAGCAATTGGTCAGAGTCTGATGATGATGAGTGATTTAAAGGTCCCTATTATTGTGATTATTACTGGTGAAGGGGGAAGCGGTGGTGCTTTAGCCCTAAGTATTGGTGATCACTTAGCCATGTTAGAAAATGCGGTTTATTCTGTTTTATCTCCTGAAGGTTTTGCATCTATTCTTTGGAAAGATGTGAAGGGAGAACGTATTGAAGAAGCATGTGAAGTCATGAAAATGACAGCTGAAGATTTATATCATTATGGGATTATTGATGAAATCATCAAGGAACCTCTAGGTGGTATGACTATAAATCCTGTCGCTGTCTATAGAAATATACGTAAGGTGATTAGAGAACAGTTAGATATTCTAGTCCCAATGGATGTAAATACTTTAATACGTAAGAGATATAACAGATATCGTAAGATTGGAGAATGGAAGAATGGATAAAGGTATTTCTGTCATCGATACAGGATATTATGTACCTGAGAATGTACTGACTAATGATGATCTATCAAAGATAGTTGATACGAGTGATGAATGGATTTATCCCCGCACTGGTATCAAGAAACGTCATATATGTAAAGATGAAACACTTATAGATATGGCTTATAAGGCATCTTTAAAGGCATTAAACAACATCAACAAAGAAGATATTGGAATCATTATTGTGGCAACAATGTCTTCTCCCTATAATACCCCTTCTATTGCCTGTCTCTTACAGGAACGTTTAGGTTTAAATAATGATGTATTTGCGTTTGATTTAAACGGGGCATGCAGTGGGTTTGTCTATGCATTATCAGTGGCACGTTCATTACTTTATACAAGTGATAAGCGTTATGCCTTAATTATTGGTGCTGAACAGCTTTCAAATCTCATTGATTGGAAAGATCGTACAACATGCATCTTGTTTGGTGATGGGGCTGGTGCTGTTGTCATAGAGAAAGAAAAGAAATTATTTTGTGATTATCAAGGATCAGAAGGCAATGAAGAAGTGCTTTATGGTTTAAAGAATGATTATTTACATATGGAAGGTAAAGAAGTATTTAAGTTTGCGACAAGAGTTCTTCCTATGTGTATAGAGAAAGTATTAGAGAAAGCATCACTTACTAAAGATGATATTGATTACTTTGTGGTGCATCAGGCGAATGAAAGAATTATTCGTCATGTCTATAAGAAAATGAAAGTAACATCAGATAAGTTTTATCTGAATGTCGATGAATATGGTAATACATCTGCTGCAAGTATTCCTCTTGTACTTGGAGAGATGAATGAAAAGAAGTTATTAAAAAGAGGTATGAAGATACTCTGTGTTGGTTTTGGTGCAGGACTGACTTATGGTGCCAATCTGATAGAGTGGTAAGGAGAAGACTATGTGGTTAAATGAAACATTAAAGATTAAATACCCTCTTATTCAGGGTGGTATGGCTAATATTGCGACAGGCGCTTTTGCGGCAGCTGTGTCTAATGCAGGTGGTTTAGGACTTATTGCAGGAGGTGGTATGTCTCCTGAGATGTTAAGAGAAAATATCCGTGAGGCAAAGAAACTTACTGATAAACCTTTTGGTGTTAATTTGATGTTATTACATCCTCAAGCAGGAGAAATGGCTGATATTGTGGTGGAAGAAAAGGTTCCTGTTGTTACAACAGGTGCTGGTAATCCAGGTATTTATATTAAGAAATGGAAAGAAGCAGGTATTATTGTGATGCCTGTAGTCCCTAGTGTTGCCCTTGCGAAACGTATGGAAAAAGCAGGTGTGGATGCCGTTATTGCAGAAGGAACTGAATCTGGTGGTCATGTGGGAGAATTGACTACTATGGCTTTAGCACCACAGGTCAAGGCTGCAGTGAATATTCCTGTGATTGTTGCAGGCGGGGTTGCGAGTGGTAAACAGCTTCTTGCAGCAGTTGCACTTGGTGCTGATGGTGTACAGGTTGGTACTATTCTTCTTGCAAGTACAGAATGTCCTATTCACCAGAACTATAAGAATGCGATTATTAAGGCAAAAGATACTGATACAACAGTAACTGGACGTATTGCTGGAACTCCTGTACGTATCTTAAAGAATAAGATGGCACGTACTTATATTAAGAAGGAAAAAGAAGGAACCGAAATGATGGAACTAGAAAAGTATACATTAGGTTCTTTAAAACGTGCTGTATTTGAAGGTGATGTAGAAACCGGTTCTTTAATGAGTGGTCAGGTAGCTGGCATGGTGCATGAAGAAAGAAGTCTTAAAGACATCATTGAAGGTTTATTTAAAGAATATGAAGAAGAAAAGAAACGTGTGATGGAGGTTCATCTATGAAAATAGGATCACATTCTTTATCTCTCCCTTTAATTCAGGGAGGAATGGGTGTTGGTGTTTCCTTAAGTTCTTTAGCTGGAAATGTGGCTAAAAAGGGAGCTATGGGTGTTATTTCTACAGCTCAGATTGGCTTTAAGAAGCCTTCTTTTCTTAAAGATACAAAGAAAGCAAATCTAGAAGCGATTGATGAAGAAATCAAACGTGCTAAAGAGATTTCAAATAATAAAGGTATGGTGGCAGTCAATGTCATGGTTGCCTTAAGTGATTATGAACAGCATGTCAAACAAGCTGTAAAAAGTGGCGTAGATGCGATTATTTCTGGAGCTGGTTTACCATTAAAGCTTCCTGAATACGTGGATGAAAAAACAGCCATTGCACCTATTGTATCTTCTGGTAAGGCAGCACGTTTGATATTAAACAAGTGGAAACGTCAGTATAATCGTACAGCTGACTTTATTGTGATTGAAGGATATAAAGCAGGTGGACATCTTGGATTTAAGAAGGATGAACTATTAGAGAATACATGTGCTTCTCTAAAGGATATCTTGGAGGATGTTAAGGAAATTGTGAAAAGCTTTGAAGAGCTATTCAATCATTCTATTCCAGTCTTTGTAGCTGGAGGCATCTATACTAATGAAGATATTAAAGAGATGTTAGAAGCTGGTGCGGATGGTGTTCAGATGGGTACACGTTTTATTGGTACTTATGAATGTGATGCTTCAATGGAGTATAAGAATTATTTTATTAACGGTAAGAAGGAAGATATCAAAATTGTACAGTCTCCTGTTGGTATGCCAGGACGTGCTTTTATGACACCTTTTATGGAAAAGACACATCCTATTAAGAGATGTTTTAGATGTATTGCGAGCTGTGATATGAAGTCTATTCCTTATTGTATTACTCAGGCTTTAATTAATGCGGTGAATGGTGATTGTGAGAATGGTCTTGTATTTACTGGCACAAACGGATATCGCATTGACAAGCTTGTACATGTAAGTGATCTGATTGATGAATTAATGGAGGGTATTGTATGAAACTCGGTTTTATCTATGCAGGACAAGGAACACAATATGTAGGTATGGGACAGTCTTTTTATGAAAATGATGAAGACTGTAAGAACCTATTAGATAATGTAAAATTAGATTTTGATTTAAAGGATATCATGTTTAATAGTGATGAAAAGACTATTAGTACAACTCGTTTTACTCAGCCTGCGATGGTAGCAGTTGCCAATATGGCTACTCTTCTTTTAAAGAAGAATAGGATTACACCTGATTATGTATGTGGTTTATCTTTAGGTGAATACAGTGCTTTAAGTGCAGCAGGTGTATTTGATCCTGAAACAGCAATCCAGGTTGTAAGAGAAAGAGGGCTCGCAATGGAAAAGGCCGCTGAAGGTGTTGAGAGTGCAATGATGGCTATTCTTGGACTTGAACGTGAGCCATTACTTAATATATGTGTTGGCTGTGATGGGTATGTTTCTATTGCGAACTATAACTGTCCTGGACAGTTAGTTATTGCAGGAGAAAAGAAAGCAGTAGAAGAAGCAGGTCAGAAAGCATTAGATCATGGTGCAAGAAGAGCTGTACCTTTAAATACAAGTGGTCCTTTCCATACAAAGTTATTAAAAGATGCAAGTACAAGACTTCATGAAGTATTTAAAAATGTTAAATTCCATGAAATGAATGTTCCAGTGATTTTCAATTGTACTGGTAAGGAATTAGAAAATTGCAGTGTACAGGATATGTTAGAGAAACAGGTCATGAGTCCTGTATATTTTGAAGATAGTATTCGTACTATGATCAATAATGGTGTGGATACAATGATAGAAATTGGTCCTGGTAAGGTATTAAGTGGTTTTGTCCGTAAGATTGATAAAAAAATCAAGACATATCAGGTAGAAGATATGGCTTCTTTACAGAAGTGTGTGGAGGCATTAAATGAAACTAAGTAATAAGGTAGCCCTTGTCACTGGAGGGTTAAAAGGTATTGGACGTGCGACAGTGATGGAACTTGCAACTCAAGGTGCAGATATTGCGTTAAATTATCGTGCAAGTGAAAAGAATAAAGTATTAGCTGAAGAATTAGTGAAAGAACTTAAAGATCTTGGTAGAGATGTATTATGTGTTGAAGGTGATATTTCTCATGAAGAGGATGTAGAAAAGATCTTCAAGAGTATCAAGAAGTACTTTGGACATCTTGATATTCTTGTGAATAATGCAGGTATTACAAGAGACCAGTTAATTTTAAGAATGAAAACTGAAGACTTTGATGCCGTTATTAATACAAATCTTAAGGGAACTTATTTATGTATGAAGCAGGCAAGTCGCTTAATGATGAAACAGAAGTCTGGTCATATTATTTCTTTATCTTCTGTCGTAGGTGTGATTGGTAATGCCGGACAGGTTAACTATGCAGCAAGTAAAGCAGGTGTCATTGGTATGACAATGTCTCTAGCAAGAGAATTAGGTCCTAGAGGTGTCACTGTGAATGCAGTAGCTCCTGGATTTATTGAAACTGATATGACAGAAGTATTAAGCGATGAAATTAAAGTTGGTTTAAAGGCATCTATTCCTTTAGGAACACTTGGACATGTAGAAGATGTTGCAAAGACAATCGCATTCCTAGCAAGTGATGATGCAAAGTATATTACAGGACAGACCATTCATGTAGACGGTGGAATGGCTATGTAAGGAGGAGCTTATGACAAAACGTAGAGTAGTAGTTACAGGTATAGGAACAATAAATCCTATTGGACATAATGTGGAAGAAACATGGAAGTCTATTGAAGAAGGTAAGTGCGGTATTGCGCCTATTTCTTTATTTGATACAAAAGATATGAAGGTCACTCTTGCTGGTGAAGTCAAAGACTTTGATGTTACAAAGTATATTGATAAGAAAGAAGCGAAAAAGATGGACCGCTTTATTCAGATGGGTATGATTGCAGCTAAAGAAGCGGTGACTGATAGTGGTCTTGATATCAACAACATTGATTCTCATCGTTTTGGAGTGATTGTATCAAGTGGTATTGGTGGTTTAGGTTCTATTGAAAAGAACTATCAGACAGCAGAAAAGAGAGGTTTTGATAGAGTATCTCCTTTCTTTATTCCTATGACTATTTCTAACTTAGCAGCGGGTCATATTGCGATTGCTTATCATGCACAAGGGTTATGTACCTGCCCAGTGACTGCCTGTGCAGGGGGTACAAATGCGATTGGTGATGCTTTTAGAAATATTCGTGATGGATATCAGGATGTCATGATTGCTGGTGGATGTGAAGCTTCAGTAACTCCTTTAGGTATTGGTGGATTTACTTCTATGAAGGCTTTAAGTGATGCCACTGATCCTAAACGTGCTTCTATTCCTTTTGATAAAGAAAGAAATGGATTTGTCATGGGTGAAGGAGCAGGTATTCTTATTCTTGAAGAATTAGAACATGCCTTAAAGAGAGGCGCACATATTTATGGTGAAATGACTGGTTATGGTGTAAGTTGTGATGCCCATCATATTACTGCCCCACTTCCTAATGGTGAAGGTGGTGCCTATGCAATGCAGAATGCATTAGATGATGCAGGTATCAGTTATGATGTGATTGATTATATTAATGCGCATGGTACTTCTACTCATTTAAATGATTTATGTGAAACTGAAGCGATTAAATCAGTATTTAAGGAACATGCATACAAGCTTGCAGTAAGTTCTACTAAAGGTCATACAGGACATTGTTTAGGGGCCGCAGGAGGTATTGAAGCAGTACTATCAGTATTAGCCTTAAAGCATGACTTTATTCCTCCTACTTTAAATTATCAGGTAAAGGATGAAGAATGTGATTTAAATGTAGTACCAAACGTTGGTGTTAAGAAAGATCTTCATTATGTGATGAGTAATTCATTAGGTTTTGGTGGACATAATGCAAGTATTATATTCAAGGAGTATGACAATGGAACTAAATAGTAATGAAATTGCGAAAATTAATCCTCATCGTTATCCATTTGCGCTTGTAGATCGTATTACTGATTATAAGCCAGGAGAATATGCGAAAGGCATTAAGTGTGTCAGTGTGAATGAAATGCAGTTTATGGGGCATTTCCCTGAGCATCATGTAATGCCAGGTGTATTGATTGTAGAAGCTTTAGCACAGACTGGATGTATTGCGATATTAAGTCAGAAAGAACATCAGGGTAAGATTGTCTTCTTTGCAGGAATCAATAAATGTAAGTTTAAAGGTCAGGTCATTCCTGGAGATGTGATGGAATTAGAATGCACACTCACAAGAATGAGAGGTAAGATCGGTATTGGTGAAGCAAAAGCAACAGTCAATGGTAAAACTGTTGTACAGGCTGAACTCACTTTTGCGATTGGTGACTAATGAAATATATAGAATTTGAAGAAATTGATTCTACTAATACGTATATTCATGATCATTATCAGGAATTAGATGATGATACAATTGTCCGTGCACATTATCAAACTCATGGTCGAGGACGTTCTAATCATATCTGGGAGGCAGATAAAAATGAACAGCTTCTCTTTAGTTATTATATGAAACAGAACGTGGATCCTTTAAAAGTGTCTGCCATTATGGCTTATGCGATTGTGACAGTTCTAAGAATGAAACAGATCAATGCATTCATTAAGTGGCCAAATGATATATATATAAATAATCAAAAGATTGCAGGTATTCTTGTAGAGACAATTTATGAGAGTACTTTACAGGGTATTATTATTGGGATAGGGTTAAATATTAGTAAGGGTTCTTACTATTCTCTATCTGATGTGATAAATCATCCTATAGATAAAGAAAAGCTGATGTTGAATATTATTGATACATTTAAGAATATGCTTCATATGCCTTTTGCATCTTTATTAGATGGCATGAATCGTCATTCTTATTTAAGAGGTAAGACAATTCCCTATAAAGAGTATGGTTTAGTGAAATTCTTATATCTAGATGAGAATTGTCATCTTGTGATAGAGGATGAAAACAAGAAAAAACATACGATTCTCTTGAATGAATTATCATTAGGTCGTATATAATTAGTCTTCTCAAATATGTGATAAAATTGTAGAATAGAGTCAAGGAGTGGAATTATGGACGCGAAAAAGAATAATTTAATGGATTCTATTAATACAGTTTTTAAACTCGCCATTAAAGTGCAGGAAGATTATATTAAACATAGTCCTTTTCCTGAGTTATCAATGAATGAAATGCATATTATAGAGGCTGTAAGTAAGCAGCAGTTTCCTACTATGACAAATGTTGCAAAGACATTGAAGGTAACTGTAGGAACATTAACTACTAATGTAAAGACTATTGTGAATAAAGGTTTTCTTACAAGAGAACGTTCTTCGGCAGATCATCGTGTCACATATCTACGTATTACTGATAAAGGATATCAGGCATTAGAGGTTCATAACCAGTTCCATAGGGATTTATCTGAACTTTATAGTCAGCATATTCCTGATGAAATGATTGGCTGGGTATATGATACAATAGAGAACGTCATAGAAGACTTAAAAGAATACCAGAAAAAACTTAATAAATAATATAAACCCCTATAGAAGGTGTAATTCTTCTATAGGGGTTTTTTACACTTATTTTCTTAAACCATAGCACTGATGTAAAAGAGAAATTAATTCGTCCTTATTTGTTGCTTGTACATCAATAGCTTTTAAATCCACATTTTCATCTACCATCACTGATAAAAACGTCTCCATATCTTTCTTGATTTCATCACTAAGTATCATTCTTGTATTAGGCGAGACCAATTGAGCCAATCGAAATACATGATTCTTGTGTTTCTTAGTATTCTTACTATCAATATGTTCACCACATAACCTTCCTTCTGTCAAATCTAACCACGCTTTAGCTTTAAATGCAATTAAACATAGAGGGCTGAGAACTGGTACGCCATCAATAATTAACTGTCCACCTTTTAATAAGTCATAATAATCTTTATTCAAAAGAATAGCAGATAAACTTGATACCTCTTCATCAATTGGTAAGGGTGTAATAATAGAATCATCATCTAAAATCATATAATCTGGATTTCTTGAAAATATCTCTATCATATATGGATATTGTTTACTCTTAGGACAACTAAATCTATAAAACTGTGCCTTACCTGTACTTTTATTCAAATGTGAATACTTAGCTTCTTTAATATACTCCCAAAATTTCCTGCCAAATTCAACTGTTATAGACTCCACAATTAATACAATATCTATATCCTTAGTTGCTCGAAATGGGAGTTCTTCATTTTCCATTATAACATCACAGGCCGTGCCACCAATAATAACATATTGATTCTCGAACCCTTTAAAGTATTCTTTAAACTTAGCAATTCCATTGACCATTAATCTGTCAGCTCCTTTTCTAGTATGTCTTCTAAGACTTCTTCAATTCTTTCATCTTTATTTTCTTTCAAAGACAATACTATAGAAAGAGTATCTGCGATATTTGTATGAGTAAATAATTGAGGATCATAGGCCCATATTTCTACTTTTACCTGTACTTCTGGGTCTATCAATTCATCAATAAGCTGCGTCTTATCAAAGTCCTTTTCATATACTGCATATGTTCTAAAACGGCTTGGATTCAACATACTCATTTCTGATAATGCGGTCTCTCCTGCAAGAACCATATAATCTGTAACCAAAAACTGATTCATATATCCTACTTGACGTACTGGTGTTAAGAGATAGTGTTGAATATGCTCAAACAATTCTTTATAAGAATATTTCGATTCTATTACCTTATTCACACCATCCTTATATACTAAAAATAAATCTGTCATTTCTAATTGTATAACTGCCCTAGACAGGGTCATTGCGGAAAATGGAAGGCTCTTTGACAGATCTGATACATATACCTTCTTCTCATGATTATACATATAAGCAAGAAATAATAACTGTGTTGAATAGACAAACTTGTCTTTAATCTTTTTTGGTTCCTTTTCATTTACAAGTAATGTACCAATAAAAGGAAGAAAAGTTTGTTTATCTGTTATGAAAGGAATGTGATTCTCAAGAAGACTCTTTCTTCTATAAAATGATATTGTCTTACTATATAATACGACAGGAACATCATCAATTACTCGAATTTTTTGTATTTGTTTTTTGAATGATGGAAGTGTTGGCAGTTCTTCTATCGGTATAATCACAATACAACGTATATTTTCTATATAAGCTGTATAGAATTGATAATTACTCACAATATAGAGAGGTAATATGCTTTTCTTATCCCAAGGTTCATATCTTATAGATAGGCCAAATATATTATCAATCATTGTATAGGCTCCTTTTAACTTAATTTATTTCATTTTAACTTTGTGAATGTTAATATGCAAGTTTTTGAGTTAAATAAAAAAATCCTCCAGATGATATATCTAGAGGATATTCATAAGATATGCCCACCTTCAAGTAATAGATATATAACTCGAAGAAGCAAAATAAATAATATGAGTATAAACCACGCTTTGAATTCTTTCATGCCCTTAACCTCTTAACAGAGATTATACCAGGCAGTTATGGAATTATTGTGTACTTTTAGATATTATAGCCATGATCCATAGGACCACTTCCCTGACCTAAATCTAACATAGCACCTATTGCACCAGAAAGATATGCTTTAGCATGTCTAACTGATTCTTCTAGTGTATAGCCTTTAGCCAAGTTGGATGCAATCGCACTTGATAAAGTACATCCTGTACCATGTGTATTACTGTTGTCTATTCTATGTCCTTTAAACCAAGTACCCTTTTCACCATTGTATAGGTAGTCATTGGCATCATTTAATTGATGTCCACCTTTGACTAATACAGCACAATGATATGTGTCATAAATCTTCTTAGCTGCTATTTCCATATCTTCTACAGTCTTAACTTCCATATCAGTGAGTACTTCTGTTTCTGGAATATTAGGAGTAATGACTTCAGCAATAGAAAGTAATTCTTCCTTTAATGTAGAGATAGCTTCATCACTAATAAGCTTTGCGCCACTTGTCGCAACCATGACTGGATCTACCACAATATGCTTCGCATCATAATGTTTCAACATTTCTACAATAGTATGAATAAGTGCTTTAGAAGACACCATACCAATCTTAACAGCTTCTGGATAGATATCATCAAATACAGCACGAATCTGGCTTTCTAAGAACTCTGGAGTAACATCCATAATATCTGTCACACCCGTTGTATTCTGGGCTGTGAGGGCTGTAATAGCGCTCATACCAAATACTTTATTAGCAAGCATTGTCTTTAAATCTGCTTGTATTCCTGCACCACCACTCGAGTCACTACCGGCAATAGTTAAACATGTATGCATTGTTTCATAAAGTGCATCCACACGCTTCTTTAAATCAATAGTAGCCTGTTTAATATTCTTCTGACCAAATAAAGCACTAATAACCGCAATGCCATCAATACCTGTATCTTTAAGTAATAAGCAGTTATCATAACTGATTCCACCAATGGCTACCATTGGAAGATCCACTGTATCCGTCATTTCTTTTAAACGCTTGATACCTAATACTTCCGCATCATCTTTAGAAGATGTAGGGAAAATAGCCCCTATACCTAAATAGTCTGCACCTTGTTCTTTCGCAATTCTTGCTTCTTCTATAGTATGTGCACTTACACCAATGATCTTATCTGGCCCAAGTATTTCTCTTGCCTTCACGCATGCCATATCATCCTGACCCACATGAACACCATCTGCATCTATTTCCTTAGCAAGCATAACATTATCATTAATAATAAATGGTACATCAAATAAACGACATAGTTCTTTAATATTCTTTGCTTCTTCATAGAAAGAGGCTTCATCTAGGTCTTTTTCTCTTAGCTGAAGACAAGTTGCACCACCCATTAAAACATCTCTTACCTGCTCATATAGAGTCTGTTCTCCTGTCCAATGACGATCAGTCACAGCATAGAGTCTCAACATGTCATTATTGAACTTCATATTTACCACTCTTTTCTAGTTCTTCATCAGTCATATTGAATAATGCATCGATTAAATAAGTACGAAGTGTTGCATTACCTTCACCTTCTTTTAATTTATATGCACCAATTTCACCCGCAATACCCATGGACATAACAGCTGCCGCAGCACTATCTACACTATTTTCTACTGTTAAGAAACAGCCTAAGATACCTGATAACATACATCCAGTACCAGTAATGGCACTCATTTCTTTACATCCATTATTGATCATATAGCACTTATTACCATCAGTGACATAATCTATAGGACCAGTCACAATAATAATAGTATTGAGTTCTTTTGCGAACGCTTTGATATCGTCAATAAGATCCTGTGAGTTCTTCTGATCTTCTGCAGATGCATCAACACCTTTAGTATGACCTGTACCAGCCATTAAAGTCTTGATTTCTGAAACATTCCCTTTGATGGCATCAAAATGAATCTGAGCGAGTAGATCCTTACATGTATTAGTACGTAAATCAGTCGCACCTGCACCTACTGGATCTAATACAGTAATATGCTTACACGCATTAGATGCCTTACCTGCTTCAAACATAGAAGCAATCTTCACCTGATTGAGAGTCCCAATATTAATATTTAATGCATTACTGATAGAAGTCATCTGTGCCACTTCTGTGATCTCATCTGACATAATAGGACTGCCACCAATTGCAAGAATCGCATTGGCTACATCATTCACTGTTACATAGTTAGTGATGTTGTGTACTAATGGTTTTACTTCTCTTAATTTCTTAATGTAGTTCATATTCTTTTCCTCCATAAAAAAGAGCACGCTGAAAGAGGGTGCTCATAAAATTCCTACGTTGGCATTATCCAAATCAGGTTTCATGGTCAAGACTTATGTCTACTCTCAGCAAATTAGCTCCCATTTCAATTATAATAATATGTTAAAACATTCAGTTATGAAATACAAGGGATTTCATGACCATATACATATTTACTACTCTATTCTAGAGTATTATAATATACACATCATTCTGTTATAGCTTCCCAAAATATATGAGATACTAATGAGCTTCCCCTCATCAAATTCTCTTCTATAATGGAATGTAATCTACCATTTTGGTAGATTTTTTATTTTTAGGCATAAAAAAAACACCGATTACTCGGTGTCTGCATTCAGAATGGTGCGGGTGACAGGATTTTATTGATAGCAATTCACATTGAATAATGTTATATATTTATGTGTTTTTTCGTGACTTTAAGTATATAGAAATATGCTATTTATCATTATCGTTTTAATTTTTTAGTCCACTTTTTAGTCCAAATAAAAAAAGCTTCTTTCCGACCGACCAAAGACAGAAAGAAGCTGTTAGCATATTGCACTAAGCCCAATGTTTAAAAGTGTCCTCATGCAATATAATTATAATAAATCTTTTAAATAAATATATCAATATTTTTTATATTCTTCTTTACATACTACTTGGAGTATGTTATAATATAATCACAAAAGGAAGGAGGGAAAAAGATGAATTTAGATGATTTAAAAAAATTGAGCGAAATCTTTAACAATTTCGCCCAACCGATTGCTACAGTGATTGCTTCTTGGGTAGGTGCCAAACTAGCAAAGAGCATTACACAGAGCAATAAAAAGAAAAAGAAGAAGTAATTCACAAAGGAAGAACTTCTTCTTCCTTCTTCATCTAAATGATATCACAAATCTATGAAACAGAAAATAGCAATTATAGTAATGTTTTCAGGAATTGCATTAACAGTGTACAAAAGCTATTGGCTAATAGGAATACTGATGATGCTTTTAGGTATGTATCTTCTAGCAAAGGAAAGTTGAGTATGGAAAAAGAAAAATTCAATCAAAAAGAATATGTCAGACAGTGGACAAAAAGTAATATGAAAACAGTAAGCGTTAGTTACAAAACTGAATTTGTCACCGAGTTCAGAGAAGCATGTGAGAAACTAGGAATAAAGCAGTCTGCCGTTTTCAGAGAAGCCATGGAAGCAGTTATTGAGAAAGCAAAAAAGGACCAGAGCAATTAAGCCCTGGTCTTTTCTTATGCTTTAAATTGTTGTTTAGTCGAGATTTAGTCGAGATTTAGTCGAGTTTAGTCAACATCTTTATGAATAAACTCATAATAAAACTTAAATTAGACTTTTTTCAAATACTTTCTAGCAACCCAACCACTTGGAATCTTTGCCCAATCTCCATCGAATTTAGATACAGTAACACGAGTGCCATAATTTAGACATCCGTCCTTGTCGTAATCGTGGGCTTTAGCATTCTTAGTTAATTCCTCATATGTCTTTCTTCTATATCCTGCGCCCGGTCCTGTTCTGACACTTAAATCACTAGCAGTAATCATATAAGTGCCTAATGCGTTAGATGTATTACTCTGTGGTTTAGGTGTAGGATGTTCATTAACACTCTTATTTAAGATACCCTCTACAATTGCCTTTGCGCACTTTTCAGCATTCCAATGTGTTTTATCTGTGGCATTGTCAACAAAGCAGCACTCAACAAGTAGTGCTGGAGATTTAGTCTTTTTCAACACATATAACTTTGTAGATGTTTTAACACCTCTATTTCTAATGCCTAAAGTGTTAGAAATCTTTTCTGCAATTCTAGTTGCTTCATCTTTTGCTTTTGATTTACTGTTATAGATATATACCTCTGTTCCTGTTCCGCCCCCGGCGTTGAGATGAATAGAGACATCTAAATCAACAGAATGTGAATTGCATTTATTAACGATTGCTCTTAGATTTGCATTTTGTGTTGCTCCGTTATCATCAGTGCAATCATAAACAGTATGTCCATTTGCACGTAGCAGTTCAATTACTCTATTCTTTACTTTTCTATCTTCATTTACTTCATCAAGATAGCCACTTGCTCCACGACATTTTAAAGAATGTCCACTATGAACGTTAATTCTCATACTTTATACCTTCTTTCTTATAATTTAATACAAACATTCTTTTCTTTTTTATACGCATCAAGATACATTTCTTTTTTATCTCCGTTATAAGTAGCCTCAAAATACATACCATCTGAAAGCGTAGTTGATAATAATGCCTTGTTATTCTATAATGTTTTACAGTTCCAAACCACATAAATATCAAACACATCTAGCTCACTTTTTGGATTATGTCTATTTACATATTTTCTTACTTCGCTGGATGCTAAATTTAAAAATTCATCTGTTCCCATTTTTCTATCCTCTACTTTTCTAGATGACTGATTCTTTTTTCATGATCGTCTAACTCTCTGCTATGTGCATCTAATCGCGCATCCTGTCTTCTATTGTCTGTAGCCATATACTCAATAGCAGTAGTCAACTTTGTAATGCTATTATTTAATTTTAAGACAGGAGTCATAACTCCGATTAATGCTCCAATACCAATAATAACAGTGTATACTGCCTGTGCTTCAGTCATTTAAGCACCTTCTTTTTCGCCTTCAACAAATCTTGTAAAGGCCTGATGTAATCCTGTGGATGCTAGACCCATAAGTGCGCCATAAACAACTGATTCAACAGACATGTCACTAACTACTGCGTTAAGAACGGCCCCAACAACTGCCAAAATAGTTGGAATATATTTGTTGGGAATTTTATCAAAAGATGTCTTGATAATATATCCAACAACCAGACATGCGATCATAACGACTAAAACAAAATACTGTGTCAACTGTGTGAAATCCATAATTATTTGCCTCCTGCGAGATCCTCACGACCTCTTTTAATTAATTCCTGTTTTACTTTTTCTTTCGTTGGTTTGCCAAAGAGCTTGATTGGTACATCATCAATAGTCTTTTTGCCTTTGATAATTAAATCCACATAAATATTAATCATTGCTATACACCTACACTTTCGCATAATTCTACCAATGCTAACTGTAATTCTGTAATACTGTTTTCTGCATCAGCTAATTTTTCTGTATCTGATTTTTCAACTGGAGCAACATAATCCATGTAACTCATTGGATTCTTTTTAATCATATCTTCTGTAATTTCTGATGGTCTAACAGTAAACTGATTGAATTCATGCTCGTAAAGAGTGCTACCTGTTTCTTCGTCTAATACATCTTTTGTGTAACTGTAAATAAAGATATCAGCACGCACATCATTGACTTTGAAATAACGATATTGTGGCTGTTTTTCCGTGAACAAAGCCTTTGTTCTCATTCTTAATCACCTTCCTAGCGTGTTCAAAAATACGCTCACATTTGTGTTTTCTTTTGTATTTAATACTATCGGAGTTATCAAAATATCCTTTATATGCCATGATAGATTTAGCATCCTTTACTGACATAATCATTTCTGGACTGCGATATCTGCATATCACTTTGTTTGCACGTTTAAAGATTCTCTTTCGAATTATGGTCTTGTCTGTATAGATCCTATAGCCCATCATGTCAATTGGACGGCTATCCAATTTAAATAACTGCTTGTTATTCTTAATTTTTAAGCCCAATTGCGTATTTAAAAATCCATTTAATGTCTTAATACAAAGTTTAAGGTCTTTTTTAGATGGACTAAAAATAACAACGTCATCCATATAGAATAAGAGATGGCTTATCAGTCTGACACGTTTAACAGTGCCATCTCTTTTATGCCTAATTTTAAAGCACTGCTCACTTAAATAGTGATAAGCGTATGACAGATAATAATTGGCTAGAGACTTAGAAAGATACGATCCAATACATAATCCTGTGTCATATGTATTAATCAACGTAAAAAGGATATAAATGACTGTATCGTTCTTTATATCCCTTCTAAGTAATTCTTTCAATTTATCGTGTGGTACGGATGGATAGAACTTTTTAATGTCACCCTTCCAAACCCATTTACAATTCTTAGGATTTTTCTTAATCCATTTCTCTATTGCCTTCTTGCCGTAAATCTGCCCTCTACCTTTAATACTTGCGCATTGATAAGTACCTATCTTATTTAGAAACATACGATTGCAAGCCTTTACTGCAACATAATCATATACCTGTTGTTTGATAGTCGCTAAGCCTATCTTTCTAACTTTACCACTAGATGCATCAACTTTATCAATATATTTGATAGGTTCCAGTGCGATAGACTGCGTGTCTATCTCATTAAATATAGATACAGCAATATCATGGATTAATCTAGTAAAAGCCTTTTTAAAATCCTTATGACTAATAATGTAGTCATGTATATAATTTGCTAAATCATGACGGCTTAAACCACGGCTACGATTAAATAAAATGAGATAGCCTGAAAGAAAATAAGCCACGTCCATTCGTTTCCAACGCTTCTTTGAATTTCCACGGCTGTTTAAACAGTCATATATTGCACTTTCGACAAAATCCACTGTTAACTTAAAATCTTTCAGATATCTCTTCACTTTTTTTTGATAACTCCTTATAAAAAAAGGTTTCTTTCAACCTTGTAACATCTCTCTGATGATATATGCCTTTCGCTAGTCGCTACTAGACACATTTGTTTCACATCCTATTTTTAGCAAAAGCTAAAGATCTCATTTTTTGAGATACCCTACCTAGGTGCGACTTCTAAATGATAATTTTTAATTTAAATCAGATTGGCGAGCGAGGATGTTCCAGTTAGTGCCACCAAGCCAATTGAGACCACTACAGTAAGCCAATCCAGCAACAGACCAATAGTCCAAATCGCCGAGAGCAAGAAACTCGCGAGTTCCATTCGTTGCTCCATCAAAATAAATTGCATCACCAAAACCTGTTGCGCTTGACGATCCATCTTGACCAGACTGTGTTTGAATGAAAGCACCATTTTCTAAATCTAATTTAATCTCTGTTACATAATTCCATTGACTGTTTTTTGTAACTGACATTTGATAAGGTAGTTTCTTATAAGTAGTCTTAGCAGTTGCATCATCAGTAGTCAGCTTTGTAGCATCATTAGTTAAATATATATCTCTAGTTGTTAGATTGACTATGTCCATAAAAACGTTAGCGAAAACTTCAAATCCTCCAACCATTAATTCAATCCCTTGCCAAACCATTGGATATTTACCATTTGTCAAACCACTTTTATCTTCGCAAGGGCATCCGTATCTATCTAGCACATTATCACTAAATCCACTTTGCCAGTGCATTGAAGTTAAATAAATATCACTTGATACGGTATCATTTAACTGTACAGGCATTGTACTAAATGGCTCTTTTACGTCTAAATAGATGGCTACGTTATTTTCGTCTAAAGATTCTTTTCTTAAAATCTTGACGTCATTAGCATAAGCGTGGATTTCTGAATATGCTCTATCATCTGATGTGCTGCCGTTATCATTTAGATGCTTATATCCGACTGATGCACCTGCCCCAATCGGATAGTTATCAGCCTGTGATTTCGGAACAGGAAAATATGTGTGCTTATCTGCACTCTTGATAGACGCTGGAGTACTAGATGAATATGTAGCACATCCCCATATCTTATTTTTTGGAGTAGTCGTACCTAGCGTTAACTGTTGTGATGTAAGAATTGATTTATAGTCACACATCAAACCACCACTATAGAATTTTCCTTTTTTCTTACAGTTATTGATTAAACCATAATAAGAATTATCTACACTTGTGACGTTGCCTTTAGCGTTTGAGCAAGCACGAGCTGGAGCCTGTCCTTTCGTCGAATAATAAACGCCATCAATCATGCTTGATACGTACTTCGCGCATAATGTATACGGCTGTGTCGTTCCATCTCGATTGATACACTCTCTAGCGATAGTATATCCATCTTTTGGGATATCGGTTCTGGAATAATACCAGTATTGATCATCAGCCCATGTTTTTTCATAATATGACATCCCCAATACAAAAACGTCATTTTTGCCTGTGTCTTTAAAATTCTTATCGCCTTTAATAGCTGTAACGTGTCTAACTCCATCATCATCAACATAAGCATTGACATCATATGTTTTAAAAAGTGGAATATCCTTGTAATCATTTCTACCTCTGATAGTCTTAGTTGATGGTTCTAAAACTAATCCAGCGTTATCATCTAGTTTTTCGCCTTCTGCAAGATGAGAGGTTTTCCATAAAGGAAACTTGACAGTATACACTTTTCCTGTTCTTTGTAAAGCAAAAGCATTTTCAAAAAAGTGCTGACTGTACTTTTCTCTTGCGCTTTCAACAGCATCTTCCAAAGTCTTAAGTGCTGTATTAGTCTTATTGGTTCTGTCAGCATCAGCCGTAACTCTTAAAGCTTCAGCATCAACTCTAGACTGTTCCGCATTTACTCTACTAGTTTCTGCTTCACTTCTAGCACGTTCTGCATTGGCTCTATTGGCTTCTGCAGTTACACGCTGACTTTCTACAGATACCCTTGACTGTTCAGCGCTGACACGTGCATTTTCTGCATTCTTACGTGTACTCTCTTCTGACACTCTAGTTCTTTCTGCTGACTGTCTAGACTGTTCATCATCAGCCCTAGATTGTTCAGCTTGTTTTCTAAGAGTTTCGGACTTAACACGCTCATTTTCTGCTGACACTCTAAGATTTTCGACATTGACACGTGATTTTTCAGCTTCAATACGTATATTTTCCGCATTGACTCTAGCGGTTTCTGACTGACCTCTAAGCGTTTCAGATTTAACACGGGCCTTTTCAGATTCTGCTCTTGTAGCTTCTGACTGTTTTCTAGTGTTCTCATTTTCAGCCCTAACAGCTTCGACTTCATCACGTGACTGTTCAGCTTTGGCTCTTTCAGTCTCGGCATTAACTCGCAACACTTCAGCTTGTTTTCTTAAAGACTCATTTGTCTGTCTAGCTGCTTCATTATTTTCTAGTTCTGCTTTAAAGTCAAAAAGCTCGTCATAAATAATCTTGATGTTGGGATCTATCTCAATATTTTCAATTGCTTCCGCATTGATATCATTTGCATTGACTCTTGCGATAATCGCATCAGAAATACTGATGTGTTCGCCTTCCTGCGCCCTTAAATCAATTGTCTTTGTATCTAGATTGACCTCTGATGATTTACAAAGAGTATATAAGTACCAAGTGCCAGGAATGCAAGTAATAGAAGAACCGATAACTAATTTGTTTTTAGTTAACGGGAAAACACGAGTAATGTTTTCTTTGGTATCTTTCTTATAAGTACGTGCTACTACGTATTTATAAAGTTTTGCAAAATTTTCGGGAAAAGAAAACTGAATCGTTTCATCTAGATTTTCCCACTGATTACCAACTGTAATCGTGCTTAAAGAAGGAATACCGTTTGCGTCAATTGTAATAAATTTCATTTAATCACCTCTTTTTAAGCGTATGAGTATATAAACGTACCACAAACATATGCCTTGCTGACTGTTCCGTGCATTGCTGTTAACGTCCAATGACTCGCTGTAATATCGCTTGTGGAAGGGTAATAACGGAGTGTTAAATCATAGCTCTGTGTTTGAACAGGAATAAACATATTGATTTTTGGGCTTTTATCCGAAGGAAAACCTTCCCATATGTAGCCGAATGTGTTATTTGCAATTGTTGCAGTAATGTTTCCATCCCAATTCAATTCCACGAGTTTCAACCACTCATTGTATCTGTATAGAAGCTTAACTCCACATCCGTTTATTCCACACGATTTCCATTCAGACCACGTATTTTTTGAAATAATGCCATTTACTTGGTTTTCTAATCGTTCCTGCGAGCCTGTGCTTGTAACGTAACCGCAATACCAGGAATCACCGCGAGTATCAGATAGGTCATTTTGATATAATGTTGTGACACCTTTTTTTACAGAAACAACACCGAGAACTAATTGAAAAATTGAACTTGTGCGCGATGGTGTAATCCATTTTGAATCACTGCCACCTTTTACAATTTTTAAAGCAACCTGTCTTTCAGATGAATTGAACTCAATAACAATAGAATCATATCTATTGTATGAACCACTAGCTGACTCGATTGTCAGCGTTTTTTCTTCAGAAGGAAAGAAAGCACCATTTACAAATGCGTTCCCTGCTCCGACTAAAACGTTCATTCCGTTCAGTGTCATTTCAAAATCATTTGTTTTAAAAATTCCGTTTGTAAAAAGACCTGACAGCATAGTGCGCCAGGATCCTGCGGACATTCCTCTGTCTCCATTTACAGAATCAAAAGGAAATCCTAAATTATCTGTTAAAACTGCTGTCATTTATAAATTATCACTCCAATCTATTGTGCTTGGAAGTGGCGTTCCAAAAGTAGGAACTGCCTTCATTCTTCCGTGCTCATAAATTTCTGTTACTGAAACCACCCTATCGCTTGAAATAATATTCCAATTTTCCAGTTTATTCGTGACAATGTCACCCAAATCATAATCTTCCAGATAGTTATAAGTGCCGTTTACCCTGTCTTCTTTTTCGAGTGACTCTACAAGGACATTACTTGATAATGTTGTATTTCCTCTTTCAATTAAAGAATTCTTATAATCAATATCAGTTAATTTGTCTTTTTCAATGTCAGAGCCATTAATGAATACTTCTCGTCTTACCAATCCTGTTAAAGAGTTATCTCCTGCTATTTCAATCTGTCTATTTACACCTTCACCCTGTCCGCCAACATAGCAGACATTGCTGTAATTTTGAGAATTCAAAGTGTAGGTTGCTTTTGAAATATCACCATTTTTTTGAGAAAAGACAACTCGTTTGTTCTTAAATTGGTTGATGCTTCTATCAATCCCTTTATATGTTTCAAAAATCCATCTCTTTCTGTCAAAGTCTGGTCTTAGTCTAAAACCGATATTAGAAGCTTGCGAAAGCTTTGAAAGATATGTAAGAGTATTCTTATATGTTGCTTGAAATTGGATTTTTTCAGAAAAACCGTTTAACACTCCTAATTCAACATTAGGAATATCTGCAAGAGTGACTAACTGCCTCATTGCATCTTCAACTTTTCCATTGAAATTAAAAGTGCCTTTTATAAGCCTTCTAGCATAATAGCTTTCTGCGAATCTGCCTTTAACAGTGATCTCACGTTTTGATTTCTCAAAATCAATAGTTACATATTCGATAACTCCACATTCTTTCTTGCCTTTAAGCCACAAAAGATTCTCCAATTTTAAAAGATTGACATTTGATTGCGTTAATGGAAAATGTGTTTCGAATTCGCCACATGAACTAAAATTTCTAATCCATTGAATTGATGTAGAAGTTTCTATCACTCCTAAACGATACATTTGAGGATTAAATATATATAACTTCATATTTAAGCCCTCGCATAATTTCTTTTAAATGAAATTGAAACTGTCATATTTTCCTCGCCACTTTTTGCAGTATAACCAATATGATTAGCTCCTGGTATTAATCTTATGAAATCAGCACTGACAGGAAGATACATATTAACTTCTTCTAGTGCCTTGGCTTTTTGAAGATAGACATGGCAGTTGTCAATTTGAGTTGTAATAATCAATTTCTGTCCTGATTCCAAAGTAAAATCATTTAAGCTGTCAACTCCGACAGTCATATGCTCGCCTGTTTCTTGGATTGAGATTGTTGGATTGACTACTTTTCCTAGTGCTTCAATCGTGATTGTCATTCCTGTTTCAGCACCGTTCTGGTTATCAATAACAATGTTCTGCATGATTTCAATTCTAGAAATTTCTTCACAGTTTACAAATTCATGAGGAAATTCAAACAAAGGAACTACTTTTGACATATCAACATTATTGTCTTCAATATCAAAAAAGTATGGATTAGGACAGATTAAAGAAACCTGCGTTGTTCTTTCATAGAACGCTCCGTCTGTGCCACTTATTTTTTCAACAACATAATTAATCTTTCTTTTATGAACTCCATCATCATAAATAAAAGTTCCATCCGTAGAAAAAAGCCTATCAAGAAGCTCTCTATTTCTAGCAAACATATCAATATCAACAATAGTTAATACTATATTTCTTTCCTTCATCTGTTGACCTACAACAGTAGATCCGTCAACATTACCATTTTCTTGAGTGGTTACATTATAGATAGTATCGTATACTCCATCACAATCAGTGATTACAAAAGGAGCAAAGGACTTCTCGCCAAATTCAATCGAGAAGCCATTTAAATTAGTACATGTTATTGTTCTAAATTCTTTTGACATTCTTATGCTCCTTTCAATCTTAATAACATTTCACGCGTAGCATTTCTAACCTGTCTAGCATTTTCTGATGGATCAGTTGCTTCTGGAGTCGTAATATTAATAGTCTGATTAATATCTCCACTTCTAGAATTTGAATTATCAAAGTCAAATCCTTCTTTTGACATCTGAATTCTAGTTTCTTTAATCGCATCAAAAGTCATTGACTGCTTGAATGCATTAGAATTCTTAAATTCATTCATAACTGAATCGCTGAAAGAATCAATGTCTTTTTTAACAGAAGGCAATGACTTGATTGTACCAGTACCAATAGACTTACCAAGGAAGAAACCGACTTCTTTTTCTCCTCGTTTTGAAGGGGAATGGATATCTAAAGCTTTTTTGAAATTATTAATAATTCCATTCGCAAAACCACTAATCTTTTTAGCAATCCATCCACCCATATTTCCAATACCGTTCCAGATACCTTCAACGATATTTTTACCAATGGAATGCATTTTAGAAGGAAGTGAGCTTACGGCTTTTACGACAATTTCAGAAATCTTTCCCGCAGCGCTACCTAAAGAACCAAATAGTGATTTAATACCACTAATTAACCCACTGATACCCCTACCGCCTAAAGACGCAAGTCTTTCTGGTAAAAGCATAATGTGTATTAATACAGTATCTAATGCTTCTTTTCCTGTTGATTTCAAGAAACCGAATAATGATTTGATACCGTTTCCTAATCCTGTTATTGCCATTTTTCCGACATTAAGCCAGTTAAATGCACTCCACACATCCACGATAGCACCTATAATTTTAGGTACATTTGCAATCAATGTTGGTATTGCTTGTATTAAACCAAGTGCTAACTTACCGATTAACTGAACTCCACAAATTAATACAACAGGTGCATTATCATTAATGATATTAGCGAAAGTTGAAATGATAGTTGGCAGTTTTTCAATTAAGATTGGAATGCCTGAGATGATACCATCAGCCAATTTATTCAGCATTTCAAATCCACTCTTGATAAATTGAGGTGCTTGGTTCGCTAGATCAGTAGCGAATGCTTGTATTCCATCTAGCATTTTTGGAAGTACAGAAGGTATTGAGTCAGCGACACCAACTAATACATCACTGATTGACTTACCAATATTTGCAAACATAGGGAATAAGTTTCCAGCCAAGAAAGTACCTAAAGAAGAAACTACATTTTTAAACGAACCAAATACATTTTCACCTATCGCAATATTGCCTAAAAAGTCCTTCCAGGAAGCTTTCAGCATTCCAAAAGAACCACTTAAAGTAGAGGTTGCTTCTTCTTGTGTTGTACCTGTGATTTTTAATTGCTGTTGAATAGTATGTATCGCATTATAGACGTCACTTAAATTGTTGATGTCATAATGAACACCCGTTATTTTTTCAGCATCCTTAAGCAATCGTTCCATTTCTGATTTAGTGCCTGAATATCCAAGCTTTAAATTATCTAACATTGTATAGTTAGATTTAGAAAATCCTTGATAAGCGTTCTGGATATCTTGCATGTTTGTGCCAAACTTGTTTGAGTTATCTGACATGTCTTCTAGTGCCATGTTAGCAATCTCTGCTGCTTTGGCAGTATTTCCGCCACAAGAAGAGATTAATGATGCAGCAAAAGAAGTTGTCTGCTCCATATATTCATTTGCACTTACTCCAGCGTTTCTAAAAGCACTTTTAGCATAATTCTTAATTGTGTCAGCACTTGAACCAAAGAGGGTTTCAATTCCACCAATAGACTGCTGTAATTTTCCACCTTCCAGCAAAGAATCTGAAAGTGCTTTACCGATAGAGAATCCAGCTAGTATAGGTTTTAAAGTATTAATTAACGCAGAACCAAATTCAGAACCACTTAATAATCCCTGTTCTCTGACAGGCTTTCCAAGTACTTGCTCGATATTTCCTTTAATGCCATTTGCAGAAGGGATAATCTGCACATATGCTTTTCCTAGTTCTGTAGCCATCAGTCACCCTCCTTTCTTAAGAATTTTTCTCTTTCTTTCATGAATTCTTTTTCTGAATCAAACCCCTCTTTTCCTGCTTCTGAATCATTTAATAATATATCTACTAATGATTTAGGGCAGTTTCTTCCCATCTGTGCATCTAGTGTCTTTGACCAAACAAGCCAGCTTAGTAAGTCAACCGCTTTAGCATTAAGAAGTGTTAAATCATCTACTTTCTGATTTTTTAAAGCCATTTTGAACCTTGAATCAGACTTAAGACCTTCTACTAATACATAAATGTATGATGGTTTAAAGTCTCTATATTTATAGATGTGATATGTTTCAGCAAGATCGCATACTACTTCTTTTTTAAAGCCTCGTAAGATATGCACGAGGCTTATGAGTTTTTTAACGAAACATCCAAATCTTCATCAACTTTTGCATTTATAATTTCCTGGAATTCCTGTTTGATTTTTTCACTAGATAAGAATCCATCTTTTTCACGGCAATGTTTTTTTAATCTTTCATAGCCATTCGCGCCGATTACGTGCTTGATACACTTACTTAATCCAGCGCCTGTTTCGTACAAATCACTAATCATTTCGGCATAATCAAAATCATCATCTAAACGAGGGTCAACCTCTGCCTTAAAGCCTGTTGAAGTTGTAACTTTAATCTTTTCCATTCTTATTCACCCTTTTCACAAATATACTCATAATGAGTGCTTCCACTAGAATCTTCTCTAGCTTTGATAGTGCATTCATATGCAACACTATCTTCCGATTTATAAACGATATCTCCAACAGAAGTGATGATTGCTTCTGGATAAATGATTCTTCTTAGATAGTTGCCTGTAATCATGTCAAAAACATAAGTACGATATTCTCTAGTTCCGCCAGAAACAATGACTTTTAACCCAGCACTTAAATCATTGCCTGTCACATTTTTCTGTCCGTAAACTTCTTTAAGTACAATAGGATTAACTGACTCAATAAGGACTATTTTCTTTGTATCTGTAAATTCTGTAACAGCTGTATTTACGATAGTTCCACCCCACGATTTTAAATCTTTTGTGGTTTCAGAAATTGAGTTAGTAGTACCGTCTTCGCCGATATAACCAAGGTTCACGTAACCTTCAGCAAGTTCTGTTTTAGCATCAGTTGGCAAAGCTGTGCCAAGAGGAGCACTAAAAGCACCGCCTGTAATTTTCGGTTTAGCTGTAACAACATAATCTTTATTCATTACTTTTCTTCTCCTTTCAAATTAATAAAAAAGACATTACTCATAATCAAAATAAGTAATGTCGAAAACTGCTTGATATCTGTATTTTTTCAAAGATGTATCTGTATAGTTGTAATCGCTGTTTAGATCAATTGATGATATTGTGTCATTTTCAATGATATTATCCATTGCTTTTATGACTTTTCTATTTAACTTTGCTGATTCCGCAATACTGCCTGCGTAACTCTGCACAATAAGCGTAGCATGTTCTATTTTGTTTGAAGTGTATGAACCTGTTTTTTCGACAACTAGAAAAACTTTTTCAGTCGCATCATCAAACTGTCCATAAGCAGGAACACCCATTTTTTCAGAAAGAAAATCCATCACATATTTTTCAATGAGCATAATTATTTCTTTCTTGAACTTCCGATAGCTTTTAATAAAGCGTTATCGTTGTATTCCTTAATCCTTGCATGTGTTGTTTTAGGATAGACATTAACAACTGCTCTTTTCTTGTAAACACGTTTATCTATATCAAAGCCACTTCCGGCATTAGAAGCAACTTCAGAACCATATTCTGAAAGAATTGACTGCATTTCTTCGCTTTTTAGCAGCTGCTTAACACCTGTCGAATTTAATTTAAATTCAAAATCACTATTCATATAATTCAACTGTCACTTTCTTATTCCATTTCAAAGGAATCATTTCTTCAATTCCTTCAATCGGTAATCCAATAACATGCCATTTCTTGCCAAAAAATTCGACATCTGCATTCTTCCAATTATGTGCATCACCTTTTGGAATTGCTAAATTATAAATGGTTTTTGAAACATTGACATTTGTGTCAGTCACTAATTCACTAGCTTGCTCAGGAGCTACTAAAACGTCATCAACAAAGCATTCATTCTCTTCATAAAGTGCATGTCCAAATTCATCAACACCTGTTTTCTCTTTTTCTATGAGCTTAATAGTTATTCCTTTCAATCTCATATCAGGCTGATTGAAGTAACCTTTTGCTTATTTAATCCTAATCGTGACAACTCATTTTTCAAAAAATATAAGTCATCACCTGGATTGAAATATGTTCCACTTATCGTGTACCCCATAGCGCTCTGAGAAAACTGCTGTAAATTTAAGGAATCTTCTTCCTCTTTGGACATCACCCTTCTAACACTCGAAAGAACCACTAATTTAGCAACATTTGCTTTATCGGGGTTTCTTTCAATCATTCTGTCAAGATTATGACCTCTTTCTCTTGCTTCTTCCCTTAAAAGAGAGGAAGCAAGATCTAGAAGCATTATTAACCTTTCTTTTTTATTATCATCAATTTCAGCGTTATACAACTGTAGATAATCCTCTATAGTCGCATACTTATTCAATATATATCACACCTTTATGCGTGTTTTTTTACCAATACAGTTTCAGGCCTAGAAATCATCTTTCCGTATACCTGTCTACCTTTTACAGCAGAAGCACCAACGTGTTTTTCATCCTGCAAGTCTGTTAAATAAATTGGTACTTTCCATTCCGCTACATAGTGGCAGAAAATTCTGTTTCCTAAAATGAAGTCCACTGTTTCATCTGTTAAATTTTCAGCTTCATAAACTGAAATTCCACCAATTTGTCCGACAGCTCCTGTTTGAATAACTGCATCACCTAATGCCGAAGCCTTAATGAATTCAGGACATTTTAAAATTAATGCATATGTATCTGGTGACACCACGATCCACATTTCAGATGTGCTGACATGTTTCTTTCTTAATACTGTTCGAGCATCAATAATTGCTTCATAAATTGAAGTCTTAGTTAATGCTTTTGTATCATCAATAGCAGTACCGTTTGTAACTAATTCATTTCCTAAATCAGTGTCAACCTTTAAAGCCATTGAATATCCGGCTGAATCTAATCTTTCAGCCACTAAATCGTCAGGTACTCCCGCAGCAGTATATCCGTCAATTAATTCATTGACTGCGTTGTCAATGTCAGTGACTAATGTCTTGTATGCTGTTGTTGTGTTTGTTAAAGCTACGCCGCTAACTTTGTCATAATTGTTAACAGGTACTTCTGTATCACGAACAGGGATTTTAACTGCTCCTGCTGTAGGGTCGCCGTCGTATTTTGTGTTAAATAACTGTGGGAATAATGATTTAGATCTTAATTTTGCTAAAACTAAGCTTGAATATCTTTCACGTAACTGTTTATCTTGTGCCATATTTTAATCTCCTTTAAATTTTTAATGTAGGATTTAATTCCATAAAGCGCTTTTCGACACCATCAACCACGCCTCCCTTATCATTTTTAGGCGTAGGAGTCGTTGGCGCTGGCGCTCTATATTCGGGTTCTTCCTCTTTCTCTTTTGGGAAGAGACTCTTAAGGCTGACTGCTGAATTATTTAGTTCTTCTTCTGTCTCACCTTTTAAAAATTCACTTGCTGAAGTTGGCAAGCCATTGTCATTAAGCACTTTTGAAATGAGCTCTTTTCTTTCAAAGTCCTTAATTCTTCCTTCGAGTGAAGCGTTAGTGTTTTTTAATGCTTCTAATTCTTCAGAATTTGAAGATGCTTTCTTTAACTCTTCAACCTGTCCAGGGCTTAAGTACCCTTCAAACTTCTTTCTTTCTCTTGAAATTCTGTCTTTGATTGCAATATCAAATTCTTCTTGTGTATTGATTGGTTTAAATTCACTCATATTTTTCTCCTACTTTTAACCGCAATAGTTGCGTAAATTAATAAAGTATTCTTTGATTAGCGACTTTCTTTTTCTTCTTTGAACACTGCCAAAGTGCTAAAATCGCTGAATCAAGAATTGAAATTTCTATTCCTTCTTTTGCACTCTTATAACCAAAGCCACCATTTGAGCCGATTGCTCTTTTTACGCAGTTGGATGCCGACTGCTTAAGAGACGGCTGGCCATTATGGCAAATTGAGCAACTAAAAAGCGACTTCTGAAAAGTCGCATTTGCATTAATAATCTCTTTAACTGTTGGAGTGATAATAGTCACATCAATATCAGCATCTTTTAATTCATCAATTAATAACTGCTGTCCATTTTGACCATCAATCACTACTTTTCTGACATATGAATTCTTAATAAAATCAAGGATCCAGTCATTACCTTTTTTGATTGGCTTACATCCAATTGTTTCAATAAAGACTCTAGGCTTACTTTCTTTTGTCTTAACTGCAATGGACATTGCAACGTTCTTTCCGTCATGGCCGTACTTAATACCAACAAAAAGTGAACCTCTAAATTCGGGTAATTCCTTGACTTGCAGGTTATCCCATTCATCTTCAGAAATTTCTGATTTCTGATTGTAAGAAAGCCACAATCCCAAACGCTGAATGTTGAAGTCAATTTCATTTTTCTTGTTTTCAGAAGCAACAGAACGTTCTTTTAAGGTCAAGCCTAATGACGGGTTGGTCTCATACCAGATATCTCTGTCATTAACATCTGACATATCGCTAACACTCCACTCTGCCCATCCACTTGACTCTGCTTCACCTGTCAAACACTCTTCTCTAAGAGCCTGTGATACAGTACCAGCAGAAACTGCCGTTGGAGGAGTACCGCACATAATAGTCTGCGGGTTTGAAGATGATGTGACAGTATACTGAAGAGCGCTTTCCTGCTCTTCTGTATAATCCTGTGCTTCATCTATAATCAGAAGGTCGAACCCTTCACCTAAACCGCCCTTACCAGAACGAGTTCTGAAATAGACAATTCCACCATCTTCATCATTTTGAGGGTCGAAAACATTTTTATCTAGAATACGCACAGTCTCCAAGCCTTGCTGCGATTTAGCAGTGTACGATTTTTCGTAAGCTTTGCCTTTCACTGGTCTCTTAACTTCTGTGTAGCCTATCTGGTCTAATGCTTTCTTTAGCTTCTCATAAGAAGCAGTTGAAGTTGTGGTTCTATGTGCTGTATGCATGATTCTTTCTTTTCCGTAAATCAAGCCCCACAGCTCACGCATGATAAGAATTTCAGATTTCCCATTACGTCTTGGGATAGAATAACCGTATTTCATGTGGAGCCACTGACCATTATCATCAACGGCCATGATGTCCATCATCTGAATTTCTTGCCATTCCATTGCTTTTCTTTTGGATTGGTTATATAAGTCTATGGCCTGTTTGCCTAGACTTTTTTTATAAGGAATAATAAAAGAATTCGTAGGAGTCTGCCTTCCAATTCTATTTTCAGACACTCTCTTTTACCTCCTACTTTTTGTGTATTTAAAAAGGTGTCACAATCAATTGACACCACCTCCTTAAATATTTTTTGAATTACTTAGTTAAAGTTCCGATTGCTACCACAATAATGATCAATAGATAAAATAAAACCACGAAAATGAGTGGCAAAAGAATAATGAACCAACTTAATGCGATAACTCCTAATAACTTCAAAATAATTAAAGCTACCATTAAAACAGCTAAAAAAGTACCAATCATAAATTTAATCTCCTTTTTATTTCTTTATAATCTTCTTTGATAATTCTTAAAATCAAATCAATATACGAATCAGTGCCGACTTCTTCTTTTAAAAGTTTTAAAATAAAAACAATAAATATAAAACCGATAAAAAGAACAATACTCATAATGACATCTACATAATAATTCATAATCCACCTATTTCTTCATGTACCAGGCCCTAGAATGCACGTCTTGGACCTTGTTATTTTTTGGATCATAGATAACAGAACATTTACATCTTGAATGTCTTTTGAAAACATCCGTATTCATTTTCGGTGAATATAGATATGTTCCGCCTAAATTACTGCACCACTTACAGCAATTAGAAGTTGCCTTTCTGACAATGACAGGTCTCAATCCTAAATCTAGATGTAATTGAGCATTTGCTTTCGCAGTATCGTCAACAATACTGATTGCATTTGTGATTACTGGTTCATTCCAAAATCTTTTTGCATGCTCAAAATCTTCTGCATTTGAAATTCTGCTAATTAAAGTCTTCAATTTCTTTTCATTGAATTTTGGTTTCACTGCTTTTACATTAACATCAGCCTTCAAATTAAGAATTTCTTGAACGTCTTTTGCATACTCAGAAATAAGTGAATAGTTATTCTTCATTGTCGGTTCTAGAATCTTTTCAGCGATATTGAAATACATTTTTTCATCAGGCAGAATGTCAGCAGTGATGTGCTTGTTTAGTGCTTCAACCAACATTCTTCCAATTGTTTCAGCATACATTTTAGCTTCTTCATAACTGACAGTTTTCTTTTCAATTGCTTCAAGCAGTCTCTTAATTGACTTGGATTCCTGATAACTTAAAGTGAATGAGTTATTAATCTTTTCTAATAGATCAACTGTCAAGTCCGTCATTAGCTTCATCCTCTTCAGTATCTGACTTCTGAACTCTTACGTTCATTGGCGCTTTATAAGATGGCTCTTCAGAACCGCCTGCAAGCCCTGTTAAATCTTCAACAATTTCTCTTGTGATAAATCCAGGGACTACTTCATTAATCTTATAAATGCTATCTCCTAAAGCACTCATTTTTGAAGCATCAATTGGATAAATAGGTTTCCAGTGTATTTTGATTTCTGCGAATTCATCTCTTCTATACGCCCTTTTATCTTGAACGCATTTAGCAAGATAACCAATATTTCTAATTCCAACCGAAAAAGAGTCCTGTGCATCATTTGCTAGTTCCTGCAGCGTAGCATGTGAAGCAATGATTGCTTCAGCACTAGAAGGGTTCTCTGTAGTGAATCCTAAATCATCTAAAGTCATTCCTGTTTCTCCAGCGAATAAGGAAGCGTATGTTTTTAACTGGTCGTTGTAAGGTGCCATTGACTGCTGAGGGAATTGTCCAAGTGTCGGAATGTTTCCATCTCTATCACGCTCGATTGCTAGCATTGTAGAGACTGCAGCTTTGAACGAATCAAACTCCTTATCGCTCTGCGCTTTTTCTTCTTCTGTCTGTTCAACATCTTCTTCATAATCCTCGTCATCATCATCAAATCTTTTAGTGATGTTTAATCCTAAAGCGTAGCGTTGTGGAAATGAGTAGAACAATGAACTGACTGCCATTAATACAAGAGTGGTTTTGACATCTTCAACATATGTCATAAGCGACTTTGTAATATGCGAACGACCGAATGGTTTTGTTGCATCTGAATTATAAATAACAGGTACAAGTAAAGGGTAAGGTGCATCATTCTTGAATACTTGATAAGGCTCACCCTCATTGTCTTTATAAAAATAAGTTGCGTCTTCTGTAAAGTATGCTTCTTTTATTGGAATTCCTGTTTCCAAGTCTCTTTCGATAACTGCATATCCTTCTGTTAAAAGCATAGTGGAGTTATCTAAAATACCAGTAGCATTTGCACCATCAATAACTTCTAGTCTTGCACTTCCATCTGTATTTTTTGAGATGTAGACAAAATCGCAAGAAGAAATGACAGCTCCTTTAAACATGGTTTTAAAAAGAACATCCTTGTTATTCATGTTGAAAATCTTAGTCAAGTTGAAAGTATCATTATTCCCAAAGCCATTAAATTTTAATTTGTTAACTAAAGTATCAACAGCTCTTGGAATCCAGCCAACGTACTTTTCTTGATTCTGAAGTTTTGGGGGAAGATTGCTAAGAATCTGCGTATCCATGCCATCATCCATATCATAATAGTTATAGCGTTTAAGAATGTACGGCCTTTTACTATCTAGCTTACTTCTTAAGTAGTCTAAACCTTTATAATCCATCTATTTAGTACCTGTTTTCCTTTCTGAAAGACTTTAAATCGTGAGGGGTGTTATTGCTCCTGTTCTCGCTAAATCCTTCTCAGCGAGATATATTCGTAGTACAGAGGAGGGCTTATCGGAGCGTCTATGGAAGGGCAGATTCCCCCGATTTCATAAGAAATCACTGATTTTTGCGAGAATGCATTAAAAAAAGCCTTTCTTTTAAAAAAATGCTCTATAATTTCTTTCTTTTTCTGTACTTTGTCCAATCCATTGACAAAGGTAAGTCATCATTAAGAATCTGAGTGTCTTTCTTTACTTCAATTCTTCTGAATAACTTATCGCTCTTCTCTCTATTGCAAATAAGATGAGCCAATTGCAAGTTATCAATATCACTTGGATGACCACCTTTTGCAATCGGTATAATGTGGTCTATGCACGGACTCATTGGGTCGGGGAACTTTGCATTGAAGTCAACAGGATGACCACATATCCCACAAATACTTTGAGTTGCATAAATCTTCTTCTTATTAATTTCAAACTGTCTTCTGTGTGCTGAGTTGTTTTGGTCGGGTCTATATCCTTTAGCCATGATACTTATTCCTGTTTCTTTCTAAAGCTTTACAAGCCTTACGCTTAGGTTCTTTATGCTGCATATAATAGATTTCTTTATGTTCACGACCACAGATCATGCATCTGTACACAGTTACTCTTTTATCACACTTTCTGTCAGCATCATAACGAGTATAGCTATAATCTTCATAATACTGACACCAATGCTTATTCAGACCTTGAGACATTTCATTTAATCAACTCCAATCGGATAAAATAAAAGACACTCTTGTGAGTGCCTCTTTTTTTGAATAATCTTTTCTGATATCACTTTACTACCTTTTGGACTGTAGTGCGCTATTGTTTTGTGTGAATTTTAGTGATAATTGAATAAAATTGTTGAATACTACAAACTTTTTGATAATTCTTTAATTGCATCTCTTAAACGGCAATATGCAGAAGACTCTGAACAATCCATTAATCTAGCGACTTCGTACATATCCAAGCATTCTACATACTTGTAGAAAAGTACATCTCTATATTGCATGTCTTCTAGACTTTCTATATTTGAACGTATGACTGCCATCTCATTCAAGTACTTATCTTTCATCATGATATAATCGTTCGTTGTTTTCGGCACTCCACAAGTACCGCCTTTTGAATCTTCATATTTAATAGCTTTAACATTGATCAATTTATTTTCTATGTATTCTACTCTATTCAACATGTTTCTATAACTTTTTAGATAAGTTCTTGTTTCTTCGATTGTCATACGCTACCTCCTAATTTTATGCTGTTAAAATCACAAAAATAATAAATGCAATAACTGCTGCAATAAAGAAAAACAATTTAGCCTCCTTTCTGGAAGAAAGAAAGAAATCCTTTACTCTGTCTTTTGATTTTCAATTCATTCTTTCTTATCTTCCCAGTATACCATAAACAAATTTAGCAAAATTAGCGCTTATGATATTACTGTTGTTAGGTTTTAAGAATGTCAGGGCATCAAATCCATGAGAGGATCTTGCTTTTAGAAAAAAATCTATTAAGTATGAGGGGTCCTAATAAACTTTCTTGATAGTATATAAAATCTAATAAAGAACTCAATGCCCTGTTTAATTTTACATAGTAAATACTAAAGCAATAATACAAATAAGTAATAATGCTACCGCAATAAAGAAGTCTCTATTAGCTGCTTTAAGATTTTTACATAACTTTTCATTAATTTTTTGAACTTTCTTATTGTCTTTCTGGACTTCTAGCATTAACTGCGTTGTTTCATCTAGATCTTTTTTCTTTTCTTCTAGTTCTTCTTTCAAGTTAGTTTTTTCAATAATTAGATGCCTACAGTAATTGTCTAAACTAATATAATATTCTCTAGCGATTTCTAACTCTGATTTGCATATTATTAAATCAGGCGTTTCAGAAAATACTTTTCTAAATTCTTCAATAGTTTCTTCATCATTCATAATGTTTCCTCACTTTTTTAAACACATTTTATTAAAATTCCATTCAAACCATTAAAATGATTAACTCCTAAATGAGTGACGATTTTATCTTTTAATTTCATATTGATAAAATCATCATCATGCACTAACTGATTCTTAGTGCATTGAATACAGAATGTTTCAGCGCGAATCATGACGATTTCTTTATCCATCATATTTTTGCTCCTTATTACTCATTCTCATTTTTTTAATCTA